>Ga0065711_1036888_pt1 | contig 20453 bp, 11 predicted proteins | sample Hoacrofraction12_FD_59098 | JGI IMG/M metagenome (GOLD analysis project Ga0065711, IMG submission 59098) | Hoatzin crop microbial communities from Cojedes, Venezuela - Epithelial fraction 12 v2 (version 2) | ecosystem: Host-associated > Birds > Digestive system > Esophagus > Crop | place...
CGGCCCTGCGAGCCCCGAGGGGAGAGCGGGAGGAGGCGGAGGGGGCTCCAGCCGCCCCCCGCCCCAGGGACGGGAGCCCCGGGAGGTCTCCGGAGGGAGCTGCGGCCGGCGGGAGCCCGCGCCGGGGCGGGGAGCAGGGAGGAGCTGCACGGACTGACCGCAGCCCCCCATTCCCGGGCGCCCGCACCCCTCGGGGTGGAGGAGTCGGGAGTGCAGGAGCGAAGGTGAGCCCGGGAGAGGGGGGGGGAAGGTGTCGTTTTAGTTTTGTCTTCGTTTCTCACTATCTAAATCTGTTTTCTTTGGCAATAAATCCCATTAATTTTCCCAAATACGAGTCTCTTTTTCCCCTGAGGTAATTGGTACGTGATGGCCCTGTCTTCATCTTGAGCCATGAGCTTTTCTCATCTCGTTTTCTCCCCAGACCTGCTGAGGAGGAGGGGGGAGGGAGGGAGTGCCTGGGCGGGGGTGTCTGGCAGCCGGCCCAGGTCAGCCCCAGGTCACAAACACTCTAACAAAAGGAATATGAAAGAAATATAGTGATTTCAAACGGCATAAAGTTGAAAAAGTACATTTTCAGGACCTCAGCAGCTTGGAAGACAGGCAGATCTTGATGCGTTTGCCCAATAAGAGTTTTCACTGGTGTCTTACAAGCATACGTCTGATGAAATGATTGTATTAAAGAAAACTGCATTACATAAGGTTTGACCAGCCTTTTATTTTCTTCAGTGTGTATTTCCGAAGTGAGGGTCACTGCTTTCCTCTCCTCTCTGCACAAAGTTTTGCTCACTTGGCAACACCAGTTCCAACACTTGTCCTGTGGCGTGATCCCTCACCTTGCCTTAAAAGGTGCGGTTTGGAAGTGCTCCATGACATTAAATGGCGACGAGGACACCACCCCCAAATTAAACGGAAGAGTTTCAGATCATGGCTGAAACATAAGGTATTCGTCCCACAGTAGCCATTCAAATATGTCATTCACCATGCTTAATAAAATTTTATAGGACTGCAAGAGACACAATATTCTAAGCACCAATGCGCACACCATTATTCGTGGGTAACCTCTTTTACTCTTGTTCTAGGTCAAAAGTAATCTTGGACTGCTCTGGGACTTCTGGAAAAAAGGAAAAGAAAAAGACAAGGCTGATCTGCGGGGTCATTTAAGATCAGGTATTTGTTCTGAAAATGAAAAAAAATTTTGGATGGGGGGAAAAAGAGAAATGGGTGATGTAACAAGGTCAAACTATACTAGGCAGTTTTGGTCAAATATTTTTGAATTGGGGCTCAGTCTTCCGTACTGTCAGGCTTTCTGTTGAACAACTGGGACCTTCACATACTGAACAAAAGTCGAATAAAGTGAGAAAATAATAGCCACTCTGCAAAGCTATTGCGTTATCTCCTCTTTCCTGTGATATTTGGAAAAAATATGACTCTTCCAATTGTTATTGATGTAATCCTACACTGTGCAATCCTATAGATATTGTTTTTCTTTGGACTCCTGACAAATGATGTTACGCAAAAAAAAAAAAAAAAGACAAGGCTGATCTGCAGGTGCATTGGAGATTAGGTATTTGTTCTGAAAAATGAAAAAAAAATTCAGATGGGGGAAAAACAGAGAAAAAGTGATGTAACCAGGTCAAACTATACTAGGCAGTTTTGGTCAAATATCTTTGAATTGGGGCTCAGTCTTCTGTACTGTCAGGCTTTCTGTTGAACAGCAGTGACCTACTGAAACTGGGACCTTCACATACTGAAAAAAAGTCGAATAAAGTGAGAAAATAATAACCACTCTGCAAAGCTATGGCTTTATCTCCTCTTTCCTATGAAATTCAGGAAAAAAATGACTCTTCCAGTTGTTACCGATGTAATCCTATACTGCGTAATCCTATAGATACTGTTTTTCTTTGGACCCCTGACAAATGATGTGATGCACAAAATGATAGTATATGGCTGTTTCCCTGTGTTCTGTTTTATGTTCATCAGTGGAACAGAAGAATAATTATTCTAAGATATAGAAAAGTATGCATTTGAGCTGTTCTTTGAAAAATAAGACCACAGGTTGATTTTGGTGAAAATTGGGGAAAATGAATAATTATGTAGGTATCTTTAAGGAGTGAAGATGTGGCCTCCCCAGCTACCTCTTCTTTTCTGGAAGTTGTTCTATGCAAAACCAGAATAATTTGAGTACTTTTAGTCCAGTTCATTTGAAAGTCAGATGTGTTAAGTTACTTCTGTGGCTTAGTTGAGGGACAGTAATATCTTAAACCACTGCTGTTCTGCCCAAAGAAATTGTCTGTTTGTTAAACAGCTCACTTGAAAACACTGTGAAAAAAATACAGAATTGGCATGTATCAAACTGCAGTATAAAATGTTATTTTATGATTAATATTTTCTCTTAAGGGTAATAGTTGGCAAGGAAGTAATCTTTAAAATATTTAACTCTATGAATGCTGTAGATTTTTGGAAGATGGGTTGCTTTTTTCCTTTGCAAGAGTCTTAGAAATCTGCTTCCCAGAAAGAATTTTGAACGAACTTTTTGTGAAAAACTCCTCCCGTGATTGCTTTAGTAAATGTATTTTAAAAATTAACCAAGTAATATTAAAATGATAATTGGGAACATTATGCGATCTTTTTCAATAGTCACTGATTTTATAAGTAAATTTTAACAGTTGTAATACTTGCACAAAAAATCTGACCTATGTGTCCTCAAAATATAACAGTTATAATATTAGCTTGTGTTTTTTTGAGTTTACAGCCCTTATCCTGTAATTCAAACCTGAGCAGACTCCAAGTGGATTGTCTAACTTTGATATGCTTTTACAATTCAGAATAATGTTGGAATGTCGTATCTTGAAGTGGGGATTTCTATTATTCATATTCCTCCTTCTTTATAGTTTTCTTATTTGAAGACTAATAATTATAATTGAAGGCAGGAAATAATATCTAGAAAGCTAAACAGTCATCAATAATTGTTAAAGAAAAAGAAGACTGTTTTCTTGAGTCTATTCTTAGAAATAGACTGATAAACGAACGCTGTTTGTCTGATGAGCTTTTTCAAGGTGTTAGGGGAAATGCAGAAGCTTCAGCTTCAAGCAGATATTAAGAGATTGTTCAGCCTCGAATTATTGCTTGTGTTGGGGTATGTGTGGCAGGGATCAGACTAATCATAATAAATAGGTCCAACTTTGTAGTGTTAACCCAGGAATTACAGCACTCGGTTTCTTCCTATGTCTATTCTGTAGACGGACTAATCTAGTTCAACTTCCAAAACTAAGAATGCGGGATGATATATTGGAGTATTCAGCTATCCTAAGTGGCTCACTCGGGTCCATAAGCTTTTAGATTTAATTTCAAGCATTAGTTTTTAGGTCTTAGTTGTAGGTTCAGTTTATTTTAATTATTATATAATTAACTACTAGAGTTGAAAATGTTGTGGGCTTTTAAATGGGTAGGGCTTGAAATTCAGTCTTTGAAATCATAATTTTTGACAAGAATTGGTGAAAATAATATAGAGTTTAAGTCCTTTTGTCCTTCTGTGTTCAGGACCACGCTTTTATGGAGGTAAAAGATTAATTGCTCTTCTAACTCCTGTTGGCTCTGCTCATTGAATAATATTCTGAATGTTTGAGCTGGAATCCAATCTAGCAGACAAATCATCAGTGCAAGACTAACCATATTTTCATTACAGGCCTCAGATGTGTACATTTAAGCAATATTTTAGTTTAGAATGACGTTCTTATAGGAGCTAATGGAAAAGCCAGAAGTAGCTCATCCAGACTTCTATCAGACAAAGATGGAAATAAAAGCAACTGGAAGAAAATGAGGGCACTAATTTAAAAACAAACAAACAAACAAAACTCCTCTCTTTCACAAGCCCACATGCATTTTAAGCAAAAGTACATTATTTTCTGGTCATTTTAACTCTTAATGTTAATTTTAGAACTCAATGAGGACCACTTTGGACTTTCACGGTGTCATTTTTATAATAAAAGAGAACCTGAAAGTGATCACTAAGCCACAAATGGCTATTCAAAGGGTATTGATGGTTATGGAAAGTAAGAAGTGAATTCTGAAAGGAATTCTAAATACCCTTCCAAGTAGATTATTTAAATTGAACTGTTCCTCTGAGTGGACTGTTTATTCAAGGTAGCCTTAATTTAATTTCATTTATTTTAATTTCCAAATCTATAGTTCATGAATACACTTTCAATCCCAGTCTCACATAATTTTTTTCTAACATTCCTGTCTTTAAAACAATATGTGTGTAGCAATGTCAGCCATGCTATCTGGTTAAATACTGTGTTCCTGTGCTTTGATGCTCTAAAACATTAAATAATGATAACTATTTTTTTTAATAAAACATTGCTTCATTGTCTGGTTTGCAATTGAAAGTGGCAAATGACAAAATCTGGTTTCTTTGCAAGTAACTACATGTACTTTATGCTGAGAGTGTTACTATTTAGCACAGCATAAGCAAAACGCTTATGAAATATTTCTGCAACTGAGTTGCTGAAGTCTGGTGTTTCAGGTTTGGGTTTGTCATGCGCCTTCTTCCCTCTGAAGAGAAGTTATGTCTTACACTAGAAATGGCAGTGCTGCATACGGAGGAGGTGGAGTATCCCATCAGCTTCATGAGGACTGAAATCATGAAATGGATGACAGAGCTGAAAAAGCTCTTATCAAAGACAGCTCTGTATTCCTGCAAAACTGGTGGCAAGAGATTATGACCTGAGATGCAAAGAAGGGCTCTAGCATATAACTTTGTCCATGGCTGTACAAATCCAGATGCTGCTGATCTAAGCAGTTGTGTCAGAGAAAGGCTGTTGGCTAAAATCCAGTCAACACAAGAAACATCACAATTGCTTTCGGAGGTCGATCTTGAAACTCTTAGTGGTCCATGTTATCTATTATTGGTATCAAGGGTGAGGAAATCAAATATATTATTGCTGCTTTGAGAGTAATGAAACATCATCAGATATTAAGGTGTCAAACACCACATACTGGGTGATGCAAAAAAGGAAACGTTGGTTCTTGAAAGTATGCAAGATTTTCTGAAAAGTTCAAGCAATAATAATATTTCTATACAAGTAATGAGTAAAATTTAATTTGTATACATACTGTATATAGCTCTGGCCAGCTTGGCAGTGCTTACTAGCAGTACACTGAACTGCGTGAAATCAGACTCTATCACAGTTTATATCAATATTTGTACATAAATACTACTCTATAAAGTACCAGCAGGTACCATGTTAGAATAATTATCCAAAATTACAAAGAATGTAATTCCAAGAGGACTTTACTAAGATGTCTTAATTCTGAAACAGAGAAATGGCCTCAAGATGAGCAGTGTGGTTCAACCTTCTAGCTAACAACATGTATGCCAGTGGCTGCAGATGGCAACGGAGGCTTATTCTATATTGTAATGAAGCGATATGCAAGTAGGGACTACTTTGTAACCATAAGCAGAATTAAACGAACTGGGTGTTTTTTCCTAACAAATCGTCAAACCGTAGCATAGCAAGGACTCATAGTTCAGTACTGAGATGATCTGGATAGGAGACTTTGTCCTTTATACATAAGATATGCTTTTAAATCTATTAAAAAAAAAGTATAGCTTCATAAAAGGAAATAAATTATTCTTATTGAGAGAATGTCATTACAGTACATCATGTTGATAAGATTCAATGTTGTGAGAGATCTTTTGCAGACAATATGAGCAAAATGTGTGAAGTACTCATCTGGTGATAAGTGTCTTGGAAGAAATTTTACTTGTGGAGAAAGTTTTATTAAGGAAGATAGGTAGATAAATGTGCACATTCTTAGCCACATTTCTTTCTCTCCCATTTTATTTACTCTTTTAGCTGTGAACAGGTGAAAAGTGTAATATCTGTATTCTCACAAATATGGTGCAGCTCCGGTAGACGTATACATATGTCTATATGTATATTAATGTTGGCTTAAGCAAACAAGAGTGAACAAGGTAAAGAGTAGATTAAATTTACCATTTAGTGTGTTACTATCAGTAGAATGGAAAAAAAAAAAATTCTATTCTACCAGAAGTGTTTCTAAAGATCTCTAGGGTGTATCCTAAATCACAGTAAGTACAGATTGCAGCATCACTCCACCATTACAGTGGTATCATGTTGTTGTGGTATCCTTCTACGTTTAAGTTATTTTGTCCCTTGATTCCTATGGTTTTAAAACAGAGGTAATGGGATGGAGAATCAGATGCAATATCTCTTACCATTTCTTTCGTGGGTTTTATACCAACAAACAGAATTCCACCACAGAGGTGAAAGTGTTATTCCCTAGTAGGCTTGGTGGATAACTTTTGACCTTTTATAGAAAGGATGAAATTTTCTGAGCACCTTTTGTAACTAATAAATTCAGTGGGTGTATTCCGTAAAGGTAGCAATGGGCACATAGTTTTGTCAATATTTATTTAAATGCTGATCTCACTGTTTCTCTTAGATCTGACTATTGCAAGAACTCTCATAAGGAATCCACATCATCAAGTAAAGTTTTCAGCTTATTAAAGCCAATGGCAAAACTCCCTAGGAGAAGCAGGGGCAGATAGCAGGGGGAGGCAAACACTCCTCAGGCCAGAGCAGTTACGTTTAAATGCAAGTGTGGTTTAGCTAAGGTGGGAAGGGAGATGCATCTCGCACCTCACTGGAGCCACAGCCAGGTTTGGCCAGTATGTATTCTCAGGGCAATTGTCTGTATAGTGCTTACCTAGGGTTGCCAAATGGTTTCATGGTGTATGTTCTCCCTTGTTCTTTCTGCATACAGCTCTGTCTGAGCTTTCAACAGTGGACAAGGAAAGTACTGCTTATTCCTCAGCCTCCAGAAAACCAAAATCTAATTTCTTTAACAATAAATCTGTCATAAAAGGTTATGGGAGAGAGAGGTGGATGTGGAAGGAGAGCCGAAAGCAGGGAGCCATAGCAACTGAACCTAAATCTGATCCAGATCTGAATACAGATTACTGTAAATCAGTGTCTGGCAGATAGGCTACACAAGTAAAAAGAGAGCATGTTTGTTTAAAAAATTTCTATTAATTTGCTTGATTCTTGGAGGCCAGGCTATTATCTTCTAGCTTTGGGGTAATAGTATTGCATACTGCTCTAGTTTTGTAGTTAACATACTCACCATACTTTGCAGACAGACTCAAGGAGCAATTGCTTTAGGCTATTTTATTTTTTTAAACATTTACGACAATAATAATTAAAAAAACCCCAACCCCAAACCTTTCTCATTAGGCCTTTCATATGGTGTATCACAGACAGAGAGCCAGAACGGATGTATTATAGACATAGAGGAACTGTTAAAGTTACAAGTTCTAGTAGCAGTTTCAACTGAATTACATTTTCATTATTTTTTGCTCAGTTGCTGCGTTTCTGACCCTTGTAGCTACCAGACTTTTGAACTGTCATATCCCAGACAGGTGAGAATCCACGTGTCAGGACACGTGATGGCAGTACGCGTCTGGCACATCAGAAGAATGAGATAAGAAAGGGCAGCATAACGCTAGCCTGACGTGTTGGATATGCACTGGAGGCAGGAATCTGTGAACTTTCTCGTCCACAGTAGCCCGGCTGCGGCGCTGACCCCACACTTGTGCCACGGTGGGAGCTGGTCAGATACCGTGAGCTCATCCATAACAGCAGAGGGCAACCACTATTGACTAGCACACAGAGGTGGCGGCTGCCGCAACATGCCACAGTTGTACAAAGTGTCTTTAGCCGTAAGCTGGTAGTCAGCAATATGAGTCCAGTGCAGAATGCAGTATACTTGACAGGTTTATGTTAAATTATCTTTGTAGCCTTGTCAGAGTGGATCTTGCTGGATACATCGTGGGTTTTTTTGCTACACTCTTGTCTGATCGTTTCCACCAACATAGGTCAGAGCAAATGTAGCAGACTGGTTTCTGAGCCTGGCTCCCTAGGTTATTATGTTTCTCAGTCACTGTTGGCTTTCCATCCTCTCTCTCATTCCCAATAAATGTGCACTGCCTCACACACACGCAAAGGCCCATATACACAACTGCTATCACTCATTGTTTCAGCCCATTGGCTTTGAAATCCATTTCTGGGAAACCCCTCAAACCATTACATGACTTAATTTGGTACCTGCTTTTGTCACTAGTCACTTATTTTGCCTGGAAACACATCCGTCACCTCTAAGCAGATTTGTGATAGACTATGGAAATCAGTACTTAGTAAAAGATCACACATGTAATATGTATCATATAATAATTTTTTGCATTAGAAGTGTATAACTGAAGGTAAAATAACGTCTTTGAAGAGACAGGAAATAAAATGATAAATGCAGTACAAGTCTAGAAAAAGTTCTCATCCCTCTTTCTGCGTAAGTCGTGGGCTAAACTAAGGATAATCACTTAAAGCAAAACGGAACTTTTAGCCTGTGCCACTGCATGACTTCATGAAAATCAATGGAAAGCTTGTATTTATTGGGTATGCAAAGCCTGTGCAAACTTGTGCAATGAGATTACTTCCATCAGTCATGCAAGTGTTGGAACATATGTAGGAGTACTCTCTAAACTGAAACCCCACTCCCAAGGTTGTAGTTACATCAAGGACTTAGTTTGAGAATGATTATATAGGACTAAAAAAACCAAAATCCCCCAAACAAGCAAGACAAACCCCTTTGATCAAGCAATCTCTTGAAATTCTTGGGAAGGAGTGCACAGATTGTAATTGTTATTGCTGTAGTATAAAGCACAGCTGAGTTTGTAGCAACTGTAAAGCTTCTTGCTGCTGTTGAAATAATTAAGTACCAGTCTCCTGCTTTACATTTAGTAAGGGCAAGGCATACTATTCAGTGAAAGAAAATCTTGCCAAAATACTTAAACTATACAACAGAATATCAGAGATGTATTACTGCACATGGTACTGGGATAGTAAATACTCACTTGTACCTGATAGACAATTTAAAAGGTTTTAAAGTAGTTTTCCATTGTTTTATTTCCATTCATTCCTGATTCGTACTTTTTTCCATTCCTTCATACTGTTATTAAAATTATTGGAGTTCTCTCTCACAATAAGTAGCATAATTGATACTAGCAATTTTTTTGATTCCTACAGTAACTCCTATCTGAAGATCGCTAGAGATTTTTAAGGGAAAATGAAAATTCATACCCCAAACAGGAGTGTTTTAAATATTTGGAAAACAAGTAATAGGAAAGATAAGACATACCTTTTTTCTTTTTTTTTCCTTTATGGTACAGTTGAGTAACTAGATAAAATGTAGTGTACCAAGGAAAAAAAAGAGACTCATTGAAAAGAGTCCTATTCTTTGAAGATACTGGTACTGTCAAAACTAAGGAACTCCCCTGCCCCTGATCATTTCAGAAGTCATCATTCAGAAAATGTGCCTATCATGGTCAAGGTAAATGTAATTGAGCAGTCTCGCGTGCAGTGAAGTGTTTACTTAGAACTCAGAGTGAAATCCTTTTTGCAACAGTCGTATTGTCTCCACAAAACAGTGTTATTTCTTTTTTCTTTCCTCTTTCCTGTTTTCTTTATCTTTCTTCTTTTGATTTTTCACCTTTTCTCTCCTTTTTTCCTTCTTTATTTTTTCTTAATTACAACGCATATTATGTAATAAGGTAAAAACTGAGCAAAGTTTTAGACAGAAGATCAAAGAACATGAATGAAGACCAAGGACCAAGTTCTGGAGTCACTGGTCGAATGACTGCAGAGATTGGGCTATGAGATGGTTGTATTCGTTAGGGCAAAATAAGAAAAACCTGGAGTCCTTGCTATCAAAATCTTACTCAAAATCAAAATTAATTAGGTCAATTTCCATTTGGTGAGCCAAAATGAGGGGTGTAGCAATTATTTTTTGATTGTGTAGATTGGTTAGGACGGTGACCCAAATATGAAAATTAAAGAAATTTTGACTAGCACAAGATCTTAATGTTTCTAACTGTTGCATATCAAAGTACTTGTAAGAGATGTTATCCAACTGGTTTAAGAAATTGAAGAGCTTTGCAGCTGTAGTAAATGTTTTTAGACTTCAGTGTAGGTGATAGATGTTTTATGTATGCTTGTTGCAAACATGAACACTGCTAATTAGAAGCTTTGGCAGAGCTGTTTGTATCCATAGCTCAGAAAAGGACAGCAGACAGCAGAATGCACAAACCTATGATATACCAGCATTTCCTGCTAGATGCCCTAGCAGGTGGAAAGATTGATGACTTACTGTTTAACATACTATTAAGCAGTTTGACAATGTAACTGTTTATACTTATTGACCACAATCATATTTTCAGTCACTCTGTACACTCACCTGTTCCACAGACTTGTTTGAATTTCCCGACACTTACCTTAGACTGTTAACAGTTAAGCAGACGGGCAGTCTTGTCTTTGTGCTAGTCTGAACAAAGGCTGTGTGCCTAATTAATTTTTCATGAACTTTCTTTTTGTCAGGCTCTGTTTAGGGCATCAGCATTTAATTGTTGTAGTTCACAAGCAGAAATACAGATGACGATTGTGAAGAATGTAATAGTACTTTGGGAGTCAGTGCCTGCCAGGTTAGGTGACAGTATCACTGCTAATCACACGAGGAAATGCTACTTTCCTCTGCAAGTATTTGGATATCCACAGCCTGTGCACACGCTTAGAAACAGAGGAACAAGTAGTAGGATTCAGGGTTATAGCCTGGTTTTGCTATGGACTTTGGTTAGTTTCATACTACTGCTAGAGGTGTCTGTTTGAGGAATGAGTCAGGTGGGATTTTTTGGTTTTTTGGTGGTTGTTGTTTTTTTGGTGGGTTGTTTTTTTGAATAGTGAACATTATGACCTTTTTGTACACCTGTTATGAGGCAAATGCATTTGTGACTATTTCCAGTCTATTGCCAGGTATTAACTAGAATATCAGATGAGCTGTGGAAAGAAACATTTGAAGAACAGTGTTACGAGACCGCAGCTCTCTGCTACAATTTATGCGGCTCTAAAGCAGGGCCAGTCTGCTTCTGCATCCAAATTGAACCACAAAGAAAAACGATTACAGGTTTTCCACAACTGTGACATTGAAAACTGTGAAAATGAAAATGTGCGCACGCTTGGGTTATGAGCTATGTAGTCTTTTAAACACCCTGGTGCCTCCTTCTCTTCATATAAGCAGCACAGTGCACATGTGACCAAATTTTAAGTTCCAACCTCTTTTCCCCTCATCTGGGGCACTCATGAAGCTGTGAAATGATTGAGCTGCAAAACTTTTACAAGTGGATGTGCTGGCATGTTCTTGTCTCCTCGCTGGAGGTCCCAACACTCATTTTGGTTATGTGATGGATGAGATATGAAGGAAGATGGACATTAAAAAAACAAGTAATAAACAGGACGTGGAATCCTCATGAGAGAGTATGACAAATGCTGTTTGCTGGAAGAGTTCATATTTGAAGGGTCTTTAAGCACTTCTGAAAAATAGGATGGCAAACTTGTGGTACATACCAGATGAATGAATTTTTCTGGTAATCTAACCACAATCTGTATCTTGCAAATGCCTGAATTACTTCAGTCTCCATTTATGGCAAATGTTTGTTGCCCTTCAGAGAAATTTATAATTGCCACAGCTAGTTCATGCAGTTGACAAGTGGGTGTGCATACCTTGCATTTCAAACGTAATAACAATCTTCCAGGAGAACTATTTTGGGAGCAGGTGAATTTGCATACCAATAACAAGAAAGGAAATTGCATGCACCATTGAGACACAGGAAAATAGAAAGAAACTAAATTGGTAAGGGGAGCAGAATAGTCAGGCTGTATGGTTTGTTTCTGGCTGTAATGATGCAGAAGGTTCGGTAATGAGGCCGACACCCATGTCAGACAGAGTTCTCTCAGTACCTGCGTCATTTTAGTACTCACAATGACTGGAAATGGACTTTTTTGTGCTTTTGAAAGGGAATTCGGCTATGCTGTTTTACTGTGCACCAAGACTAGTTACACTGTTGGGGTATAATCTTTCTTTTGTATTATTTTCTCTGCTGCTATTTCCATACAGCTTTACCCAAGGTGATAGTCTCTACAATCCTAAGAAGTAGCAAGGACTCAAACACTATAGCTTTGTAAAATCTAAAGGCAAACTTTTGGTGTTAACCTTTACTGAAGTGAGCAATTTTAACTCATGTTGAAATAGAGTTCACAGTCATCCTTCTTTCTTAGTCCAAACAATAATCTCATATGAGAGCCTTTGTAGGCTTTGTTAGGAGGAGGAGTTGATAAAATTGATAAAATTAATCAGATACAAAGTTTGGTGCAGTCCTGATTGTTGGTCAAGTACATGCACAAAATCTTGTACGTACGCTGTTCAGAGGAACAAACAGATGACAGTGTTTATTCTGAGAAAAAACAGCATGAGTCTCTAATGTTAACTATGCCCAAAAAAGCTGTCTCTGTACCTCTGGTAAGGAACCTAATTCCTCAGGTAGGGTTTATGAGTGGCTCAGCTCTGAGGACTTCTGCCGTGGCCAGCAGCTTCTACTGTGCCCAGCTGTTCCTCTGAATCAAGGGACTTTTGTGTAGAAGCATGAGCCTGAAAAAGCTGTGATCTGTGACACTTCAGTGATCGTCAGTGAGAGATCTGCTTCATTCTAGCCCATAACGCTTTTCCAGTATACTACCATCACATTCAAAGAAGTCTCTTGCTAGACAGCTGTTAATGAACTATGACTTCATTGTATGTATGGCAGCTAATGAAAGTTACAGATTCCTATGTCCATCTGGTTTCTCTCTTCGTTGGAGTGGGATATACTTACAATAGGTTCTCTTAGGGATTCAGTCTAGTATATTTACTGACAAATGTGCTGTTTATACTTCAGAAGTAGTAAAAAACTGGCAAGCAGAATTGTCTGGATCCATTTCAAGAAAGAATACCTTTTGTCTGTAGCTTGGCAAGTTTTATTACACAGATGAAGATGTTCTAAAACTTCTTATAAATGATACACCATTAAATTTGGGTAGGTTAGAGAAGAAAGATGATTAGTCGGTAAGCTTCTGTTTGAGGAGTTTGAAGAAAAAGGAAAAAATTCCTTTTTCTAAAAAGGTAACAGAAAAAAAAAATAGAATTGCAGGCATGTAAGTGCAATCTGTGTATATATGTGTCTGCATGTCTAAAAATGTTTGTCCATGTGACAGGATGAAAATAAGTATTGTGGTATCTTTCACCTGTAGTCAGACAATCTGATAGAATAGCATAATCAAAAGGTGGTAAAGGTCTATCAGCACACATAGACCACTGCTTGTCAAGGAGTTTCCTCTTTGGAATACACACCCATCTTTTCTCTTGTTTAATTTTCACTGTGTCTCACCGTCAGGTCAAAAAATTTATTTTTCAGGTTTCAGTGTCTGTAATCCTACTGAGTATCCAGCCTAAATTTTAATTTTCTGTATTTTCTCTTACTACCATTGTGGGCTTTGTACCCCTTTCCGTTAATTGTTGGCTGATGTCCTGAGATCAGAACCTGTGTAATTATTTGAGAATGAAAAATTAATCAGTCTTACAGTTGCAGTGAAAAGCTTGTCATTGTGATCAACATGTAATTATTGCTAGCCTGCCGGTATTTAAGTAAATGCAAACTGCCCCTTTCATCTGAACTCTTGACTGCTGATTCCTGATCACACCCTCACTGTTTTGTTATGGGCTGGTCTGTGGTGCTGTAGGCAAACAAGTTAATAAAGTCAAGACTGGTATCAGTGGGAATCTGCTGGGCAAAATACTCCATGATTTCATAAAAGGAGGGGTATTTCCTGGGCATAGTACAATAACAGCAAGTTTTCCATCAGGCCAGCAGGTAGGGCTATTACTGACCTTTTGGAAGCCCAGGCCATTGCATGAAAGTGATGAGCTGCTGTGCGACATCTGGATAATACAAGAACTTCCAAACTGACTGAGACCAAACGTTCCCCTAGCCCAGGATCCTTCCCTTGACAGTGGCCAAAAAAGAAGCGTGTGAAAAAAGTGTAAGGAAAGGGCCAGTGGAAACTGATGCTTTGAGAAGACTCCTTCAGCCACCAGCAAGCTGGGGCAGCTCAGGGATTCCTGCTCTGGGGCAATTTAGTAACTTTATCAGTTTTCTGGAAATGTTGACTGCAGTAAGAACTTGTGACTGTTCAAACACCCTGATTCAGTGTTTCAGTGAAAATATCAATTGATGTTTTAAATGATAGAAAATGACAGAAACCTGGAAAATATTGATGATTTCTCCTTGACTTTCCATGGAAGCACCCAAGGCTTCAGCACTTTGGGGCTGGTTAAAGCCATTCTGACAATGGAATATATGAAGATTTAACACACAAGTAAAAGGGAATAAAGTGGCAACTGACTATTTTGTTGATTGTATCTTTACTTTTGTTTTATTTTTTTACTAGGAAACAAGGAATAAGGCCTGGGAAGCTAATTAGGAGAAAAAAAAACCCATAAAGAAATACAGACAAAAAGAGTTAGGTTGGGGGAGCGTATTTCACATTACAGAAAATTGAGTCATAGATCCAATCCAGTGCAGGATTGGTTTTAACAAAGCCTGTTATCTTTAATGGGACTGTTTATGCCTACAGAACTGAGTTTACAAAAAAATCTTTTCTGATTTGGGTGCTTACAATAGGCATTTGAAGACACAAAACATGCAAATTCTGTGAATTTATTAAAAAAATTTACTAATGTTACCATGGATAGATATGAATTAGTGAGGCAGTTGTTAAGATTGTAAGAAAATATTTCTGGGGTAGATAATGCATAATAGATTCCAGTTCTCTAGAAGAATTTAATGGAATTTGTCATGAGAAACCATTGTTAAAATTAATGGCTTATGTTGCTTACAATGATATCTTATCTAGTAGCCAAATTTGGTTTTGACTCAGAACAGATTCTAGCTAGTTCTATCATAATTTCCTAAATTGTGTTTTCATGAAGCATACCATAGCTTCAAGATCAGAACTATTTTTTTTTCTTAATTATGGTGAAATTTTTGTTAAGTTGCTAGTTTATCCTTCTCTCAAAGAAAGCAGAAGTATTTTCATCCTTTTCAATCATGTCTCCTAAAGGTAACTTACAAATAATTCTTTAAAAAAAAAAAATCTGATTCATGCATAAGATGTTATACTTTTCTCTTTGGAATAATTGTACAGACAGGAAGAACAATTTTTCCAGGTATTTATTTCTGTAATATTGCTATTTTTTCTGTCAAAGTTTTTTAAGGGGTGTGGTTTTTTTTCTTTCCAACATAAATTGAAGCTTATAGAAACAAAATTTGTTTGCCACATGCAATATCCATCCAATACATGTAAGGAAAATCCTGAGTTTGGAAGCTGGAGGGTAACTTCATGAGTTGTTCAAAGGAAGGGTTTGTTTGGCACAAAACCATCCTCTCACACCAGTTACACATTTGCAAAGAGAGCTGGATGCTTGGCTACTAGGTCCATGTTTGGACACAGTGTCATTTCTAAGGTCATAGTTTTACCCTTATCAGCTGCTTTTTCAAAAATGCCAGAACAGTATTGACAAACAGTGCAGAGCCACTGGTGATTTACAAATCCTCTGTCACAGTTCTTTTCTATTACTAATAGTAGTTTTAGTTGAATATATTAATTGAAATGTCCGCTCCTGAGAAAAAAAGAGCCCTGTTTTTCTGATCTGCCTTTTCATGTGCATCAACCCTTAAATCACAATCTTGAATTACATTGAATCTTGTTTTTTAAAAAATTCATTTATTTATGAAGATGTTACTGTAGCTATTGTGAAAAGAAATTTGATTTTGCATTATTTTCATTTTCAGTCAAAAATTGGTAAGGATTGCAGCTTGTGATGTCATAGCAAACTGTATAGCTCTGCCTTTGATATCAGTGTTACACAGATGTCTTCTCCCCTGGCAAAACTGTGTATTGCAACAATTCAAAACAAGAAGAAAAAAAAATCTGATTCCTTCTTTCCTAGAGGCTTTCCATCATTTACATTCACCAGCGAAAGGCTGGCATGTACCTCAAGGACTAATGATAATGAAAAATGTTGTATTAAAGAAGAGAAATCTTTCATAACTTGCATACTAACACACTGAACTCATTACAGCTTGTCTTACTACAGCATGCTCTTTTATGTCTGCCGTAATGCACTTCTTTTTCAAGAGACTATGACGTGCACTGATTCTGTAAGCATTTTTTCTCTTCCTTATTTTCAAAAGCTGCCTTTGGTTGTCATAAACTAGTCGCTTATGGCATACAAATTAGGCACTAGGGTTTTCTGCAGTTTCTGACTAATACAAGATCTGAAAAATTATATTTAATATGTATCTGGGGCAAGTAATTGTTTTCCATTTTCCTAGAGCAGAGTACTTGTGACGTTGTAGCTCAGGAGCTGCCAGCAAACTCAGCATTTTTGTTAAAATACTGAGCTGTTTGTAGCAGAGGCTGTCTTTTTTGCTGTGATTCAAGTTTTTTGTAACGTGCAGGGAAACTGTGTTCATGGTTTGACATTCTAGGCATTATTATGTTATGAGTAGTCGGTAATAAACATAGATTTTTGAAGCATTTATAGATAAACTGTAATAATTCACCCGAGGTTGAAACTTGTAATTTCTTGGAAGTGAAACATGGCTTTGTTTTTGCTATGTACTATTTATATAGGTGTGGCCACAGCTGTGGGATACACCTTCTGCATCTGCCATGATACCCCTAACTTGCCATTCGGTAAGCTGTTCAGTCCTTCTGTAGTTTTCTCCTGAAAAAAAAACCCAGTATTAATATTCCTAGCTGTATTTGCTGGAAATAACACAATGGATAACTCTTTGCTCTCAGTCTGCCTTCTGTTTCACACACAACTCCCACTGAACTCTTGACTCGATAAAAAACATAAACATATTTGACTTTAAAGCAATCTGAAAGAGAAGAATAGAGGAAAGGTTGGAACTGAGCATATAAATGTCTGCAACATATCTCTAAGAAACTATACTTGCAATTGATTTTAAGTGACCTGTGTCAAAATCTTGATGAAAATGGAAAAATATCATGCAGACAGACAAAAAATAATTGAATGGCAGTTGCAGGTTTCCAAAGAGCTCTCCTCCAGTAACTATGAAAGCAAATTTCTCTGATTAAGTCATAATAAAAGTATTTTTAAGATATAAAAGCATCCCAATTCAGTTGTCCTAAAGGATTTGTCTGTCAGGCATACACCTTGTATTTGAAGCTGTTTTTTTACATTTTTCATGGAGTATATCCAACTTGATTCTTTATAGTTCTATAAACTCTGTGTTCTATCCCTCTTTCAAAGATAACAAAGCCTTCTCAAAAGAAACTCAGCTACTTGACATTACGCTTTAATATAATGAGATTGACCTAGACTGCTGTTCTCAGCAGAAAAGTGACTATAAAAATGATATGACGAGTTTTCTGAAAGGCAAAAAGAAAATTCAGATTCAGGTTAAATGAAGGCTTAAACTATCCAAAAGCTGTCTTTAGAACACTGAAAACCCAGTTTCATTTAGTGGCATCTCAAACTCAGTAAGGTAAACAAAATTTTATTTTATTCCTATAATTGAACAAGAACATGAACTAACTTTCATTTATATTTCAATACACTGCATCAAAAGATACTCATCAACTGCCCCTCTTTTAGATGGCATATCCCTGAGCAATAAGATCAATTTTCAAAAACAATTGAACAAGTCAACATAAGCTGAATGAACGGTGCAATGGCAAGAAATATGTTACTTCAATTCACCATTAAAGAAAAAAGAAAACCTCGTACAACTCAGTAACATCTGTAAGAACCTGCTTGCCTTTAAGCCAGCTGACAAATTACAGATTGCTTCTACTAAGTGGTTCTTTTTGGTAAAAAGAAAGGCAAGGGAAAGAGTATGATGGAAGGAATAGAATGGGAGAAAAAAGAAAGGTCAGGTAGGGTGAGGCTGAGAAATACTTTGGAGAAGAGTTTGGAAAGAAGTGGAAGAAAACCTCTAATAGTCCACAGTTAAACACTGATGTTGACTTAAGTGTTCACGGTGGTATGACAGGTCTGCGTGTACAGGTTACCAAACAGTTAAAAAATATCAAGTGCTGGTACTATTGCACTATTTGTGAAAGTCTTTTTGTATTACTTAGCCTTGCCTCATTTTCAGACCATGCAACAGATTGTTAAGATCTAGTAAATCCATTGAGAATCTGAAACCTACTTCTTTTCTGTACCTTGCACCAAGAGCAGACTGTGCCAGATGGGGCTAAACAAAAACTTGAGATCAAGAAGAGGTAGGACAAATATTTATGACAGCAAAGATCACTGAATTTAGTCAACGCAGTCTCTCAGTGTCAGGTGGGGATTGCTGGGTCTGATATGGTTGCCTGCTCCAGTCTGACTGCACATGGTTTGTACTGGCTTGCAAAAAAATTCCTGTCCTTCGCATGCCTGCATTTAAGGTCAACTAAAATTTATGTTTGTTTGCCTTAAAATGCTCTGATGCATACTCTGGCAGCTCAGAAGCTGAACAATTAGCAAAAAAGACGTATTTGTAGCATGGCTGTGAGGGAAAACAAGTGGTAAATCGGTCAGCCACCCCAAGACTTAGCTTGCCTTTGTGAAGGCATGTTAAATCGCACATAGTCAATTATTGATGCTCAGCTGACCTTTGAGTAACCCGAAGCTACAGTAACTTAGTCAGCATATGTAATCTTAGCTTTCATTTAAAGAATTCCAGATTAAGCCAGTGACAGAACTTTGGATCCTGCCATTCTCAAATACCTCCCTGTTAATTATATACCTTATATGCTTCAGTGAATATGAATGCACCAAGCACATTTTTAAATTCTGAAATTTTCCATTAAAATTTGAGCTGACACATCCCACCGAGATAGGGATTTAATCCTTCAAACTCACATCATAGTTGCAGGTCTACGTCCTCAACTGACTTCTTTTTTACTTTATGGAAACTTAATGCAAAGCTTATTTCAATTCAAGTGCTACACGCCAATGACACATCAGAAATAGTTATGATTTTTCTTTTCATTAAGAAATAGAAAAATCAGAATCTGAATTTAAATGAAAATGTTAAACATACTGAACCAATTCTAAGTATTTCTTAATGGGAAATTAAAGCATGAAATTATATCTTCATGTAAATGGAAATTTCAGCTTTATGTTAATGAAAAATAATGTTTTCACCATGTAAAAGCTTGTCTGAGCTTAGTATGAATTCAGTAAGGATATTTTAAACAAATATAAAGCTCTGATGAAATACCTTTTCAATCTAAAAAGTCATAGTAGAAGAACCACTCTGAAATGTACTAGACTGCGTTTTACTGTTTCCTCCGCTCTTTATTATAAACAAGTGTTTACATCCAAAGCAACCTCGGTAAGTGTAAGTACTATTGTTAAAAAGCAAAAGGAACAGTCAAGATACACTCAATTACTTGGAAAAATACCAAAAAAACAGAGAAGTTTCTTAACTTTGCTGTTACTAATGTGTGAGGTGACTGAATCAAGTGAAGATACAGAAGTGTTCCATCATTTTGTGTCCCATAAAGGCAAACAAAGACATTTTCTTTAGATAATTTTGCTGATTGGAAGAACATTCAAAAAACCTGGAGCACTGTGGAAGATTGAAAGTAGTTTGAATTCAGTAGGATAAAGCTGAATTCTTTGGGATTATCAGAAACAACAGCAGGAGGACTGAAAACAAATCTGGGAAAAACGGTCTAAAGTACGTGCTGCAGTAAGCCAAGACAGAAGCTGTGTGTTCAGCATAGTCATAGTTTCTTAACTGGGAATACTGAGTCACTCAAAAGTTTGGAAGAAACCCCAACTAAAAAACCAGCAATCTTAAAATTGTAGTGTCAAATATAATATTTTTGCTACCTTCTTTTGTATTCTAGTTTATAGAATAACTGTAGAATTCTATTTTCCAATTTTTTTTGTCTTCCTGAACTAAAGTGTTAGAAACTTGCTGACTGCAAGTCAGCAAGTTTGCTGATGACACCAAACTGGGAGGTGTGGTAGATAACACCAGCAGGCTGTGCTGCCATTCAGCGTGAACTGGACAGGCTGGAAAGTTGCGTAGAGAGGAACCTCATGGCGTTCAACACGGGCAAATGCAGAGTCCTGCACCTGGGGAGGAACAGCCCCATGCATCAGTACAGGCTTGGGATGGACCTGCTGGAGAGCAGCTCTGCGGAGAGGGACCTGGGTGTCCTAGTGGACAACAGGTTGACCATGAGCCAGCAGTGTGCCCTGGCTGCCAAGAAGACCAATGGCATCCTGGGGTGCATTAGGAGGAGTGTGGCCAGCAGGACGAGGGAGGTTCTCCTTCCCCTCTACACTACCCTAGTGAGGCCTCATCTGGAGTACTGTGTCCAGTTCTGGGCTCCCCAGTTCAAGAAGGATGAAGAGCTACTGGAGAGAGTCCAGCGGAGGGCTACAAGGATGGTGAGGGGACTGGAGCATCTCCACTA
>Ga0065711_1036889_pt1 | contig 20452 bp, 19 predicted proteins | sample Hoacrofraction12_FD_59098 | JGI IMG/M metagenome (GOLD analysis project Ga0065711, IMG submission 59098) | Hoatzin crop microbial communities from Cojedes, Venezuela - Epithelial fraction 12 v2 (version 2) | ecosystem: Host-associated > Birds > Digestive system > Esophagus > Crop | place...
AACTAGATCTCATCCTAACTCAGGCAGAAAACTGGAGAAATGTAATGCAGCCACCCCAAAACCAAGCTTTCTCCACATCTTTATGAAACCTGGCCTCCAAATTTGCAAATTCCTACTATATCTAGATGGAACCTATTAGTGAGTTCTAAATTTGGCAACAGAAATTCTTCAATTCCCAGAGAATCTTGTGAATGATATTCAATTTTAAAACAATTGACTGAGGAAATTATTTTGCTTTCCAAGAACTGAGAGTTGAAGAAGTGTAGCTCAGCTGTGATTTGTAGTTTACTTGGTAGGCAGTGTGTTGTACTTTTTATCCTTCTTCCGTCTCCCGTTTGCCTTTTGCTAGAGAAAAGAAAGGAGCACCACAGGTGTAAACTGCTAGAGCACGCTGCACAAAAGCTAGGCTTCTGCAAAGCCTTGATCTGAGTTTATTTAAAACACTTGTTTCCATATAAATTTCAGCTACTGTTCGTAAGTTTAAAACATACAAAAGCACTACTTCAAACATTTCTAACTCAGAGAAAATAAAGGAATAAAAAGTTTTCTCCGTCCTATTTAAATGACATTTGGGTAGTTCTCTGTGGAGCTACTACAAAATCCTTTAAGCCCACTAGTCTCTTTAGCTACATTAAATTAATGAGGCATCTCAAGCATTCACTCTTCTCCAGAAGAGTGTAGACTCTCCAGTTGGACACCTACAATTCACTAAATTGGAAACACTGACCTAAGGGAGACATCAGTGCATTATCCTTGCAGACAATATTGCATTGTAATGTAAAATACAGATAATATTTGGGGGATTAAGAAGATGAGGTGTATGCCGAGTGGATTTTTCAATGTCAATAGGGATAGGCTTCAATGGACTCGGTGCCATTCTCCTGGCCACTAAACCATTCTGGTTTCTGCAGCATGCTATGTCCTCCTTCATAGAAACACCCAAATTCCAAGAGTCTCTACTACAATGTGTTCCTGCTACTCCATACAATATTTCAATTAAGGTTGAGCTACCTTAACTATGATTATAAAAAAAAAAAAAGTATTTCCATAATGCCACTTTCTCTCCCCTGCTATAACTCTTCACTCCCAAAGCTGTGTTAATAATGAGATGGTGTGGTGTATTTTCCATTAAAAGCCTCGGCAGGAGTTGCTGTAGTTTTTCTCATGTATCGCAAGTTCAATACTCTTTCTGCATTTGCTTCACAATAACCAGTCCATTTCCAAGTGATTAATTTTCTATTCTAAAACAATGCATTCCTTTCCCCTCTCATTTTGCTGGTGTGGGTTTTTTTTTTTCTTTCCTGACCAAAAGAAAAAATTCTGTTTCAATGACATCATGGTATAAAATTTTCAAAGCAGGTTTTAGCGGGAGATATGCAGATTGATTGAAAAGTTACCCTCATAAATAACAACAAAGTACTGAATTATCAAGGCTGTAACTCAGTCAAGAGGTGCTGTAACCATTTATATTATATGACCTCAGCAAAACCTCTTGATTGAATTGCAGCCTTTCATTAAATCGGGCACTCTGTATTATTTTCTCTGAACTGGAGTAAAGCAGAATGGCAAAGAGATTAGCCCCCAAGCCCATCTCTTTGTGATCTAGAGGCATATAATTTTTAACCATTACCTCGATTTTATTTTGTAACTTAAAAAGATTGTGCATAATCTACTGTGTCAATAATTCCCTTCTCTCTGAAGTGGCATAGGTTGATGACATGACAAAAATAACACCGTATAACCTAGGTACATGCAGAAACCATAATGCTTGTGAAGGAGCAAGATGCCACTACCGAAAGCTAGAAAAAGGTGGGGAGACAAGGGAGGGAAAAGGGAAAAGAGAAACTGTAGATTCATAGCACTGCAGATTCATTCACAAAAAGCTGGAAACCAGAAGGGACCATTAGCTCATCTAGGCTCATCTTCTATATATATTACTGAATATTCATTATTTCATCAACCAAAATCAAACCTTCTTCTGATTTATTTCTAACTACCATTTTACTAGAAGAGAAACAGCTGGCCTCTGAGTCAGGACATTCCATAAATATCTCCCTGCTTTTACTGGAAAGTTGTGTGTAGGGATGAGGGTGGAGGGAACCGGGGTACTTGTAACACTCTCCCTGTTCATCTCCAGCTGGCTTATACAACGCTGCCTCCATAACGCGAGAGACAACCTCCGCACCAGCGGTTCTCAAACAAACCCATGACGGCAACATCAGCACGTTTGAACTTTTTATGGAGCGGGTCCTTGCAGGAGCTCCTGCACTCACACAAGTGGCTGCGGGCCGGCAGGCATCGTTTCCCCCGAGCATGCTTCCCGGGCTGCGTGGCATGGGCTGGGAGACGACTGCACAAGCGGGGGCCAGAATTTTGTAAGGGAGTGGGAGAACGTCGCTCTGGATGTACAGCTGATGTCTCACATGATTTCAGAGCATCCAGTTTTCCCCACGGTTCGTATCGTACACTGGCAGAACATGGCGCTTTCCTTATCTGTCTGTAACTTTTCACAGCGTGCTTCAGTTTTCCTTATTGCTTGGATTTTGCCTCCTTTTCAAAGCTCCTACGTTCAGCTCGGTAAGAGAAAAGCTACAGTAAGTCCCTTTTCCTATTTTCTTATATTTGTGTAGCTGCTAGACATTTTGCAAAGGAGGGAGTACCAGCCAGCCTTTCACAACAAAAGGGCTACTGTCACCGCGCCAGTCCCAGACATGGTGGAAACCAGCCCACAGGAAAAGGCCTGGCTCCAGTGTTCGGCCCCGGCCGAGCACAGTCACTGCATTCACTCAAATTGGCAACAGGTCTCAGTGTTCCTGGCTTTGAGCTGTGAACAAGGGTCGGGATTGAATAACCAATTATACAACCGCTGACTGAGTTTATCCAAGGTTTGCAAACTGCTATAATAGCCCAGTATTCACTGACTGTTTTATCCTTTTCCAGATATAGTGTCATATCTCCCCTTGTGCTCCATTTACATGTCACTTTATTACATACATCCATTAAAAAGGTTAATACAATGTCACAGTCAATGCCTAAATGTTGCCATTCAGTATCCTCGCCTTGCCACCCCCCCCAGTACATTTCATACAGGCGCATTTCTTCCTCTCCCCCTCCCTCTCCCACGCTCTCCCACACGCTCACTCGCTCACACACAGACACACACGCATGCTCACGCACACAGACACAAAGAGACACTCACGCTCTCTTCCCTGCTGCAAGTCAAGTCAATTTGCTGTCACAAATAAAGATGGAGCAGTGCACAAACACCACGGTAGCCAAGAGCCAGCAGAGTACAAACTGCACGCTCCCTAAAGTTGCCAGTCACGGCGAATGGTGTTGTGCCGCTAGTGATGGCAATAACCTTTAAAACTCTGAGAGTTCAGATAATTACTTAAAATTAAAGACATTGTTGAGACTCCCTGAATCACCTGGGTCTCTTAAACCACCAGGAAAGTTTGCTCACTAAAGAAGTCTTTTAAATGGCTTTTCTTGCTTTTGGATAAATGTTAAACATGGCAAAAATGGTTCTTCTCTCATTTTTAACGCTCCCCAACTTGACCCCACCTATCACCCAGATGCGTAGGAGGCTGGAAAAGACTGGAAAAAAATAGAACCAAAATCCCCTACATCTTGCTGTGAATGACTGATGGAGATCTTGCTTAAATTTGGGTGGGTTTTTTTGTGAAAGACTATTTTCTCTGATCAAATTGATCGTCTCTGTATAGAAGTTTGTGCCTGAAAACAGCAAGAAAAGAAAACGACTCAAAATCTTCTACAGGTTCACTTTTTGAGATAACAGGATTCCTGTTACTTTTTTTCATCTCTGTTTCCTACTGCCCTATTAACACAAAATGGTATGGGAAACCAAAGACAAAATTTTCCCTTTAGATTTCCTACTATACAGCATATGAGAGCTGTTTGGTTCAGACTAAAGGTATTTTCTCAGTGGTCAGACTGTACCTCCGAGCATACACTCTGTGAAGGGCTGTACAACAGCAACACAGATCACTGCTGGTTGTCTATACAATATCACCAGGAGAAAGGCACAACTTACAAGTTGAGCAGTACAGCAGGGGATCTCCAATGGTACCACAGTGAAGCTGCATTTATTTTGCAAATTACAATTTGATTCCTGATCACAAAAGCTGATTTTCATTTAACCTTGGGGCTTTTTACAGTTAGGAATAGGACAGTTCAGATAAAAGACTTTGATCCTGACAAGTAAAAAACTTGAGGATATTTTTTATCCTCCTTCACTTTACCGGGGCTTGAGACTTCACCGTTTTGGTCCAGACCAACGTACTAAAGCACAACAAAACCACACCTATTTCTTTGGCATGTGTGATCCTGCGAGTCAATGGGCACAGATAAAATGTTTTTTAAAAGACTGTTTTTGTGGAATCTACATGCTTATTTATAGACTATCACAGTCGAGAAAAAGTGCACAAATACTCAAATATCATCTAAATAGAGGTTAAATCAACTCATCATCATCATGTGAAGTTTGACCGCAACAACGGAAAACAGAAGATTTTTCCCAATATGCCCCATTTCCGAAGACATGAAATATACTGTTCATGTAAATTGTACACTAGCCCTAACGGAAACAAACCCATTCAGTCAAGAGAAAGTCATTCATCAGGGTAAGACTTTCAAACAATGCAAACCTTTGCACAGGTTTTGGAAAGTCTGTATTTCCCTGCTGGTGAGTGCTAAGGCTTCTAACACCAACGCCTGATACGTGCACAGACTGTCGCATGTGATGGTACCAAACTGCTGCAGGAAGCTTAAATGATCTTCTTTCCTCGTTCCTTAGTTTGGGAAAAGTTAGGGATATGCGAAGCACTGAGATGCAGTGTTAGAGGAGCACAGCAGCCCTGACACACCAAAGAGATACACCCCAAATTCACATCATTTCTCTGGCTCTCAGTAAAAAAGGAAAACCTTCAAGAAGCTCTGTTACTCAATTTAGGATTCTAAACAAGAAAATTATAACCAAAACCTATTTCCAATGAATCACTTTCCTATCTAACAGCCTGTATGTAAAGTTCTTTCTTTCGTTCTTTTTTTTATGTCATGCCTTTTGAAACGTGCACAATGCAACTGCCCACTTTTGCATCATAAAAGATCTGTGGGTACCACATTGTTCGGCTATCAGTAATAGACTCTTGATTGAGTTGGACTCCGAATGACACCCAGTAGCAGCAAATGACAAAAAGAGAGACTGGAGAAAAACCCTCCCCTCAATTTACTCCTAAACCAATTATCTGCAAGCTATGTGCACCATGACATTCTATTGGAAACAAATTATATCAGCACTGTTTATAAAAGCTATGGCAAGTTGTTATCCAAAAATGTGAATTACCTCTGAACAGCAGAGAGCAATGGGCCAATTCTTTTGGCAAGCAGAGAGGCTGGTATTTTTCCTTCTGTTTCCTTCTCTTGTCTAATTGCTCTAAAGAAAAAAAATTGAGGCTAAAATTTGTTACCACAGCTTCTTACAACTTCATAACCTGGCTTTGTACTAACCTAACTAAGCCTGAAGCAAGGAGCGTCAGAATTACTGAAGGAAGAGCAGCTCAGCTGAGACCCTTTGGAAAAGGACATTCTCCGAACCCTGACTTCTTTTTCCTGCTCATTCAAGCACAAAAAGGAGAAAACGGGGCTGGAATTTCTATGGCCAAAACCAAAACAACAAAACAGGACATGACACACCTTGGCAAGTTTACAGGCTTTCAGATGGAGAAGGATGCAAAACTGCATCATACTTGGACAAATGCTTGCAACAGAGAAAGGCCTAACTTGAAAAAACTGTTGTAAAAAATGTTTTTTTCTGTCAGGAAATTCTGAAAGTGAAAACTCCCACCTATTGCCCCTTTTTATGCACAAATTAGCATCTTGCAGGCATCTGCAGCTCTGGTCACCACACAAGACACTCCCAGTTGCCCTGTTCTGTAGGAGGATATAGTACCTCTGTGACACCTTGGTGGTATTTAGCAATGTTAGGATCTCACGCATGAGATGATCATAGTCTACGCTCTGTAAAGTACCTACAGCAGCCTGTGCTTCTCTGTTTGGAGGAAACTGATATTGCCTGAAAGATGGCGGGCCTCTCCAGTAGAACTGTCACACCACGGATTTGTGGAACAGTGTTTTCATTCCACTGTTAGCTGGCTTCTTGCAAACACTTCAGTTATGTATAACTGCAGAAAGAGGACACAGTACAATACTTACTGATTGCTAACTAATATTTTTGTCTCAAACCTCAAAGGAGCTCTCTCAAATGATGAATATAAATGATTCAGATTTCATGAATTTGAACACTAATCTACAAATGTTACTAGCCCAGTCTGTCCCACAGTCCACAGACCCTGAAAGAGTGGCAAACGCTCTAGTGAGTGATCAAAGTACTTTGTTATGATATTAAAAAAAGCTTAAAAATAATAGTTTTACTTCATTCTAAGTTTAGGGAGACAAATTGACTTGTTAGTTTCCAACCTTCTCATCGCTCTCCCTTCCAAGACCTCCTTATTGTGGTAGCATAAATAGTTTTCATTAATATTCCAAGTGAGATATTAATTAATATCTAACTATTCAATCCTTGACAGAAAAGAAAGATTAATTAAAGTTTGATTTACTGACTTTTTGAAACAGATTCTTAGGGGAACGAAAGAAATTCAGAGATTAGAAAAAACTGTATCTTATGGAACTCACTCTTATGGTCACTCTGGAGTTCTTGTATTTATAATTTTGCCTTTTGGTATTCGTGCTACTTCCATGCCCTCACCAAAAGAGAAGTACAAAGAAGCCAATGTAAGGGCAAATTTCTTCCTTCTATCAATTCTGATGGCTACATACTCTAATACAGCACGCTTTCATTTCTATTACAGTTCACTTCTTAGCCTAGTGTTAGCAATAACCAGTTTTAAGGCAGGTCCAGTAATTGTAGCTTGCTAATTGGTTGTTTCAGAATCATATTATTATTACACTCAAGAATCAGAATGCTACTGCTTTCATCAATCTTTGTTTAAAAAAACAGAGATAGGAATTTCCACCTCTTCAATTTGGAGACTGCAGCGAAGTGCTGAATTGCCAGTGGTTGGCAGATAGCTTCTATTTCAAACACATATTTATCTGTGTTAGCTGCAAAATGATAGGGCTCTACAGAAGTAAAGATTCACTTGTTTCATGTTCCTAATCTTCTGCGGAATATCACTTCATAACTTGACTATAAAGGGATGGATTTATTTCAATTCCATTTGTGATGTCATGCAGATTTAAGAGCATTCCTAAATATATGAAATACAAGAAAATCCTTGAAAACTTTTCTCTCTGAACACGCAATAGGTATAATGGAACAGCCAGGAACAGTGAGACTTAAGAGAAACGTAACTTAACATCTCTCAGACTATTAACATCTTAACCACGCTCAGTCATATTCGTGTTGTTGCATTTTCAAGTTATTTTCCCTTTACAAGAAACATAAACATAAGTTTCTTTGATATTTTAAACCTCGACGTAAGAGACTTTTAACCTCCGTCCGTCCAAGTGTTAACTGACTAATAGCTCTGCAGCTGTGGAAGAAAACATCTCTCATCTCCCCCACGGTCCGGCACCTTCCATTTATGGTTAGAATGATTTCACTATGTTTTACCACTGCTGGCTGCCATCTTTTTCCCCTCACTCTCTCCCCAGCCCGCTGCTAACTGTTACAAACCTTCGGAAGGATTTGGGAAGCCATCACTCAGAGCACCACTGAGCAAGGGCCAATCACCAAGGCAAGGAAAGCCTTCTTACCTAAACAAACCATTATCGGCTCATCGCATGTCTTTGTAGTCTTTTTTTGCTATTACCTCACAGGATTAACTTTTATCTCTAATCTCTGCTCTGGCCAACTGTCAGGGAGCCTAAAAGCTGCCTGTCTTTTAATCTGTGTGTAATAATGCTGCTGTTACTAACAGATAACTGTGAAACAACATGGAGGGAAAGAAAACACACAAACACAAAAGGGCTGATTGTTAAAAACTGCTGTGCTATCTCCTACCTGAAAGGAGAGCAAGATCACGCGTGATGTCCACGTAGCATTCCTTTCATTTTCTCTTTCATGTTTTCCTATTCAATCCGAACCCCACTGAAGCGCTTTAATTTGGGGGATCTGTTCTTATTAACCAGTTTATCTCCTGTTCAACATGACATGGCCAGGTTTCTAGAACTCTGAGAAAATCCTCACCTACTTGTAACTTTCCATTAAATAAACAAAAAAATCAGGATGGGGAACATGGCAGAAAATAAAAAAGGAATAGAAAATTAATGATGCTACTGTAAAGGGAGATATCCAAGGCTTCAAAACAGACAACATTTTATAACTTGCCGTGAAATAAATAAGTCTCTTACTGGGTGGCATGTTTACCAGGCAGCCAGGCTTTACTTCACTTGAAGTTAATTCTTTTATAAGCTCCCCCGAATACTACATTACAGCATGTTTGGTAAAACAAGGCTAAGACTGAAAGAAAAACAAAGACTACTTAATTATGGCCAGGTGTGTAGAGAAGCAATGCTCACAGAATATGGGGTCTTGTGTGGTTAGAGCAAGGAGGCAAACCCTCATAAAAACTGCTCTTGTAGGGGTGTTGGTGGCTTTTTTCCCAGAATTTATTAAAAGCTTATTAAAGTCAAAGACAGGCTCTTTGATTTAAATCTAGTCCTTGAAAGAGTTTGAAAATCAACAGGGGAGAGGAATAAAGGAGGCATACCAAAAAATCTCAGCAGGAGAGTTACAGATACAGTATTTTAGGGAAGTAAGGACAGAAAGGATACAAGTCTTGTATGGAATAGCAACAGCAATTAAACCCAGAGTGTTAGTGATAAATGTATTTGAACTGCTGCACTACACAACTCCTAGGATTCCAGCTCAGTATCTTGCTATACCTCTGAAAACCTATAAAGCAAACCAATACACTCCAATCACTCTCCCAACACGAAAACTTAAGAATTAAGAACTTGGACTTAGGGAAGCTGGGAGATGTAAACCAGCACATGTCAAAATTTCCTCCTGGCAGGTCCAAGACAATCACTTTGAGGGCTGTTACTCCAAGGGTCCCAATTAGAACTGATCAGGCAGTTCAGTATAGTGCTGGTCATCATTAGATCTCAGTGCCTTACAAAAGAGGTCATTATCATTACAGTAGTAGTGTTGTAGCTGCCTAGTCTACGGGTATATGGCTGAAGTAATATTTGTGGGGAAAAGCAGAGAACTTCGTTAGATCAGCTGATATTGACAATGTTTGCCTGCCCATGTCAAATCTGATGACGACACTGTACATCCTAACTGTTGTGTAATTTTCCAGCTTTAGTTGGAAAGACATTGTTATTCCCAAGTAGGGAAAATAAGGCAGAAAAAGAAACGGCTTGCCCAAGGTTACCCAAAAAGGCCCAGGGGCAGAGTCAAGGTTTTCTGTTCTAAAGCTGAGCCAGGTGCCAAAATAATCAGAGCTTTCTATCACTCTCTAGCACCTGGTTGAGCTGCACCTGAAAACGAACGAGAAACCAACAAAGGTGTCAACAAGCAGGGTCAGCGTCTCCCCTGTGGTTAACATCATCCATAAGAAATCAGAAAGGCATTCTGCAGGAGTGATTATCCCTCTTTGTACCATCTAAATAGCAGCCCTCTGCACAACAGTGGTAGGATCCAGGTATGAAAGGCAAGGCTGCAATCTCCCAGCCAAGCACAAACAAACAAAGGGAATTTTTACCTACTAAAGCCACCTGAAACTCCAGGAACAGATGACGTATCAGAGACAAGTCCCAAGCATGAACTTCTGGGCAAAGTAGAGAAAAGACCATCATGAATGAGGAAAGGGGACTGGAATCACCCTTCATCACACCTAAATCCTTCCCTAATGTCTGACACTCATGTCTCATGACTCATGTCTCTCTCATCTGAACTGTATCTGAGGAGTTTGTTCTTAAGTCCATATGCCACTTGACCAAAGACAAAGACATACCAGCAGCCAGAGCTAGCTGTCCTTTCCCTGGAACTCTAAACTCTCTCTGGCTCGAGTCATCGTTCCTGACAATGTTTTGAACTCCAATGAAGAAAAACAGGAAAAATATAATGAATTCTTCCATCCACCTCCCCCACTATGCTGATGACCTCTGTCTGCACACTATGGGTTTTATCACACACTACCTACCTCCAAAGGGTTTCCCAGGAATTTTTAATAGATAACAATAAGGAAATTCATGGCCTCTCTTGACAAATGAACAAGTGACCACAACTGTCTAGGATTATTTAGAAAGGAAAATACAGGAGCACCCAAGAGGGATACCATCCAACGCGGGAAGGGATCACAGATGATTAACAATGTTTGCTGCTCAACTATCAAAGGCTGCTGCTAGATCTAAACATGGACTATGCTGGTAAAAAGATCCTCACAAAGCAAGGCAAGGAGCATTCCCCTCGTTCCACATCTTGATACTAAACTAAGAGGGACAAGAAAATTGCAGGAAACCAAACTGTTTGAAACCCTGTCCCTCCCAGCTGTTTCACCTGCCAACAGGAAGTCTAAAGACTTGCCCATCTCACCCTAACACGCTTATAACTCAGCCCCAAAATACAGGATCTTTGCAAACATTACAATATTTATTCCTCAGATCTGACAATGAAAACAAACCACTATATCCTCTCACTGCCACCTTTGAAACCCTTCTTCATACCACTGTCAGTTTGGGTCCCCCATTTCATTTCATTTCATTTCAATTTCATTTCATTTCATCAGAGTAAAAATCTACATCTGTTCTACATTCAAGAGACAACATTCACAGTTTTTCAGACTGCCAGCACCAAAAACTAACCAAGTTCTAATCAGTGACAGAGATGTGCCTACACTTGCTGCCCACTCCCACTAAAATAAGGAATTGGGGACACGAACACCAGCTTTGACCCAAGTGTCCAAATTAGCAACCGCCCACTTGCCCCCCCTTAGAAATCAATATATTGCTGTGTTTAAAAACGGTTTGCTGAAAACTTCTCAGAAGCAGCCTGGTAAGGGTGATTATCTGAGGATTTTAAGTCAGGCTTTAATAAGGTTCTACTGTATACAGTACGTCTAAAAAAAAGCCCACTAAAAATAACAATGAGAGGAGATGATTGTAGAGGATCTCACTCTCTCAGCACCATTTCTAGCCTGTGCCCACATGACAACAGTAAAGATATCTTGTCAGGCCACGAGGCCTTGACAGGCCTAATCAATAGCTGTTATTTTTCTGCAAGTGCCAACAAAAGAAAAACATAATTTATGCCACATAAGATGCTGAAAATAATTCATGCTAATTGGACTGCCTAAATTTCCCCTTCTGTCCTTCTGTTTTCGACTGAATTTAACTTCTAAAACTTCGACTGTCCACACTAGAATGCTTAGCCTCCGAGCTAGGGAAGAAATGAAAACACAGGAGTAACAAGGGCAATATTACTTTCCCGCTATCTGACAGTTGAAGCTGCCGTTTCTAAGCAAAATCTGCATTGGATTTTAGTGTCTAACTTCCTTCAACTGTTTTGTAAGACAGCTATACTGCATGAGAATGCAGAATTTTGTCAAGTGAAGACTGAATGAGAACAGACCCCTTTCGCTATTGTCTTCAGAGAAAGTCAGAAGAATACAGACAGCTGCGACACACTTCAATATTTGTAATACATATTTTAATACTGTATATTCTTATCAATCCCTGGGACTTGTAACAGCCCTTTGGAAGCACACACAGTCAATCTTACGACTTGTTGATCTTTTTTCTCTTCATAACTGCATACAGATATTACATAGCACTACAGCACTGCAAGGGGCCTTCCAGGTCATTGGGTTTGTCCCTCTGATAAACTGTCAGCATGTCACGTCATGCTTTTCATTAACTTACAGAGCTCTTCTGGAGAAATAGTTTGGGGTTTTTTTGGCTCCAACATGCTGCTCCCACTGTTCTAACGATTAAAACCCTTCTAATTTCCAGCTCACTTTAATTAGTGGCCAGTCTTTCTTGTTTTAGTGCCACTGCCATGCTCAATAAAAACTAATGCTTGCCTGTATCTCCTGAAAACCAGCAGAATTTGGGAGAGCACTTCTTAACTTCTAAGGTACTCCAATGACAGATTTGGCTTACTAGATGAGCAACAATTGAGTCCACAGGCAGAATTTGTCCTACGTTTGCTTCGGAGCACACTTCCTGTAGCTGACAAACATCGCTTCCTGCAGCAAAGCTCACCAGACACGTTATTGTCCCCTACATAGGGAACAGCTGGAAAAAAGCTAACATAGCAACTGAAAGTTATCAATAAAGGGAAGATTCAGCTAGGTAATAAAATATTTCAGAAAAAAATCTCCACTGCCGTTTCTCTACTAAACTATAAAATGTACTTTCACGAACTGCATATTCCAATGAAAACTGAAACAAAACAGAAACCGCTACCGATAACTATTATTCATGTTATCACAGTAAAAGGTTAGTTTCTGCTCTCTGTCCTGCTTGGAGAGCTCTGGATCCAGTGCACAGGTGTCTAACAAGGTACGGGCAGCAGTGTTGAGTATTTGTTTTTACCTAGTATTTTTAACCTGGTAACACAAAGAAAAGGTTGAAAGCTTTCCCAAAACAAATGAAGATGCATTCCAAATCCTAAAGCACAAGGTATAAGCTACAAAGGACACCTACAGGGCCGTCAGGCCAAAGTCGTCATGGGGGAACAGACAGGTACTAGGAATTCGATGGGGGAGGTGGGACAACTAGTAAAATGTTCTGCATACAAGAATGAAGGACAAGCAAAACTAACGTGCAGTGAACTGAGGATGGAAGAAAGGCGGTCACTGGATTTTTAAGAAAAGTCCCTATTTCTGTAGCATTTTTACATAACTCCACTGCAACCAAGCAGAAATAGGCCTAGTAAATCTCATGGTATCTGAGGCTTCTTCTTACTTTTCTTTAGTGCTCAACTCTGGGCTCAGGTCTTACAGACTTTGACCCAGTTGTATGGAAACTGTCAACAGAAACAGTGCTTCAGAGTGAGCCTGTCCTATCCTTGATGCGTTTGGAGAATAAGTTGGCTTGCTCCACAGCAGAAGGAAAGGGAGAAGTAGCAATCAGTTAACACTGAGAACTAGCGAGTTTGCCTCCAGTGTTATCTTAAGCCTCGAACTAACCTGACAGGATGTATGTACCTCAAATTTTGAATTTAATTAGACCAAATGTCTGATAACCATCCTTGCGATTGCATAGCATGGCTCAACTCTAGCAATATGCATGTGAAAATACCTGAGGGAAAGAAATAAATTTTCACACAGAAAATGTTACTGCCTCTGACTTTATTCTAACACGTGGCCATGCTGTTAGGACGCAGCAGCAACAGAGCCAACGTGTAGTCTAGCACAGAAGCTTTTTACCATTCACTCCTAGGTTTATTCATTTTCAGAAGGGTTTGCGCTGTTCTTCTGTCCAAAATTTGCATACACACTTCCAACAGATTAATAATATTTACTACCAATAATAAGGAAAGCATAGGTATGATAAATAACGCTAATCTGTACTTCTATTCCAACACGAAGAGTTTAATAGACGTGACACACCCAACCCTTGCAGTGCCATAATAATCGCCCCATGTGCACAAGAGGGAAAAACAGTGCGCTTTTTTTGTAAAAGAAACATTTTCTTTTACAGTTTTTTCATGTGCGGAAACTTTAAAGGGCATCACCATGTATATGTGCATGTACATGGAAAACTTTCTACTCTTGTAATGACTTCAAAATTCAAGCAGGGGAGCATATTGCTTTGGACAAGGAAGCATTTTTTTAGAAAAAAAATAATTATAAATGAAAATATTCTTTTGTGGTTTTGTGGAATTATTCTACCTGACTTTGTAATGGAGTAAAGAACTCCTAGACAGGCAGGTGATCATTTAAACTCGCGTATCAGGAATGGGTTGAGTATTCATTATGTTCCCACCCAAACACTGAATCTTCTTGTCAGAATTTCTCCTAGCAAGCAAACCTTGCTCTTTGTCCACTCCATTAGATACCATTAGCTGAGTGATAATTTTGTGCACAGGAGCAGAGTGGCATTACTAACGCGGAACTCTGAAGAATTCTTGGATCCATACCCCACTGTGTTGATCTTGCCAAAGTCACTGTTAGAATCACAGGTTAACTCACCTATGCAGAAAATCAACTTTCAAAAGATACAAGAAAGAAAATCGTATTTACCAATGTGACAGCCTCCATTTCAAGGTCTACAAGATTGCAAAGAAATGTAATAAAAACAGAGGATCAGTTTTTCTATTCTTTCAACATATACAGCAAATCACATCTTCCAGATCCAGACAGTGCTATAGATATGTATGAGAATGAAAATAAGCAAGATAACCACAGACACTGAAGAACAGATAAGAATCATCAAATGCATTACCATAGTTTTGAATGATGACAAAAATTGCACTTGACTGAGACACTACCCTCCAGCTTCACCACACTCAATGGCACATTTAATTTCAGAGTAAAATTTACAAGATATTAAAGCAAACAAAACCATGTTTAAAGCAATGCTAATGTTACTTTGGTGTTTACACACAAACCACCAGAAGTTTGCAAATTTAAACTTGACACACAGGCCTTAATCTGTTTTATGAACACAACAGCAAAATTTGTACAGAGTGCATGCATCTTGGGTGCAGCTTTTAATTCTGTGTATGGATTTCAGCTTCAGCTTTTCACTTCCTTGTCCAGGTTGTTGGGCACTACAACCTCGTTTCTACTGACGAGATACTGCAAAGTAAAACACTGCAGCTGTGAGGCTGCCCAAAGGATCTAGGGACTTTCATGGCCAAGAATATTTGGGGGTATGCGTGCTACGCTAAAAGTGGTCAAGTCATATGTTATAGACACAAAATGATTCCTTTCAAAGAACAGGCTGCACTTCCTCCCACTAACACAAAACAGTGCATATATGTCTATGTAGGTGCATTAAGCATTTATTTCATTACCTTCTTTTTCCCCCCTTTTTTCTTCTTTGGAAGACCTCCCTGCTCATCTCCAGTTATTTGATACTACCAGAGGCAAAAGACAACATGTAAAAGACAACCAACCTGAATACGGAAAATCTGTTGTTTTCAAAGTTAAAATAAATCCAACAAAGTCCTTCTAATGTAGCAGCTGAAATAGGGATATTGCACATTTCAAAGTTAAACAGCTCAGTTTTTAATTCTTCAGCATTATCTACACCATACGAAAATAGCTACCACCACTCTTATTGCTGAGTGTATGTAGCCCTAATTCAGAAAGTCGTTTAGTATGTGCTTCATTTAAAATATTTGCTTAAATCCACCTTTGTAAAGCATGGCCTAAGTGCCTCCAGTTTAAGTGAATTTTATGCTAAGCTTATACTGTCACAAAAAGTGGGTTTTTTAAAACAAAAACATTGATCAAATCTGGTTATTACAAAAGTAGTGTGAAAAGCACCATGTATTTTAAGAAGTGCCTCTTCTAAAAGTGTTGTATATTTGTGAAGAAGGAATTGGGGAATTTAAATAAATTCTCTTGATTTACAGAAATAAAAAATAAAATGGAAAAGAGAGAGAAATTATATGAACAGGTTTTCCAGTCCATCTTACTAGGAAGTGGGGCAAATTCTGCTTTTTTTGTTAAATACTCCCTTCTGTTGACTCCAAATGGGGCTACTGGAGTACACAAGAGCAGAATTGCTATGTGCTATTTACACCCATAATGCCGCGGTTCAACTCTTGTTTCATTAACCAAATACCACAGACAAAGGGATTTTATAAGAAAAATGTGATCTGCAATTCAATGTGCATTACTGCCTTACTCTTCACTTAGACTCCAACCGCACCAAAGACAGAAATACCAGAGTTGTTTTTTGTCACCTCTCACAAAAACTTGGTTAATTAGCGCAGCGCGGAGCGATGCCCCGGGTACACACGTGACTATATACACCCACACACTAATTCACTTTGCCACATTCAAACTTAATTAGGTGTGGGCCCAAGCTGCGAGATTTAGATCTGTATCTGGAAATGCCCTGTGTTGGCCAGAATACAGGAGAGAGGTTGAGGTGATCCAAATTCAGGTCCCCATTCTGTTCTGACCCCTGGCTCACATTTACTCTCAGACTACTTTTAGCCTATGGTCTCTGAGGCAAGAAACGCTTTTAGTTTGCCGATACAAAACCTAGCACAGAGCATCCCAGTCTGAGTTTGCACCTCGTGGGGTCACTGCACCTGGCATTAAATAAAAATACTCACCATACTGGGCTTAGGTGACCAGGGGTTGGACTAGATGACCCACAGAGGTCCCTTCCAGCCCCTACTATTCTGTGATTCTGTGATTCTGTGAATACTGCAGACCTGAGCTCTGCAGTGGTCCAGAATATATGCTGTTGTTGACTAATTAGTAAAGTGACAGAACCACCATTCTAGAATAGTACTGATAGTAAAACATTTTTAAAAATAGATATTTAACAATATTAGTTTTGAGTTTTTCCAATGTGAGTGACACGCAGGGCTGAGCTTTGTTTGAAATAAATACTAAAGAACTATTAGAATGTAACATTCGAACATTTCAATCACTTGGGACACCAACTGCAATTTCAAGGTAACGTAGTTATGGTTCTGAGCTGCACTGGAAATTGAAATGGCTCCATTATGTCCATCAGCCTCATCTGAAAACCGGACACAGCCTTTTAAACCATTAACCCCTTTCAAAACACTTCATCAGCGTCACCTTAGGTTTTTTTTTTTGCTTATCTGTGAAGTTCTAGGTGGGTTTTTGGGTGGTTTTTCTTTCCTTTTTTCCTTTTCTCCGAGGGTAAAAACAAGCTCTACATTCTTTGTGCTTTCAGGTGGGAATGTCACTCAGCTGCAGACTGATGAGGAGTCTTCCCTGCCTGTACGCCGCAGCACTGAGTGGACGCAGCCCCGCAACACGCGCGCGCCGGGAGAGCGCAGGGCTTTATCAGCTGCCCTGAAGACTGAGTGTTCCAACAAGAAAATGGTGCGACAGGAAACCATCACCATCCAGTTTTCCTTCCCAGACAGAAGAAGGTGGCCATTCAACCTGTGGGCTCCACTGCTTCCAGTACGGGCAGGATAAAGTGGATTAGACCTGGACGTTTCGCTACCGGCAGATACTAGCATAGAATATACAAGCCTCAACGTATATTTCACCAGGACTTTCTGCACTGCACAAATAGACAGAGACCAAACAGAACAAAAATTCTCGAGAAAAATCAAAACAAGACATTGAACTACTTGTGATCTACCACTGGATTAAAGTTTCCTTCTCCTGAAATCGTTCTGGAACAAGGTTCACTTTGGCATCTGAATTGCTGAGATGGTGTTTAGTTAATACACAAACAGAAAGGAAAACATTCTAGAAGCTGAGAAGCGAGTGCTAGCAAGGAGAGTGTAATTTAATAGTCTGAAGCTGTCCCATACACAGTCTGAGCATAACCACACTAAAGGAAAACTTGCAAACCACCAAACTGTTAGCTATCTGTACCGAATGGCACACCAAGTCCTTTTAACTACAACTCATTTTGACTAAATCCTGTCAAGGCAAAATTAGCCCATGTTATTTACAACTAAAATTACACACTACCATTTCACTCAAAGCTTTCTTGCTCAAGGACTTGCCTAGCATATTATTTGCATTTATGTATTTTTCCAAAGCGCAGTTGTCCAGAAATTGCCTTGGAACTCCACTGGCTGGAATTGGTCAGGTTTGAGAATCTATGCACAGTATTATTTTTACTATTCTGTCTTTGCATCACCCCTCAAGTCTGTCCACCTCACCAAACTAGAGCTTCCCCACAACAGGCTTTACACAGGTATAATACAATTACTCAATGAGCTATGCACTGGCTGAAGGCTCTACCCGACACAGAGAAGACACTTCCACAGAGGGGAAAATCTTAAATGGTTTAACCAATATTGGAGCCCTTCACACAACAAGAGCTTTTCAGCAGGAGATATTTTGGGCTTCTGATCAAAAGTTCACTGACTTCCATTGACTTCATCAGGCTTAGACAATCACTAAATATGATCATGGTTAATAAATTTGGTTTTGCTGAATTCTTGAAAGTGTTAAAGAATTAAATTTTCCATTTTACTCACCCAGAAGAACCAACCTAACACCAGTGTAATTTCAGGCAGCGAGCATCTCTGAAGGAGAGCAGCTAAGGGGAGGACACAACACAGTATCCCTAGCTCATTTTCTTCTTCCCCTTTTCTGCAGAGTTTGCCAACAAGTGTGCCAAACGGGTTGGATTGTTAAGGTTTTATTTCATATGGTTACTTCTTTTGGTGCCATGAGCCAGCATGATGCCATCATTCAATGTGAGACAGTCAGTCTATGGCTCATCCGTTTCCTTGTCACCAATGACTCTATAAAAAATACAAAATAAACCCCAAACCAAAACGAACAAAAAAACCCCCTTCTAAAGTACCCACTGTTCTCCTAAAAAAAGAAAGGATCCAGAGAAAGTCAGTGCAATCAACTTCCTACGTCCTCTGGTAACTCAAGGACAGGTCTATTTAATGTTTTGTGTTTCTTTTAACCCTATGAATTGTCAACAAATTAGCTGAAATCACCTAGCACAGAAAATACAAGACAATATTGTTCATGTTCACACACTTACTGAAAAGAAAGACAATTTTTGGATTCTCAGCTACTATTTTCTATCAAGCAGTCTCTACACGTCCCTCAAATACTAACTTGATGTCATCATCTCGACAGAAAGGTAGGGTTAGGAAGTGGCAATCCAAGGAATCCAACCCAAAAGTCAGATGCTCTAGCACTTGCAGTGCAGGCTGGAGACAGGAGCATTCACTGCAGTGCCCTGGCTCCTGGAGCACGGCCAGCACAGCCGTTGGCTTTCAGGAGTTTGGGTGACTGTGTCCTGCCACCCTCCGTCAGATATGCGGGAGGGGAAGCTGTGCCATGTCGAGTGTGCCCTGCAGGCGAAACTTAAGAGTCAAACTGCCTGCGTCATAATATTGTCTTCTCATATCACGATGAAATGTCATGGCACAATGCATTATGCTGACTCTGAAAATGCTTCCAGATCTTCCATTTTCTCTTGGCCAAGATTACCTACTCTGCCTGATACAATCTGCATTTGCCATATATACGTGGGGCTAATTTCAAGTTTAGAATTACAGTTATGATACATACTGATTCGCTGGATGGGGAGAAGTGTGTTTAGGCTATTTACTTGAGACTCCTCAGTGTATCTAAGCTGGTTTCAAGGTATTTTGAGGTTCAGTTTCTCATGGAGTTGATACAGTGGAGCAGGTGTTGTCAGAGCTTGAATTAGCCCACCTAAGATAGATACCTAGGAGTAAAAATACCCTTCTTAAAATACAGACGAGATACAGTACGGCAGAATTTTTCCAAGAGGTATCATCATCTTGTAGTACAGATTTTTATGGGGTTAAATGGCTTCTCCTGAACCACAGAAGCCATTACCAATACTTTAGTTCAATATAATGGAAGTGGGGGATAAGAGAGAAGGTACAGGGCAGGGCCAGTTCTGCAGGAAGGAACTTTGGTCTAGAAAAAGGCTTGGAACTAACTTTTTTTATTTACCGTTAAATTTCTTTCAGCTAAGTCCAAAAAAGCAGGGAAGGACTTCTGACTAGATAGTTTGCAAACTGTTACACAGTTCTGGAAATACGATCAAAGTAAAATTCCTACATTTTTCTGTTTATATTTCCTGTATTTCACAGTTGCACATGAACCTTCTTGTTCCATGAGTTTTCCTTCCACTGACACTCCTCAAGAGCACTGGCGGAGACCTCTAACCAGGACAATTAACTAAGCCTCCTAAAAATAAGTTCTAGACACACTCCCTGTAGTTGTAAGAACATCAAAATGTTCTCAGAACCTTCAACATGCACTTTTAAAAACAAAGATGCGGCAACTGTAAAAAATACCAATGAAAGGAAATAATTTATACAAGAGAAGTGACCTAATCGACTGGTTCTCTAGCAGGAAAAAGAGAAACTGAATAGTGTGCATTAAAGCAGAGTAGCATTAATTCTAAAACATTCACACAGTTCACTTGCTAGGATAACAGCTTGTATGAGTATGACACAGCAACCTCAAAGCGAAATACCCCGAAAGCAGCCATGGACCTTGTCCAAATTAAAAACATCTGAACATCTGTTCAGCCTGGAGAAGAGAAGGCTGAGAGGGGACCTAATATACGCTTAGAAATATCTTCAGGGTGGGTGTCAGGAGGATGGGGCCAGACTCTTTTCAGTGGTGCCCAGCAACAGGACAAGGGGTAATGGGCACAAACTGAAGCAGAGGAAGTTCCGTCTGAACATGAGGAAGAACTTCTTCCCTCTGAGGGTGACGGAGCCCTGGAACAGGCTGCCCAGGGAGGTTGTGGAGTCTCCTTCTCT
>Ga0065711_1009166_pt1 | contig 20450 bp, 8 predicted proteins | sample Hoacrofraction12_FD_59098 | JGI IMG/M metagenome (GOLD analysis project Ga0065711, IMG submission 59098) | Hoatzin crop microbial communities from Cojedes, Venezuela - Epithelial fraction 12 v2 (version 2) | ecosystem: Host-associated > Birds > Digestive system > Esophagus > Crop | place...
ACAATGAGGCTTGTGAAACACTGGAACGGGTTGCCCAGAGAGGTAGTGGAGGCCCCATCCCTGGAAACATTCAAGACCAGGTTGGACAGGGCTCTGAGCAACCTGATCTAGTTAGCGATGTCCCTGCTCGCTGCGGGGGGGTTGGACTAGATGACCTCTAGGGGTCCCTTCCAACCCAAAACTTTCTATGATTCTATGATTCTATGGGAAGAGGAACGCTGAAATGAGGTGTTCTCCCTAACTCTCCTGTCCATTTTGCCTTTGTGCACACTATAGCTTACCTTCTGAACAGGGGATAATTATGACAGTGGTTGTGGCTTCTGCAATAGGTCTTTATCTCTAGAGAGATGATGGAATTAGTTATGTTCATGTAGCTTTTTGAATGTTGTTTGGCACATGGAACTAGAGAGATCCAGAGGAAAGGGATGGTCTCTAGTGCCTGGGAGACTATCCAAAAAAGCAGGTGCTTTCAGCATGAGGTGAAACAGAGAGATTGGCCTGGGGGAAAATGAGATTTAGAGGAGATGCTTATCTATACAGAAGCCTTATGTGCAAGAAGAAATGGGATGTTGACTCTAGTTGCCCTTTACTTGGTTATGAGAGCATGGAAAAGTGAAAGGAGGGATACCAGGAACCGACAGACGACAGAGTAGGTAGGTTGTTGTTACTGTGTTGTCTTCAGTACGTACCATAGCTTAGAATTCAGACCACTACTCCTAAATATTCGAACAGTTATTGAGATGGTAATCGGTACAGTATTGTCCTGTACAGCCCAGTAGTTACTCAGAAGGATCAAGATCAACCTAGAAATCACCAGAGGGGATACAAATATTATGCTGAACCTCTGGATAAAAAGAAGTCAAAGTCGACATCTTGTGAATCCAGCACATCTGTTCTGTTTCATTTTGAGTAGCTTGATTGTTGAATGATTTTTTTTTTCTTTCATTGTAACAAGGAAAAAATCAAACTAATTAAAATTTGATCCAGCCCTTATCTATTTATCCCTAACTGAGCATAGCTGCTTTTAACAAGTAAATAATCCTTCCTACCCTTGTAGCTGTTGTGAATTGCTTTACATTAATCATTTTATGTGAAATTACTGCTTGATTGACAAACTAACACGCTTACATCTTCTTTTTTTAGGACATAAGTGTGTCCTTCTCTTATGAAACATAATTACATGATCATCTTGGAAACCCCAGGAAAAATGTCTGCCCAAGAGTTAAGACTGACTGTTAAACAAAAAACAGACTTTCAATATTATAACCTCTGAGCAAAAATTAGCATGCCAGTTCCCCAGGCAATCAAAGCACACGCAAAGCACAAAGGATCAGGATTTCATCCTGACAGATGTGTTATTGAGAAAATGGCCACTTTTGGGTTTGTGATTATTTGCTCAGATGTTTAATCTTCACATGATAGCAGAGCTTGCAGAAATTAGTTGCAAGGCTGTTCACATGTGCCTGAAGCCGAGAGCATCATGAGGCTTGCACTCATTGAGCTAAGTGAAACAGTGGCCAGTTGAATACATTGCCCTGAGACAGCACCCAGAGATATATTGAGGTCAGGTTCAACCTATTGAACTTCTCATGCCAAATGGGCCAGACTTAATCACAGAGTCTGAGGGCTGAACTACCCAGTTCAGCATGAGACAGAAGCTTTGCAGTGACTAGCTTCGGCCCTGAGCCATGCTTATCCAGCTGTATTGCTTCTGGTCTGGGCGATAGATTAACCACAGCTAGATCACTGAGGTTCTGTGGGATGGAAGAACTCCCTGGAAAACCCTGGTTTCAGAATAACTAGCAGCCTGCTGAGCAGAGCCTCTTCTCTTGAGGTGTGACACTTCTGGAGCCAAATCTGCCCCCTGCCATCCTTTGCAAACCACATGTTGGAAGGAGTATTTTAAAAGCTTATCATATTTCCAAGATAACTAACCTGGCTAATCACACTGTGATAGCATTTATCAAGTGCCCCAGTCCGAGTACCTGAAAATTATGATAGGACAGGTGTTGGCATTGGTGTGCACCTGCCAGGTTAGTCAGCTCAAGCCAGTGCCAGTACAAGGAGCAGGACATGCTGTATCAAATGTGCCTCTACATTCAAATTGTATGTGCCTCTACACTTTTTTCCCAATAGCTGACAAGTTCATTTTTTTGATAAACCATTTAGACTCACTAGCTCAGATCAGTCTGAGGCTGGGAATTTTCATCTTTCCTTGATGTCACCATGCCTTTACAGACAGGCGCTCCCTTCTCAGCTGCCTCCCACTCTGGTATGGTCACAGGTCAGGATGGTTGGAATGGTTCCTTTATTTAACATTTCTTCTATTTATTCACATGCTGTGACACTTGTGACATAAAGACCAGGATGGACTTGTCAGCAGAACGAGGTTGCTGTAGCTCCACCTCTCAAGACAGACGCAGTGCGCTCTGCAGTGGTCCCTGTACCGCACAGCCTCAGCACTGGCGGAGGCAGCCTTCAATGCTGTGCAGTAGCTTAAGCAAAGAAATCAGAAAAAATGCTAACATCAAAATGATATCCTACCATTTTCACAATAGGCTTGTCTAACTATTAGCAGATAAAAGTAATTTTGTCTTAACTCACTAATTTCGTTCTCTCATATGTCTAGAAAAAATTTACCAAGTGAATGTGCAAGTATGTAAAGATATAGTCTAGTGAATCTGCATGGTCCTACACATCAAAGTAAAACACATTTACATAAATATGAGATGAAATAGGTCAGTCACATGCATAATAACTTCTCTAGTATAGAATCGTATCTATACTATATGTGTTGTATATTACGCAAATTAGTTGCTGTTCCCATAGTTCATATTTAATTCACGTCATGTTATCTCTGGTCATTAAAGAATAATATTCATAAACATCAATGAAATGGAAGGAAATGTGTGGTTAATCTGCAACTTCTTAATTATGTGTTTTGAGTTGGCCTCCAGCAACTGTACACTTAAAAAATACCATGGAATAAAACATGCATCTCAGAGAGATATGCAATACTTCCACAAATTCTAACAGAATGCCTTCAGATTAGGAGACAAGCAGCACAAATCACAGCAATGAGATATGTTTGTAAACATGTAAAGCAATGTATGTAATAAATACACAGACCATTTTTATATATAATTTATTGTCAGGTGATTAAATATCAGTGCAAATATTTCTCAAAGTAACTCCTAAATATTTTAGCTTTTATTTATGTTTGGGTATATGCTCATGTAGACATCTCTGTGTAAAATGCTGGGCTCAATTCTTTATCACACATCGGTCTACTCACATTTATCTTGCTTCTGTTATTTCTGAGTTACTTCAAAATTTCTGAGAGGGGATGTTTCAGGTCCTTCATATATCTTGGAATAGTAGTACATCTCAAAGACACTTCACATTTCAGAAATATCAGAGTGAAAAGCTTCCAGAAATAGATGTAGTAACATGAAGTAAATAGTGACTGTACATATAACCATTGCTTGGTATATTTTCAGCTGTTTCATAAAATTCCTAGAAAACCTCTCAGTAACAGATTTTCACTTGTAGTCTGAATATTAAATTTGATCTCAGACAAAACGACTGCAATCAAGTAGCTTGGGTTTCTTTTCCTGTATTGAATTAATTCATGTTTCCAGATTACAGAAAAGCTGTTCCTGCAAGTTGTCCAGACGCCTCAGAGACAGGGGTTACCTTTCCTGGTGATTATGGGGTGTGTTAGTGCGAAGGANAGGAAGGGCAAGAATATCTGGACAGAAAAGCTTANCGTATAATCCTGACAAGAGCACACACAGTGAATTTTAAGAAAGACANCTTTCAGGAGAAATGCTGGGGAAAAAAGGTCTTATATTTACACTGAAAATTATGTTTGGATCTTGGTGTATTACAAATCCAACTTCTGATTGCAGGAAATTACATAGTGGAAACTCACCTGCTTGATGGGGAATAGCTGTCCTTGTGCATGAGGGCATATGCCAACAAACTGGGAGTTCAGCCAAGATGACAGATCAGAAAAATGAGGTACCAGATTTGGAGAACCCATAAGGCATCATGGCAGAACATCTGAATGGCAAAAAATTCCAAGTTTGGTCTGAGTAAATGATTTCATGGGCTGTCATTTTTTACCCAGTTAGTGGAAATCACATATTTAAAAGAACAGTCTATCCATTGATATTTCTTTTTTATGAAAATGCAGGCTGGAATGCTTTGAGCAAGCCCAATGTCTATTTTTTAACCACCAGTATTCCTATAAAATTATGATTAATCCAGTCATCTGCTAATTTTATTCCAAAATCTTAAAGAAAAAGTAGAATAATTCACATTTTAAGAAGGAAGGAAAATTTATTTTGCAATCCAACCCAAAACTTTAGGTGGAACTTGGATAACTTATCATGAAAATTTCTCTATACAGTCATGAAGGGGAAAATGCTGCTTATCTGTCTGCAGTCTTTTCTTCGCAACCATACCAATTTAGGTGACAGATTTAGGGATTTCTTTAGCTCAGTGAGAATAATTAATAATGGCTGTAAATACAGCAATTACAATGTGAACAAATATCATACATGTATGTTTAATGCCTAGTTTAATTGTAATTCTGTTCTGGTAATCATTTATCTTTCCCCAAATATAAATATAAAGTGCTGTAAAGTTAATGAATGGCTTTCATCTAACTTCTGTAATTTTCCATTCTATATATTGTTAATTAATTCCAGTGAACACTGGATGAAAGAATATTACTATCTGCATCTCAAAAAGAAAAAAATCCTACCCTGGGAAAAGTTGCTCTGTATGGAAACTAAATATTGTAATCTCACTGGTTTGTATTTGGGTGAAATACTAGATTATATGAAATAATGCAAATCTGGAAAAAGTCTTAAGAGCATTCATCATTTTCAAAATTAACAAATGAATGCAATTCTTAGATCACACATTTTATTGAGAAAAAGTTCATTTTAAAATTTAGAGATTATGTAATACCAGAATGTTCCTAAAAATATTTTCTAGTCATTTCATTCTAGTAAAATGGCATTGAGAATTACTTTGACTCTTTTGCTTGTTTTCCAAAATATATATATATATCTATATATATCTATGTTTCCCTATATATCTATATACACACGTATATGTTTTCATGTATACACACACACAGAGGGAAACAAGCAAAATATGTATATGTTTATGTATATATACAAACACACTCTTGTGCATGCAGGTTTTTTGTACATGTTCTCAGGGTGAGACTGATTCCGCACAGTTCCCCCTCTACAAAACTCCCTTCTACTCTCCACTGTGAAGTGACTTGTCTGCTGGACTCGAGTGGCCCATCTGTCTGAGCTGGCTCATTCTTCTGCAGAAAGTAAAAGCAGAAAACTCATTTTTTTGCAGTTGGCTACTCTTACAAGTAATTAATATGGTGTACTCTTTGCATACTAACAGAAACAAGTGTGCAGCAGAAATCATGGTCCTAACCTATAATCAACGGTTAAAGGCAATATGAGCCAAAACCAAAACAAAAAGCCTGGGAACCACTGCCACGTTTTCACTACTTTCATAAAACAGTAAGCAAGACCAAAAAAAATTAGCCTATTATTTTCCTTCTAGTTGCCTTATTGGTTTATTTTAAGCGCAATATGAGAATTAAAGTTTTAAAGGTACAGCCTTTAGTATTTAAATTTTTTTTTTAGTTATGTTCCACTCCTGATATGTATATGTTCCTAGTGTTCCCCCACACAACACACCCTGGAAGTTTGCAGAAGAGGAAGGAAACCCATACATTTCAACCTAAACAGTGCTTAAGTGGTAAGTCAGAGTAGCTCTTGCCTGTATAACCTAGAAGAGTTTTTCCTGCATACTTTTACCTTCTCCAAGGAGATGCACCTAAATAAATCTTTATTATAGTAGCAGTGTTCTGGTCGTGACCTGCTACTGTTCAGGCTGTGTAACAGCTTTCCTTAGTCGCTCTTTAATCTTGGAAACTTTCACCATTCAGATTGAAAATCCTAGGTTTGTTCTCTACCCGGGGCTGAATTTTAATGGCAAGTTTGAGCAAAACCAGTTGTGCTATTTGTCAGTGAGGGGAGAATGAATAACCAAACAGCCCTCTTCATTGCAGAATTATTGCATCTGACCTTTTCTATTTTTTATTTTGTCTTTTGTTTGAACTGAAACACAACATTTCAGAAGTGATTTTCTTTTGCCAGCTGCTAATATGCAGACACTGAATTATATTCCTGAGGATTGCCGCTTTGTTTTCTGCACTTCACAGTCCTTTTATAGTGCAAACTCATATATATTTAGCTATGAGGGAAAGAACCGGGAGGGGATGGTCTTGTCAGAAAAGCAATGAAGCGAAACTTAGGATACTTGGATTTAGTTTCTAAATAGGCTGTGCATGTCCTGAATGGTCAAGCTGCTTACGGACAGATCTTTCAAAAGCACCTGAAGGTTTTCCAAGTGCAACTCACTTGCTTTTTGGAAAACAAAAGTCACATGTTTCTTCTCTGAGTAAAATTCCAAGGTATTTTTGGTACCTCCTGAGGAAGATCAGCATGTAATAGTTTTTCATAAATTCCACTGAAATTATTATGGCGACAATAATGCTCTCTTTCTTTCCTGTATCTTTGTGAAAGAAGCTGTCTTTTTTATGTATTTGTTAAGTACAATGAAGCTGGGAGCTGAATAGCGACCTGCTGAATAGTGATGCTGATACTATGGAAAAATTTATACTTTCTATGCTATCCTTTTTACAGTCCAAAGGAATTGGGTCAGAAATGGCAAGTTGCTCAAGGGCACCAAATGTCACAGGAGGAATAGATGGTGGAGTATTTCCACAGACCACTGAAACGCAGCAATGAAATAATTATAAGGGACTGCATTTGTTATGGAGTTGTTTTAAATCATGGGTTTAAAGCTCCAAATAGGAAAACATTTGAAAACATGCTTAAGTCTCGTCACAGGCAGAACTGCATTTAAGTTCAAATCTTCATCAGGACTTCAACTCACTTTTAAAATGAAATATAAATTAAAGGCTGCTTTTTCTACAAAATGCTTAATCTCCAACAGTAAAACTTTCAGCAATTTATGGGTATCCGAAAATAGTTTTGTATATGTGAAAGGTTATGCAATTTTAACTTCAGTAGTCATTGCCAGGCCCACTTCTGCATGTATACCAATGTGTAAAAATACTTTAAAATGCACATTGCTGCAAAAATACAGTGTTATAGATGCAAGATAAAACTCAAACGAGATTGTCCTAAGTTACTTACATTCTGTATACTGCAGAATATCAGGATAGAAAGTTGTATTTCTAGTATTAAAAAATAAAATAATTAACTATCTTTTTCTTGATACCAGGAATGTAAAATGAATTCTGATTAGTCCTGATTTTGCCTAGTTATTAATAGAAATTGTAATGCTATGTCCACAGATATCAGATCTTGCTTGACTATATCCTTTTCTTTTGAAATCTGTTTCTATTTTTACATATGCATGATTACAAACTTTATTCCGGGATTTCCAAAGACGTTTTCAAGCGTATAGGTGGGCAACAGTTTCTAAATGTTGGCTGAGTATCATCTGGTTTTGAGTTATTTCAGTGATTTGAAACACCTCTGGCACGTAAGGATCATTTGTCAGTGAACTGACATTCAGACAACAGTCAGAGGGGGCTATATAATACTTTAATATGCTAAGAGGTAATTATGAAAATTCACAATAAGAAAAATTTCCTACATTTATCTTGCAAAGTGTACTCCAAACAGTTAATAATGTTATGATGATTAAAATAACTACAGAGAGATGTATGCAGGCAACATAATTTTCTCATTCAATTTAAGCAACCAGGTGTGATGTTTCTTATGCTGTTATTTTCAATTTTGCTTAAGGACTTACTGTAAATAGTCTTACTCTTCTATGTTTAAGAAAATGGGGAGTTAGTGTATAGAATTCTCTTGTATAAAATGTGTGACATGCTGCTTTTACTTCTGGTTCAGGTAATCAGATGCAGGGGTAAAAACGATAGCATGAATAGAAAGTATTACTGCCACAGTGTTATATGCCACGGGTGCTGTAAAAAGGCACTCAGGAAGCACTGGTAGTCCTGCATTTCTTCAGGCACCCGATGAATATGCAAAGGGGCTCGAAGGTGTCTTTTATTCTGCAGGAGACGGGTCTGGAGAGAGGGGACTGGGGTCCTGCTTCTGGTCCTGGCACTGTGAAGCTTGGGTTCCTCCTAGGGATATATAAACACTGTCACGTCATGAGAAACCAGGCTGTTTGAACTATCTTTTTATAACAGTTTTTCAGGCATATATTGTGCTGGTATCTTGACTGACTTCTTTAGTCAATGGGTCTTTTAATAAACCACATCTGGTTCAGGGGGATCACTGTAAAACCTATTTAAGCACAGGTTAGAGAAATCAGATTTTTAGCAGGTCTGTGATAGAGGCAGGAGCCCCTCAAGTGGACTTTACTGAAAGGACTTGGATGGCTATAATGTTGTCCCAAGTAGTTCCATGGGAAAATTACAATCTTTGTGAAGTGACTTTCTTGGGCCAGTCACTTGTATTTCCCAACCTTGGTGAATGCCCTACATGTCTCTCTGACTACTGCCTCTCCGTGTAAAGGCTGCTTACTTACAGATAAATTTTCAAGCTCTCTTCTGTCCTCCAGATGACTCATATCCAGCCCAGTCTCTCCTCCCCAACAGAATACTAGGACAATACACAAAGGCAGTTTCTGGGATGTGCAAGGGTCCTTCTTGCTGTTGTTTATCTCTGTGAACACCCTGAATTAGAATAATGAAGCAAGTAAGATTTAAACTAGAGTTTTAAAGTGTATATTTCTTTTGCTGCATTACATTTGCATATGCTGAAATTATACAACCTTTATAATAGTCTCAAATGATGTGTACAAAGTAGAACTAGTGTAAACCAGGAACTTTTCAAAGATTATTTCCTTCATTGGATATAACCAGACCTATTATTTTTCTCCTGAAAATGGCTCCCAAGTTGGCCAAAAATACAAATGGATTCTTTAAAAAACATGATTGGTGGCTTTTTTCAGTTTTGTTTTTTTCTGAGGAAGCTTTGCACCCTTAGCTCATTGTTTATAGTAATGGGGTATTTCCTCACTGGGCCATTGTAAGTTATGATACAGGGCCAGCTGAGTCCTTGCAACTGAGTGTAAATTTAGTATTAAAGTTTCTTGGGAATGTAGAACTTAATGAATAGGAAATTTATAAACGATTTGTTCTACTGAAGCAATATGCTTGTCAGGTCTTCATTCTGAACATCATCCCTTGTGCAGAGCCTCAAAAAGTCCTTTGGGGGTGATGAGCAATGCACCAGAGTGAACAGAAGCTGGATTTGGAGAGAAATCAGGATGTTTCTGATCACTTTGGAAAGAGACAGTGTCATTACACGAAGTGAACACCAGCTTAAATCTATGGGGTGGAAACTGCAAGATAAAGCTGAAGGTTTTATTTTTAATCATTCATCCACATGCTTTAGATCTTTAAGGAAGACTGTGCTAGTTTTACAGAATGTTGTATTTAAAATAAATATATTAACAGAAGATATTAAAAATCACTGTGGCTTTAGGTAATGTTTTTAATGCTCAGCTCTGTTTGACACATCTGTCTGGAGCCATGGGAAAATTGCAAATTAAAAAGATCCACCAGATATGCACACCCCAGTGTCTGGGAGAGACTAGTCATTTGGGTAGGCCGTTTTTTTTTTTGTGCTTTGACCCAAATAGCTTATTTTTCCCCTTTGATTTAGAACACAGGAGAAGTTATTTGCTATTTGCAGATCAGGTTATTTGGGTCAATGCACCAGAGTAGGCCTAAAGTATCAGTATGGATGGGGGTTTTTTTTTGTGGTTTTTTGTGGGTTTTTTTTTTTTTTTGCATCAGCTCTGTTCTGCTTCACTGCTGCTCCACATTAGAGCATCAGTGACCAGCGTCAGCTCCCTGATCCCAGCACAGCAAAACTCCATCTGGGTCAGAGTGCAGGTGGGATAAATATGCCTGCAGGTATGTGGTGCCTGTGTGTGGTGGGCACTTCTCTTTTCAAACAGAATTAAACATTAGTTGGCAAAGAATACAAGCTGCACTCAATGTGCATGGTCTTTGATAAGCCACTTGATGCAGTATTTCTTAACTGAAAACATACTTCAAAAATTATCTTGAATGAGAACTCTGCCATTAGGCAATGACAAGCACAGGATAATGATCAAAAAGTACTGTAGCTAGCAGAGAGCTGCAGGAATCATCACCTAGTCCAGTCATCTTTAACATCTGTGGAAGAGCCAAAGCAGCATATTACTCTTTTGGAGTGGGTAGTTAGCTGGGAAATGTTGAAAATACCCGTACAGATAGAGAGGACTGAAGTGGATCTGGGAAGAGAAAAGATAAAAACTGCTGCTTAGAAAATTATCTGAAACAACGGTAATATGAGGAAAAGTGATAATGATATAGACTTTAGAAGAGCAAAAGAGAACAGATTATTAGATGGGCCTCTGTATGTTAGTGTAATAGACAAAAATCAGTTTGGCTTTATACACACAGAATTAATAAACTGTGTATACCAGGTTTACATGACGAGGTCTTGGTAGTGGGGGGGGCTACAGGGGTGGCTCCTGTGAGCAGCTGTTAGAGGCTTCCCCCATGTCTGATAAGAGCCAGTGCCAGCTGGCTCCAAGACAGACCCAGTGCTGGCCAAGGCCGAGCCCATCAGCAATGGTGGTAGTGCCTCTGGGATAACATATTCAAGAGGAAAAAAAGCCCTGCATCACAGAGTTTTGTTGCAGGAGAGAGGAGTGAGAACTCTGCAGACACCATGGTCAGTGAAGAAGGAGGGGGAGGAGGTACTCCAGGCGCTGAAGCAGAGATTCCCCTGCAGCCCATGATGAAGACCATGGTAAGGCAGGCTGTCCCCCTGCAGCCCATGGAGGTCGACGGTGGAGCAGATATCCACATGCAATCTGTAGAATAGCCCACGCCAGAGCATAGGGATGTGCGCAAAGAAGGCTGTGATCCCGTGGGAAGGCTGAGCTGGAGCAGGCTCCTGGCAGGACCTGTGACCCTGTGGAGAGAGAAGCCCACGCTGGAGCAGGTTTGCTGGCAGGGCTTGTGACCCTGTGGGGACCCACGCTGGAGCAGCCTGTTCCTGAAGGACTGCACCGCATGTGAAGGACCCACGGTGGGGCATTTTGTGAAGAACTGCAGCCCGTGGGAAGGACTCATGTTGGAGAAGTTTGTGGAGAACTGTCTCTCATGGGAAGGACCCATGCTGGAGCAAGGGAAGAGTGTGAGGAGTCCTCCCCCTGAGGAGGAAGGAGCGACAGAGACAATGTGTGATGAACTGACCACAACCCCCATTCCCTGTCCCCCTGTGCCACTCCCAGGGAGGAGGTAGACAGTATGGGAGTAAAGTTAAGCATGGGAAGAAGGAAGGGGTGGGGGAAACATCTTTTTAAGATTTGGGGTTATATTTCTCATTATCATACTCCAATTTTATTGGTAATAAATTCAATTAATATCCCCAAATCAAGTCTGTTGTGCCCATGACCGTAATTGGTGAGTGATCTCTCCCTGTCCTTATCTCAACCCACGAGCTTTTTGTCATTTTTTTTCTCCGCTGTCCAGTTGAGGAGAGGGAGTGACAGAGCAGCTTGGTGGGCACCCGGCCTCCAGCCAGGCTAAGCCACGACACTGGGAAAGAAAGAAATGATAGTGAGAGAGAATACAATACGCATACATCCTTCAAGTTTACTTTGCCTGATGAGTTTGATCACTTCTCCTGCAACTCAACAGAGCTGGGGAGTGAACAGATCTGAGGGAGTCACAGAGAGGACATCGCTCAGAAGATCTCTGCTTTGTAGCTGGTCCTCAAAGTAGGTGTATGAACTTTAAGTCTCACAAAACATTGTAGTTTATGCCCCAGCAAGGAGTATCCTGTAGTTCTCTGTCTCTGAATGCTTTCCTTTCCTTTGCAGCCTTCATTATTGTCCCACAAGTAGCATCCGAATAGGATTCTTCAGTATTCACTGGGGAAACTGAATCCAGGAATGCTTGGCAAATGCTGTTTATCTGTGATTTTAAATATATGAAGACTAGTTGTGAAGTGCTGCTCAGCTGCATTGCTGCTAGGTTTTGGGTTTCTGGATTTAAGCTGAAGTCAGTACCCTTGTCTATCCACTTCTTAATGAGATTACTTGTAATCACACACCAGTTGTGCATGAAATTTACAGATCTCCACAGCAGCTGCATCCTGCAGGATATACAGGCTGTTTTAGCTTTGTTTTTGAAGGAGAAAAAAAAAAAGGAAAAGGAAAAAAACAATCTTTGTAATAAGATGTAACACTTCCATCAAAGTAAACTGAGACCTTTTATCATCTCCTTTTATGTAGTCCAGCTCCTCACTAGGCTAATTTGTCCCAATGGCACATGTGAATGTTCCTGTCCTTAATGTTGGGATAGTAGCAGCAAAGTAAGTGATGATTTGACCAGCTTTTACCCAATAGAACTCAAAATGCTCTTCTGTTGTTCCGTCACCTTTTTTTAGATCTTCTAAAACCTGAAATAGGGCCAAGGATTCTTGTTAGGTAGCCTGCAGAAAGCCATGTTTAATAAGGAAAACCATGCTTCCAGTTGCAGTGTTTTGGCATCAGGCATGGAACAACGCTAAGGTAGGAGCCGCATCCGAAATTAATACCCTCAGAGAACACCTCCAAAGGCTTCTTAGGTGCACTTAAGCTATGGAAGGCATTGCTGAATGGCATGCAGACTTCTGCTTAACAGACAAAAATGTCATGGGTTTAGAGAAAAGATAATTCTTTTGCTGAGAAGCTAAGGAAAATTTTTACTTGCATAAAAGCCTAACAGGGATATTTGACATTTACTTTTCAGAAGATTTAGGTGTTTAAAATCATTCACACTATTAAGTTTTATAATTAAGTAAGCAAACTATGTGCATTTCAACCAGAATTTTGTCATGTAAAATTTGTTAATTTTGCTCAGATATGAAAATCTAGGGTGCTAAGATCAAGGAAAAATATTACTAAAATGGATTAAAAACCCCAACCCGGTTGCTATCAATAGATTACAAAATAGTTGAAGAAAAAGTCCCACAAAATTAAACGGTTTTCTCATGAATCCTTGCATTGTTGCACGAACATCCTAAATGAAATCTTACTATATACAGAGTATGTTGTATGATTCAGTAAATGATGAAATTACCTTCAACTATATTTTTTTTACAGGCAGCTGTTTCACATGCATTTCCATTAGAAAGAACAAAGTGTTCAGGATTAAGATGAGAGTGCTCTTTAGTGGCCTCAATAGCTGGCTCGTTCAACTCTTCAAACTGTCAATATGCCAGATATTTCTATGTAGTGCTCCCGTTAAACATTTTAATCAAGAAAAACTACTGTAATAGCACCAAATTTGGCATATAATTAAAACAGCAAAATTTCGCATTTTCTCTTTCATGTAACTGTACTAATTCTCTAATCAATTTCATAAAGTTGACTCATAATTCTGCTTTGGCATTCTGACAAAAGAACAGAATTCTTTGCAAGTGTTTGCTTAATTTCCATTTTTCAAACCTAATTTCAGTTTTTATTGCTTCAATTTGAATATACTGATTAAAGTAATATTAAGTCTTGCAAAGCTTTGCCAAAGAAAATGAGAGAATGAAATTATGTATACTTAATTTGCTACAGTTCTTATTTAGGAACAACTTATTCTTTCTCTTTTAAGGTTGATTTTTTATCAACTAAACTCTAAATCACTCATAAATTATTAGTCAACCCTGTGAGAAATATGGGGGGAGCAAAACAACACTTTCATGTTTAAAACCTGTTCATTTAAACAAGTTGATGTATACCGTTTAAAGACAATTCAGAAAGCTATTTTATAAAATAGAAGGCCCCTTTCTTCCTCAAATCTCCACAAGATCTATACCTCGATTTTGTACCACTCCAGCATTGGCTTCAACAGCACTAATTTCAGGTAACAGTTTTCTGGAGAAACAAAGAATAAAACTTGGCAACATATGAGAAAAATTTTATGAAAAAAAATTGGTAGAGTTTAACTCCTGAAATTCCTGAGCATTCATTTCAGTTTAAAATATGTATTTTAGGTACGGTTTCTATTAAAACAAGCAAGTGTTAATGTTGTTTGGTTGGGAGAGGGGTGTGTTTCCATGTTTTCTGTCTTTGGGGAGCCTTCAAAATATTTAAGTACATAAGTAGTTTTCTTCCTTATTTAAAAGTTGTTTTGTTTTCATGGTCAAATATTTTGTTGAATTGGGATTATGTTCATCACATTGACAAAGAAGTCTTAAATGATCGAGCCACATTAAATGATAGTGTGTCACTTTACAGCATTAACACTGAACAATAAATCATTTAATCAAACATAAGTGTGACAAAACTAATTTTCAGTTGAAAACTAATTTCTATCAGAAAGAAAAAGATTTAGAACTTAGAAGTGGATACATTGCAAATGTATCAACAAAAGTGGTCTGTTATACACAAGCAGGTTAGGCACAGCTCATGTCGGCAGTTTCTTGGTGCCAAAAGACACCAGCAAATTGGTGTTTCTTTAGCAGGACCCCATACACCCAGGGAGCTCTGGGTTGCTCTTATGACTTCCTTCGGGTGTCAGAAAAAATATTCCTATCTTTTAAGATTTGGCCACAGACTTTTACTTACACCAATGAAAGTTCTGTACTATACGTATAGTGCTGTACAGCTTCCCTGGTCATCCATGATTTGCTAAGCTCTTTTAGTTTCAAAATATAATAGCAACCACAGGAGCAAGGAAGAATAGCTTCTGGGTACAAATGGCTACAATGCTACAAAATTCTGTGGTTTTCCCAGTCAACTAGATTTTGAAGTACCGCTGAGAGAATAGTCTGTTTTCTGTGTTCTGCTGTTGGAAATGTTTCTTATGGTATATGCCACATAAAGTATATATTGCCTTATAATACAATTCGGTTTTATTTAGTACACATTTAATAAGAGTGTCTCAACCCACTAATTAGAACAAGTAACCAGGTCCATTATAAATTGCTAAAAGGACAGATATGATATGATATCCCCAGGAAAGAAATATCACTGCCTTTATTTATTATTAATCATTACTACAGTTAACCAATTAACAAATCACTTTATCCTTTCAGGCTTACAAGGACAGGCATATTTCTATGATAATTATTATCACTGAGTTATTAATGCTATAGAATAAAAGACTTCAACATTTTATGTTACTTTGCTCTAAGCAAACAATAGCCCTTAAGGTCTGGAACCTCCAACCCCCTAAAGAATTTACTTAAACAATAAAATAATTAATTTCCTAAATGATACAACCATCTTTACACTGCAAGACCATTTTTCTAGGTAAATGGGTAAATATGCTGCATTTAGGCAGAAGCACCTTGGTCTTCACAGCAAGGACTATCCCTTTTCCGGCTTCTATGCCTCAATATGTTATTCAGTCTCAGAGTACATTGAGTAGACTGCCTTTGATACAAAGCCAGTGGTGGCACTGCTCTATGGTTCTTCCATCTACTTGTCAGTTCTTAGTTTTGCATGAAAAGATTCAACAAAACATTTCATCCCTAAAATAACTACTATACTGGCTAGGGAAGTAGGATGTGTCCTATTTTGTTCACTTTGTGTAGAGTAGTTCAGTCTCTTGAGAGCAAATATTTTAGTTCTTGCTTCCCTGGTTACCCTGTCAGGGTTTTCAGTAGAGCAAGAACTGGATTGTCTAAAGGGCGGGTACCAATAGCCCTTGGCTAAGGAATTGCTCTCAAGTTTAGTGTGTTTTTTTGGTGTACTGAATATTTAATTAGTTATTGCAAAGTGGAACAGCTTTCAGGTTGAAATGGGAGGGGGAAAATATTTTCCTCACTCATGAATATCTTATGGGTTATTCTCCTGGAAGGTAAGAATTCAAATCTTCTCAAGCAGAGAAAAGAGTGAACCCAGGTCTCTTACACTCCAGCTCAGGGCATAGGCTTGGAATTAAATTAACTAGAAAGCTGCCTAGTTCTAAATGGGTCAGCCTGTGTGTGAGTAAAAATAGTCCAGGTAAGTTAAGTCACCTTGCTTTTGCTGCAATAGGCAGTCACCCTGTGAATCCTAACTAGGGAGAGGGGTCTCCATCTGATGAGATCCATATTTGAGGTCTTCCACCATCAGAACTTCTAATTGTTCCCTTAAGCATGTGCACTGAATTCTTATGAATCCTACTGTAATTCTATTGTTAGAGATTCAGTCTTCTCCTGAAATGTGTAAGAAGCCTCGGAGCCAAAGCAAAGGTGTAGACTTGACCAGGTAGCTACACACCAGAAAGCAGCTGTTACTTCTAAGTTTTAAGCATGTGTGAACGCTTACTGGAGCAAATTAGTACACATTTAATAAGAGTGTCTCAACCCACTAATTAGAACAAGTAACCAGGTCCATTATAAATTGCTAAAAGGACAGATATGATATGATATCCCCAGGAAAGAAATATCACTGCCTTTATTGGCAGTGATTATGGGGGGTTGGACTAGATGACCTCTAGGGGTCCCTTCCAACCCAAAACTTTCTATGATTCTGTGATTCTATGAAATACCTACAGATATTACGGCCCCTAGGTAAACCAAAGGGAGTACCCTAGTTGCCCCAATAGTATCTCATCCTGATAGCCATTGTTGAGAGGGAAGTTTAGGGAGTGAATGAATTCTCTTAACAAAGTATGCTTGACTGGACATAAGCATTGTGAGAACCCAAAGATTATACTTTGTATCAGGTTTAACTTCAATACTAGCTTCTTTTAACGCAATTAAAAAATTGGGATCTATGTCTGAAATGCTTACCCACCCAAGATTCATGGAAAATAGAAATCACAAAGTGTTTCTAAGTAACCTTCCACTGTCTTCTAACCTAGACACTACCTTCTACTCCTGAAAATCATCAGACCTTGACAGATAGCTCGGATGTTCCATCACTTTTCTTTCTTAAATATTTGAATACTTGGCAGGTTTGCCGTTTTCATGTTCACGTACGGAGTGAAAGCTAAAATAGAAATAATGACCAATTTTTTCGTTAAATGAAAATTATGTTAGTTTGAGGTTAATTGTCCCATTGTGACCATGTTCCTCCTAAACATGCTTTTATCATTCAGTTAGCAAATACATTTTGGGATCCCATTTACAATGAGATCTCCGAATTGAAGATTTATCTGAGAAAACATTTCGGCAGCTCCAAATAACAGCAGTTGTTAATGATGTAAATAAACATTTTTTGTAAGTTGATGCTGAATGCTTTCTTTATGATAACTGAGAATTACCTGACACTCGCTAAAACCACTTTTCCTTGTGAATACCCTGTATAATTTGCAGTTTGTTGTTTTCCAACCTAAACTTCAGCCACAATACAAAGCTTTTGTTGTCAAAGTTATTTGCATCTTAAAGGGCATCTATACTATATTTCTACTACAGAGATGTAGTGGAAAATATGTGGAGGAGAAAGGAAAATGGAGGAGATGAGGTTGATTTGACTTTGACATTTTCACTTCATATATTTATTTGATAAACCCTGCCAAATCTGGTTTTGGAGTGTGCACATATAGCATACATCAAAAGAGCTAGCAAATTTTCAGAAAGGAAAATCAAGACAATAAACCAACATGAAAAGCTCATTCTTAACTGATAGATTAGTTGAGGTTTCATGGCTCACTGTACATTATAAAAGCAACAGAAAAGATGCTGTTACTAATCACAGGAAAAAATTCATCTTAAGAGAAAAATTTGTTTGTTGAGGAATGTTGACTTCATAATATACTTTCTACCCAAAAGTTCAGAAATACCTGAAGCCATGCATGGATGCTACAAGCCTAGGACAAAGGCCACAAAAGCAATACTTTAGAATAAAACAATTGGAATAGAGCTTGGGGAGTCATCTACTCTACTGGCCTGCCAACAGGCAGGATCAGCCATACCTGTCTCTGCGTGGACAGATGTTTGTCTAATCTGTTCTTTAAAACCATTCATGATTGCTAGAAGTTCCACAGACTCCTTGACTAATTCACCTCAGACCTTAGCTATTGGAAATCTAGAAAATACTTGTCTATCTCAATATTTAACACAGTGTAGGTAGCTATACATCAGTTTTATACATCTAAAATTGTAAGTCTTAAAGAAAGTCCTTAAAATTTACATTAAATAGATTTCATTACCCTCTTCCTTTTGTTAGAGGAAGAAAGGTTCAAAGAGATTAACTGATACAACTGAGGTCGACACTGCAAGTCCATAAAGAAAATCTTGGGTTGATTCACCCAGTTTAAGCTTGTTTCAAGGTAGTTTAAGGCAAAAGTCTTTTTTAAACTCCCCTCACTTTTTCAGTCTTATAAAATTCTACAGCACGAAGATAAGCTATCTTTCTACACTCTTTGTGTAATCAATCTGTGTTGTTAATAGCTTGACAGTGAGACGATATGTCTGCGTCATCAACCCTTTTGATGGACAGCTTTTTATCAGTACGTTGCAGAAGCTATATAGTAACAAATTCCACACTTTCTCTTTTATAGAACAAAAATGTATTTATACAGCCACAGTCAGAGCTGTAAACCAAAAAGTTTAGAGCTATATATACTTCCTTAGAACCCACTTAAACTGATATATTTGCCAAATCTTGCACCTGGCGTAGAGAAGCAGGAAAGAATCTGGACACAAGGAGAAAAAAAATCCCTTCTTTTCTGTTTTGCTCATTTTCATAAAAAACAATTTTGAACAAATCAACAGCTAATGGCATTGCCTATAGTTTGGAGTAGTGCTATGAGAGCTCCTCGCTTTGGCAATGAATCATACTCTTCAGCTGGATACAAAACCACTGCTTTACCAAGCCAAACCTTCCAATTATGGCAAAACTTTCCATTATGAGGACTGATCAGATATCTTGTCCAGGGCAGATTAAGTTATGAAGATCCTAATTCTCTTAGCTATCCAGGGGATGAAGTGGTAGCTTCAATCCGTAACAGTCTCTATCCATCTATAGAAAATATTAAAGTATGGTTTTGGAATATTTACAGATACTGCTGGCAAGTGAGAAAGAGAGGGAGAAATAAAGCTAGTGGTCTTTTTACTGATTCTGTGTAATGTTTATCTGAAAGATGATTGGGAAGAGAAAGAAGTTGGGCAAAAAGTGATCCTTGCCGTGAGACTGCGGAGGGCAGAAGTAAACATCTAGCAGGTAAGAAATCTGTCCAGATCTGCTGAAGCTCATGAACAAAGGACAGATGTAGGGACTAACAGCTATTTTCTGAACAGACTTGAACCTTTAAAAATAGTTCACTTTGGGTTTGCATAAATCATAGTTCTGGTTTATCTGTAATTTTTATTTTTAGCTTAGTTACCCACGCTTTTGCTGATTTTCATCAAGTAGCTTACAGGATATATATCACGCTGCTATCTGTTGTGTCTACACCTGAGGCTTTTTCACCTCTCCCCTACCTCCAGATGCTTCAAATGGTGCATCAAAGTGTGACGGTAACGAGGTCTTTGGAAGCGCCGTGGGGATAGCACTTCAGAGGTCTTGTTATTTTTACTGCTGTGGCGGCTGGCTGGGAGCAGAGTAGCTAGGTGGGTGGAGGAGGGAGATTGAGCAGCAAAGTGAAATTACCAAACGCTGAATCGCTGGAGCCTGCATTATTGTCACTCGGCTGCTCCTAACAGCCAGGAGTTGAGCAGCAGTGGTCAGAGCGAGACCTGGCGAGTCTCAGTGCATGCCCAGCATCCCGGCCAGCATCGATCTGCACTGCACACCTCCACCTCCAAACTGGGGAGCAATCTCAGATGCTCTTGCTCCATACTTCATATCCAAATACTGCCCACCCACTCACATTTCTAAAGACAGTGTTGATAAGAGATGGAAAACGCACTAATTTTTTTTTTTTTTTACTTAGCCTAGGAAATTAAGAACAATGAAATATTTTTTTATCCCAGGAATGCTAAAACCTTTCTGGGATCTAGACTATCTTTGGCTCTAGGTATTACAGAATCACAGAATCACAGAATAGTAGGGGTTGGAAGAGACCTCTGTGGGTCATCTAGTCCAACCCTCCTGCCGAAGCAGGGTCATCTACAGCAGGCTGCACAGGACCTCGTCCAGGCAGGTCTTGAATATCTCCAGAGAAGGAGAATCCACAACCTCCCTGGGCAGCCTGTTCCAGTGCTCTGTCACCCGCAAAGTGAAGAAGTTCTTCCTCATGTTCAGACGGAACTTCCTGTGCTTCAGTTTGTGCCCATTGCCCCTTGTCCTGTCACTGGGCACCACTGAAAACAGTCTGGCCCCATCCTCCTGACACCCACCCTTCAGATATTTATAAGCATTTATAAGGTCCCCTCGCAGCCTTCTCTTCTTCAGGCTGAACAAGCCCAGCTCCCTCAGCC
>Ga0065711_1036890_pt1 | contig 20450 bp, 10 predicted proteins | sample Hoacrofraction12_FD_59098 | JGI IMG/M metagenome (GOLD analysis project Ga0065711, IMG submission 59098) | Hoatzin crop microbial communities from Cojedes, Venezuela - Epithelial fraction 12 v2 (version 2) | ecosystem: Host-associated > Birds > Digestive system > Esophagus > Crop | place...
CCGCCGAGACTCCCGCGGCGGGGGAAGGGAGAGGCGGGAGGCTGCGTCCGTCTGCTGCGGAGCACCGAGAAAGGGAGATAAATACGTAAAGCTGCCGGCTACGCTGCCGTGAGCTTTGCTACTTAAGTGTGCAGGTGTGAGGCCTGAGCCTGAGCAAACAACGCCCGTCAGCATGGGGACAAGATTTGTTTGCCCGACGGTGTTAGGAACATGCTGGCAAGGAGCTTGTCCAGCTCGCAGCATTCAGGGGTGAGGGCTAAGCCTTTCGCTGTTGTCATCGTGCTCAGATCCACCGGAACAGTGGGGTTCAGAACAATGGTTCTGCTCTAAACACAGACGTGAGTTAAAAGCCGAAAATGTAAACATGCAGCCACCGAAGAGGAAAGGGTATTTCTGAACTTGGTTCAGTTCCCTCAACCAAGGTCAACTTTCGTACACATGCATTGGGAGCTTTGTTTATACACATAATATTCCCAAACTGCTTTATGCACTTAGACATAGCGTACGCACGCTTTTAGGGCCACAGTTACAATATGAAAGGGGCAAGTCTGCTGTTCTCATTCCTACAATTTATTAATAAACATGCACATAATCCTACCTAATGCTAAAACTAAACATGCCAGAACTTTAATACTGTGATTGTCCAGTAGAAAAGAAAATACACATTAACCAGTCCAAATAGTTCAGTTTTTCAATGGAAACATCTTGACAATCTGACTGTAAACACTGTTATCTATCAGAGGAAAAGATTCCAGGATATGAAATGTACCTGGTTTTCAAAGACACTTATTAATATCTTGTGATATATTCATTTCCAAAGAAGCAGTAGAGGCCTAGATGAGGGCTTTTTATTCAGTCTTTTACACTGAAATAATTATGACTTGCCTTTAGTGAATAGTGTCGTCCTCTGATTTGTAGCTCTCTATGGTTAAAACCCCCCTAAACTCAAGAGCAAGCTTTCTAGTCATTCAGTCTTCCTACTTTCCATTTGCTCACAAGTTGAGTTGCATTCAAGCCATACTTAGAACCAAAACTAAAAAGTTCAAAGATCTTCAGCAGTTCAGATCTGGAAAACTACTTTGGACTTTCTCAAACAACTTTCTTTGGGAGTTGAAAATCTCCCAGATGTTTGCATGATGGGAGCATGGACAACGTGAATGTTGGACATGCCCACAATCGTCATCTCCCATTTTTTCAAAGCTTCTTTTAAGTGGCTTAGTGCCTCCTATCCCTTGGTCACTTTGCTAAGTCACCATTTTAAGCAAGGTACTGTCAAGCCTAGAAATTGTCTCTGAGAGAATGACTAGTGCAGAGAATTCATCATTAGTTACACTTTTCCTGTATTTAAAACACCTGTCTCCCACATGCTTTGAAGCAAAGGAGTCCACTTTTCTGCACCAGGGTGGTAAATATCACATCTTGCATAACACATAAATAGTACGTTGGTGAACATATACCCAATAAAAGAGCTATGCCTCTCCTGTGTAATCTCTCCTCAATATGTTAGGCCAATTTTTCTGTAGCTTTGCTCCACATACGGGCAGTCTATTACACAGAAGTTTTTATAGGCCTGTTTGGCTGAGCACAGAAGCTGCAAACCCCAGTAATACCAATATAATCCTGTTGTGTCACAGTGAGGGAGCAAAGGGGAAACTGTCAGAGGCAGTAAAGCTGGTTCTGTGCAGCAACGTGCATCATGTTGATGACTTAGTTCATGGCTATTGGGTCCTCCACAGCTGTATGAATCAACCTGTAAAATAAATTATTTTTATGCAATTGAAAGTATGTATTACTGAAAGTAAATTATATATATTTTTAAAGCATATGGTTTATGTTTGAAGTTTTATCTGATTTACCAAGAACTGACCTAAGCAGAAGGTAAAGATTTCTTTTTCTTAACAGTTATAATAGCTTGCTTTAAGTCATTTGTTCTTCTGCCAAATAATTCTGGAAATTCTACAAAAAATGCAAATTCTAAGTTGATATTTACATACATTCTCTGTAGGTGTCAGCATTGCTTTATGTTGTTGTAGAGAACTGTATTTTTTTCTTCTCAAAGAAAGAACACACACAGACTTGCTCTTTTCCAAGTGAAAGATAATTTGTCTGCTGTCATTTTACTGACAGTTGGCTTTTACTACCCATTTCAGACTAGTAGATTTAATACTATACTGCGTAGGTGCAACTAAAGTAAATGCACAGAAAAAGCCTGCATAGTTTTCCTATGCACCCGTTTTCAGTTTTAAAAACTTTTTATTCCATTCCAGTTATTTTCTATATAAATATTATCCTTATTGATGGAAACAGAAGCTGCATGTAACATTTGCAAATATTTCTCAAATGTTGCGAGGAGCAACAATTCTGTGATGCTAAGTAAACTGTGAATCTACCTGCTTTACACAGACTGTAGAGAAATACTGGACCAGAAGAAGTTCTTATAATTTCATAGGTGGAGTCTTCAAAGATGCATCATAGGGCAAATATTATTTAATACTTTCATTCATAAACTTACCATACAAAATGAAAGTAAGCCACTGAGACCTGTCGATAATACATTATTGAGATGAATTATCCATGCAGAAGGGAACTGTACTATCATACTAGAAGTGAATGACCTTGGAAGCCAAAGCAGCCGTAATTGGATGAAAATCAATGGTACAGAGTGCAAGGTCCTAAAAAAAGGGTAACAACAAGAATTCTTTCTGGGATCTCAGGCATAAAGAGTGACTGAAGAGAGATATGGATTAAATCGTCAAATAGAATTATTATCAACCTCCTATACCCATGCAAGAGAAATACAATCCAAGCAACTAAGAGGCAAGATACTTGCAGTAGGAAAAGAGCAGTATTGATGGCGTTATTACAAGCTCAGGTATGTATGAACATTATTTGAAATAGTGCATATGATCCTGGCCATTCTTCTGATCAAAGAACTGGAGAGCCTCTCTTCCGGGAGGCTGTTAAGAGAGCATTTCAAATCGCATGAAGGGATACATTAGCTTCCTATAAAAGTAGCAGGAAATAAATTAACTACATAACAAAAATACCATCGGCACAAGGAAAAGATGGCTACAAACTGCTCAAGACTGACATTAAAATTAGGAGAGAGATCCTTACACAGGCACTCACGAGGAACAACGAAGGAAGAAATCCCATCTAATTTTCAAAGAGATCTCAGAAGAGAGCATGTGACCTGTCTGCTTGCGCTACGAGCATGCTGAAGTTGCCGTCCCAGGGAGGTCCCAGTAGCTCGGTCTTTCACTTGCATTACAAGTTTGAACCAAGGTTTGTCGTTGGTGCTATTATCTACTGAAAAAGTCAAGTGCTACTTGCAGCCATTGATTGTGGGCAGTTTTCGCTGGTCTATTAGTGAAATGGAACAGATGAGAGATTTTTTTGGCAGTAGTATCCTCAGAATCATCCTTCTTCACTACAAGTGACAAGCACCTTGACTACAGAGACTTCTCAGTGTTGGCTGGCTCACAACCAACCTTTTCAAGTTATTGCATTTTAATTTACCTGTGGATTTCACATTGGGCATTCACTTAAGTGCAGGTTTTACCTGCCTATTTGCAAAAGACACACTCTTCAGGAAATGTTACTTCTGAAGATTTGCTTATATATAAATTTTTCTCTTCTCTCACTCCCTTCCACCACAAGTCTAATAAATTTGCCTATAAAACAGAAGAGCTGCACTGATTTATTTTTAGGTCATCTCAAAAGTACTTAGCAGATCCTATTAATGGCACAGGAGAATGCTGAGTTTTCTGTAACTCTGCGGCTGCAGAATCTTGTCTCTATCATAGATTTGCCCTTGGGCTGCAGAATAAACAAAGAGAGTATTTATAGCCCTTCTCATACAAAGAGATTTGATCATTCAAAAAGAAGGCAATGAATTGCACAGTAATTTCTGTATCCCCAGGCTTGCTACTAATATTAGTGTTAAGGAAAAGCTGATGTCACCTGATCTGTCACAGTCTCTGCTTTTGTACATCTCTGGGTAACACTGGGCCAAAAAGGTTAAGTATTATTTTTTGCATTCATTTATTTGAACACAGTTTTGTTGTCATGACAGATTTAGAAATACCGTCCTCCACCTGAATTACATCAGATTGCAGTAGTTGATACAGGAAATAGGGAAAAATCAAAGTAGCACTTCTCAGAATCTATCCAAACAAAGATTTATGGGAACAGACAACTCCGACCATTTGAAATGACCCATAGTTATTACTCTTACTAAATAAGAGAAGCTGGAGATGAGGTAGACAATCCCTAAATTACACATTTTTTTTCAGACTACAATTTAATTCTAACGTAAGATTCAGAAGACTGTTGGAAGCTTAGAAGTTGCTCGTACTATAAGGCATAATCCCAACAGAATAAGCTCTATGACTTAACTGGCCTTCTCAAAGCCATCCTCTAGTCTCTAGACCCCATATCCTTGCTGTGGAAGAGTCTGATTTAAGCTCCATCTCACAATGTGGTGCACAGCACGGCTGTGCTTTTGTGAGAGCACCCCTGGCTGGAAGCCTCACTTACTCAGCTGGATTTAGTCCTCTGTGGCTCAGGATACTTGTGCTGCAGTGGCAGCGATATTCCCCTTCCCATCTGTGCTGAGTACACACACTTCCACGCTCACAATCACAGCCACATCCGGACCCTCATCAACCCTGGAATATTCTCATAAAGCTCAGTTTTTATTATCCTGGACTATGGTTGATTGCTGTGAATACAAACTCAAGTAAAGACGTCCAATATGAGTTTATGATTTTACCTAGCTTCAGTCATGAATAACTACTTAAAAAGATAACCTTTTATGACTACAAAAAATATATTAGAATCCAGTAGAACTATCAGTGGCCTTCCTTTCTGTTACCTCTCCCTTTACTGTTTGCTGTAAGAAACATCAAATCCAAACTCTCACTGAAAAAAAATATTTTAATGTTCAAATTCTTATAAACAAACTGCTAAAATGCAGAATAATGACAGATTGGAGAAGTGCTCACATGCAAAGAAGTATTTTTAGACTACTAATGTATTGCCATTACATTTCATGTAATAGGTGAAGAGAAAATGGGAGTATTTGCTAAGTGATCAACAACTTTGAAAACAAGAGTAAAATTTTGGGTATCTCAGGTTGTTTTCTCCACTATAAAATAGCACAGTGGTTTTCAGTTTAGTTACTTCAAAGCCTGAGGTCTAGAAGCCAGTAATATCTTGGAAAGTTGAGAAACTCCTTGTGAGCTATGACATAAAGAACCTGTTTGTATTACTGAAGGTGACAGAGACTGAAGATGTCAGAGGTAAGAAAAAAATTCCTTTTTTGTTGTTATGATACTATAATTTAGAGAAGAAATATTCACATTTTAGCAATAATTCATCTGAGCAGACTGGCACTTACAGTCCAACTTCCAAGTACAAGCATGGATCTTACTCTTCAGTTGATTAGGCCCTTCTGAAGTAAGGCCTAGTTATGCAGGAACAGAGGACAGCTGGATTACTTCCACTTTGTTCTAGAATAAGGGAAAATTAATTCTGGCCATATCACTGTAGCACTGGCTAAACAGACTAAAAGTAGGTGATAAAAGGAGAAGGAAAGGACAACCACAGTAAATTACATGGAGAACAGACTAGGTGCAAGCTGAGAGCTTGAAAGCTGATATACCAGTTTTATTTGAGCCCTGATCTTAAAAGAATTCCTTACAACTGAAAATAAACTAGATTATTTCAAAAGATTGCAAAAGAAAACAAGTCCTTCACAGACAGTTTGCAGCTACTGTAGCAGGATATACAGCTGAGTGTCAAAGATAAATAAATACTGCCATCATAAATTAGGAAACCTATAATGAAGGTGTTAGGTAGTTTGCGCTAGTATTTAATATCCGTATATACCAAAGACTAATTTACAATTAGTCACTTTTTCTAGTTTTCTTATGTAACAGTTAACTGTTAGATATGTGCAGACAGAGTATACAGATAACTGTTGTTAAGACGTCAACTAGCTGTAATAGGAGTGCACAATATGAAGTATTGGAAGCACAAGACATGTTTATACAACTCCCTCGCAAAACAGCTCTCAATTATGATTGCATACTACATTTTCCCCAAAGTGCGAGAATGAATAGTGCTCACCGAATTCAACATTTTGCTCGACATTGATAGTGTAGAATGTGGACCCATGTCCTCAAGTTTCTAGGAAAATTAAGTGTTCACAGTTAACAGATACCTGAGAAAATTTTTGTGCTTTTTCTCCCCCAGAAGAGTATGTCACAGGATCTTTTTGGCAAAGACAGTGACAGAAACTCTTTCTCCAGAGCAACATTTTTTCCTCAGCTACAGGACCATCCTTTCTTTTCTTGATGTCCCAACTCATTCAAAATACATATCCCAACTTCCTCAACAGTTGAGAGGAGCCTTGCAAACAACAGACTCTTTCACTGTGTTGTGCTGAGTCATTCCAAGCACTGTTCATCTCGCACACTGAATGAGGTAGGGTCCTACAGGAAAACAAAGAATGAGATCACGTAATTAAAGACTATCTCATAATGTACATGGGGATTGAACTATAATGGCCTCAGCAGTCTTAATTCTATTCCTTAACTCTTGACTGATTGATACTGCAAGTTATTTTAATGTTGTTTTCTGAGTATAACCATCAACAGTTCTGACGAAAGATATTTAAAAATAACCAAAAACCCCAAGCCAAAAAATCAGCCGCATGGAACCACACCAACTAGTACTATATGGCATGCAAGCAGAATTACCAGTACAGCCAACTGGAGGGGAAAACAACACTGCTATTTTTATTGAACATTTTTCTATTCTCAATTTGCCTATCCATTAATGTTTAAATGTTTCCCAGAGATATTTCAATTTTAATGAAGTTCTGCCAGATTAAACTGTTTTCAAATCCTGCCTTCGGATTCCCACCAGCTCACATACTTGCTCGCTCCAGAAGGATGCTGAGGAGTCTATCCATATTGCTCAGGCCAACAGCCTACCTGACAAACACAGCAATCCTATAGGCCCTGCTCCCAGCCGTACCATTTCTCTGCTGAGTGCTCTGCCAAGTCAGACACAGAATAGTAATTCCATTCTGAAGGAAATGTAACTTTTTGTATGAATTCTAATTTAAATGCATTACAATGGGTGTTCATTATTCTTTTGACTCTTCCCAAGAGTTGGGTCTTCTGCAAGTCCGGACAGCCATCCCACAGTACGAGAGATCATTTTGAAAAAACACCCCTCCTCCCTGAAATTCTAGACCCTGAAAGCACTTTGTTTTGAAGCTCCAGAGAAGCAGATTTCAGACTATCATACCTCGTGTTTTGTGTCTCCGCATGCCGGGCCTCTTGCACTGAGTGCTTTCAGGGAGCAGCACTGTCAGTGCTGCTCTGCAAGGTGGAGAAGAGCCAGGAGCTCAGGGCAACCCTGGCAAACGCCTTGCCCACATTTGGGACTGACTGAGGTATGGTCCCACAGCACATGAACACCATGGGCGGTGCAGGGTGCTGGAAACAGGATCCACCCAGGCACTCCAGCAGAGAGAAGCTGGAGGTAAGACTAGAGGTAAGGCTACAGCACGAATCAGAAGGGTCCACCCAAGAGATAGGGCTAGCAACAGACTACCTGCAATGCAAGTCCAAGGTCCAAGCAAAGGAGGCAGGGATGGACAAACAAACAGACAGACAGGCAGACCCAGCATAGCTTAGGAAAGGACCAAGGGCTCAGGTCTGAGCTTAAATGGAGCCTCAGGGCCTGTGGGCAGAAGGTGTGTGGGCAGTGGTCGCAGGTGAGGCTACTCAGGGCCGTTAATGCCTATCGGTGTACTCAGGGCATGACATGTGTTACGGTTAGTTTTGGGGTTGTGGTTACTATTAAGAAAAGCAGGGGCTGTAGAGCCTCAGTACATTCAAGAGTTTGTAATCTCCAGAGGAGGGTGTGAGCGTCTGTGTATACATCTCATTTGTTCTTTTTTTCCCATATTCATTTGGGGCTTTGTGGCTAATATTGCTTATTTAAAGGATTTACTCTTCCTCTGTTTCTTTAGCTGTATTATGACTTATATTGGCTTAATTTGTTTGAAGGCATATCCTTCCTTTCTCTGTTCTTTTTGTTTGTCTCCTTTGTTCATATTTTATGCTTGTTGAAATGTAAACTTCTGGGGACTGCAACATTGAACAAGTTCCTCAACTCTAGTTGAACTCATTAATGTTGGGAAACAAGAGTCAACAGAGCATAAAGGATGTAAAAACTTTTGTTCCTAGCTCCTGGAGGTTTTTCCATCATATGTACTTGGAACTTTGCTTCCAAAAGCTATTTCTAAGTCACATCCTTCAGTCGTTTGAAAGCCTCTGAACTGGACGAACCCAAAAAGAACTCAAGACTCCTCTTTTCATTAGGCAGTGAGCTCTGCCTTGCATCTTACAGACATGTCACTGGGGTTCAACAGTTAGTCTTACTTTAAATGTCTCTGAGGCTGTCAGCGTGAAGATTATACACGGTTGTGGTGCTTTACTGAATTAAGAATAATGTCCAGCAATACTGAAAATAATGCCTTTTTTAAATATCCAGATATAATCATATGGCAATATAATCATATAGCAAGCAGCTACTGCAACTTGAAGCAGTTGCAACTGAAGGTTTCAGTGAAGAAATGTATGTTACTGTTTTGAATTTATAAAGGTTCTTTTTTTTATCCAGAGCCACAGAATACCTTGCAAACATTATCCAGCTAAAGCTCATCACATTCTTGTGAAGCAAAGTGGGAAGACACTTATCAGCTTCTACACAGTTACACCTAGGGTGAAGCACAGGTGGTGACTAGCACAGCAACACAACACAGCAGTGTAGCACAGATTGTGAAAAAGGTTCCAGAATCAGCTGAACCCTGGGGCATACAGTACCATTGGTGCTGTTCCATGAATTTTGCCAGGACACCTTTTCTTAGAGACTGCCATACAAGCTTTCACATCAGAAAGTGTGGTCGTGTCTTGGATCACATCTGATAGGAGAGGTAGCAGGTCATATTCCTAGTTGTGTTTTGGCTCATTTTCTCTATTTAAGAACCAAAAATGTCCATAAATCAGCCAGAAAACTCTCAATGTGAAAGAATATCACTGGGCTTATAGATGCCATGCGACATTAGATTTCAGATGAGTGCTCAGAGCAGTACGGATGTATTGTGAGAATCAAATACAGTTATGCCAAAAATCTTCTGTGTTTCCCTGTTATAACAAGAAATTGCATTCAGCAATGCAGTTGATACACACCATCTTGGGCTAATGGTTGTACAGCCCTGGGGTACTCTGCTGACTGCACCCCCGACGTTACTTGCCATACTCTCCCAGGTGCGCGCAGTCAGATGCAGACAGTCATGAACTAGATCCACTCACACTCTGACCTAGCATCGCACAAGATTTTATTGTCCCAAGGTTGTTCAGAGATTCAGAAGCTGACCCTCTCAACCTCTCTGTGAAGCACATCCAAGCAGGATTTAGAAGCTTAGACATGGTCCCCTGCTAACAGGGTCTGAATGCTTTTCAGACCACAGAGTGAGCAAAGTGGTGTCATGACTTATGTGACTGTACTTGGACAGCTATCAAAATGCTAGAAAATCCAACCTTAATTAAGTTGCTAAAACAAGCTGTTAAAGATGGAAGATTTGGCTGCTTATATAAAATAAACTATGATGGCTGGAGAAGTAAGATATCCCTTCATTACTCCAGTGGACTGTTTCCAAAAAAGTAACATATTTTTATATATTTTCACTAAAAAACAAGATACATAGCAAAGCACTCTGGACTTCTCTAAGTGAGAGAATGACCAAAATTCATAAACATGCCTTTAGTAAATCATTCAGCCAGTGCTAAATGGAACCTTTTATACAGACTTTTCAAAAACATTCAGCGTGTGAGGTGTGTTCATTAATGTGGTGTAGCAGATTGGGAGCAATCTCTCTTTTCATGCAAAGATTTGGCCTGTAGCAAGAAGAATGATCAACTTCATCACCGCTGGTTTTGCTAAAACTTTTTTCTGATGTTACAAGACAGGGCTAAAACTGTAAAGGATAGGTGTGTTCCGGGTCCTCCTTCTGGTGCAGAGGCTGCTCTTGGGAGAATTTTCAAGTAATTGAACTGTAATTCTAATTAAAAAGCACTTACACAAACTCACCTGAAATACAATATTGAAGCAGTTCAAAGATCTAGTTATGCATAAAGAACAGCAGATATTTTAATGATGAATGAATCAGAATAAAATGGGGGGGGGGATTTTTTGGAAGAAAATAGAGTTTCCTTATTAGTAGCAGGTTCAAAGGAAAATGATCAGAGGGCTGGAGCACCCCTCCTGTGAAGAAAGGTTGAAAGGGAGTTGTTTAGCCTGGAGAAGAGGACTCCAAAGAGACCTTATTGCAGCCTTTCAACGTAAAAAGTGAGCTTACAAGAAGGAGGGGGACAGAGTTTTTACCAGAGCCTGTAGTGACAAGGGGCGACAGTTTTAAGCTGAAAAAGGGCAGATTTAGATTGGGTATAAGGAATAATTTTTTTACGATAAGAGTGATGAGGCACTGGAACAGGCTGCCCAGAGAAGCTGTGGCTGTCCCCTCCCTGGAAGAGTTCAAGGCCAGGTTGGATGGAGCTCTGAGCAACCTGGTCCAGTGGAAGGTGTGCCTGCTCATGGCAGGGGGGTTGGAACTAGATGGCCTTTGAAAGTCCCTTTCAAACCACACCATTCTGTGATTATACTCTCTTGGCTTGTCTTGAAACATAATAAATTTTATATTATGGTCATGCTTATTTACATATGTATTTTGACATTTACAAAAACATTGCATTCATGGCTTCAGCTCATCTTCTACGTTTAAATTCATGAAACAATTTTATTTACAAATATAATAATTGTAATATAATAAATATCAGCTAAATGTGCACAAATTGTAAGCGCCTCCCCACCCCCTGAAGTTATTCAATACTTAGAACATTGTTGTATAGATTTTGAAACGCATGTCTGGGATTTATACAGTGCACATTTGAGTTATAGAAGTTCCTACAGAAGGTCCTAAAAAGTACAAAGAGAATAGATCAGATTATTATATAAAAATATAGTCTGCCAAATATAAATAGCAACAAACAATTGATTTTTGGCTAAAACATAGACATTGTTTTATGTTCAGGTGCTGAGTTTGAACTGCTCAGAGAAGTTCTGACGATTGGACTTGATGATCTTAGAGGTTTTTTCCAACCTTAATGATTCTATGATTCTGCTTAAAGAAATCTTCACCAGCTTACATGACTGTGTTTTAATGCAGGATCCATGATAGAATCAAAAATAAACTGTATTATAGTCCATATTCCTTGATAAAAGACTTAGGGAAAAAAAAAAGTAGTATCCTAGAAAGTACACATCAGAAGTTTTCAGTGAAAACACCTCGCCCCCTTCACTGTCTCAAGTAATAAAAAGAGAACAATAAAATTCCAAACTTGCAACCAAATCCTAACATAAAACCTGAAAATACAACAGCTCAGCAATACATAGGAGATTTGAGCTCATTTTTTTCCTGGCAGAAGTATATTTTCAGACAACATCCATAATACAGCTCTGTGATTGAAAGGGCAAGATACCGTGTTTTGTGCTTTTGTCTGTTTAGGTCTCTAACTGTGAATATGTAAAACTTACAGTATCAGGTTTCTTCTGATGACTTTTATTTCATATCCAACAAATGTCTTTTTCTGGACTCTTTCCTTCTATGTAATGCAGGCTGTCTTAAGCCCTGGCTGTGGTCTTCTCCTCGACCCACTCCCCCCTAAACCAATACAAACTGTCATTAAGATGTGAGGTTACTTGAGAACACAGCTCCCTGGAGCATCTAGAGAAAGTGCCAGAAATGGGCCACATGGCACAAACCAATAAACTACAAAGCCATTTTGTAAAACCAGCTGTACAATAAAAATAGATTCCTTTAATGTCTCCTCTCTTCCATGCTAAATGTTTCCACTTTCAAAGCACTTCCTGATCCCACCAAATGAAACACTATCTCTAGCTTTATCATATATTATCGATGCCTGTTTCTAGAAAACCATCAAAATCACTGTTAGTTCCGCATGTGCAGCAAAGACTTTTTTGGGGTCTAGTATGATATGCATTCGTACCACTATTATTTTGGGTACTTCCTGCCTTGTTGTTCTTTTGTTGCCATAAACCAGAGAACAGTAAAGTGATTTGGATAAAGAGGCTGATACCAGGACGTATTTCATCTGCACAGTAATCAATAGTAGGCAGAGCTCACAAGGAAAGCCTGGGTCACAGATTGTCTCCTCCCTTTGGTTTGAGCATGGGTGAAGACTGAAATGTGCTGACCGTCCTTTCCTGCAAATGGCGTGCTGAAATATGTGCACTATTTCCAGTAAATTTGAAATTCCTCATTGACCCATTGTATAAAACAGAATAGCACAAGGGAAGTTAACTGTAAATGTACTGGTGCCATTGCATGAAAGGGCACATGGATTGAGGGCGAGAGCAGACTGAGGGAGGGAATTCAGGAAGGCAAAGGCCTAACTCTGTAAAACGAGACGGGCGAGTGTTGGCGTCAGGCAAGATCTTGCAAGTGACCGTCAGCAGGAAGGAAGGTGCAGCTTCTAGGTAGGTTTCCAGTCCAAATACCACCGTGATTCGCCAGCCAAAGCCCTGCTGTTTGGCCTTCTGCTCTATATGCTGGGACTTAGGCAGAGATTACCTGGGGAGATGGCTAACCAGTGCGTCCAGAAAATGCTGTGGCTATGTCTGATAGCTGAAGGTTACTTGCGCCTCACATTCTTGGTCAGTCTGATTTGGAAAAGGGCCCCTCTCTGCCAGGAGGATATTGCAACCATCAGGTTATCAGGCAGTTCCCGTACCTCTGCGCAAAGCTGCTCCACTGTGATTTAGAGAAGTACATTTACAACAGGAGAAAGCAAAATAAACAGACGGTCTGCACAAGTTGAAATTAATAATCTAGGCAAAATTGATAAAGAAAACTGAGAAGATCAAGAAAGTATGTGCATTTGGCAGTGACTAAAGCAGAAAGAAAACGTTAAATAGTGCAGATGGATAAAAAGGCTTATTCAGTGCACTGCTGTTTTCTATCTGGGAAGAAGGATGAGATACTCCATCTTGTAGGGAGAATGAACTTCTTCAGAGTGGACCAGTAACTACAGAATATGTCAAAAAGCCATATGCTAACCAGGATTAAATATTTTTCAATTCCACACAGGTCCCCAGAAGAGTTTCTGAGAGGATTTCAGCTGATTGTTTTTATTTTCTGACTGCAACTTTTTAATAACTTGAGTCAACGTCAGAAAACTGGAGCAGTACCAATATTCTTTTGCCGTTATTCAAAAGGTCATGCAAGATGAGTTCGAGAACAGGACAAATGGTCTGACGTCAGTCCAGAGGCACAGAACTGAAACAGATAAGATGTTTCAAATTTGTAAGGTATTATTCATACTATAACACAGCTATAGAATCATTCCTCCCCTCGTGTGCTAGCACTCAGATTTGCGTGGAAGATCACCTCTTTCTTGAGCATCTCCAGCTAGCTTTCTTATGTGTGCAGACAAAACAATTTGGATGCTTCAGCAATGCTTGTTTTAACTGAAATTATTTGCCATATTTGATCCGGTTTATGAGTTTGTTTGGATTTATGAATCATAACTATTTCAGAAAACCCAGCCCCAAAACCGATCACCAAAGATTCTTGCCATCAGTATCTGCTTTCTTATTTAAAGTAATTCATAAGAAAATTTTAATATGAAAATTTTTGAGCTCTTCCACATCCAAACTGTGCAGTCAGTCTGCCTATCTCATCTTCAGCTAGCTGTAGTATTGTCTAGCTACAGCATGTCCTGCTTCCACACTCATCAGCCATGAAAGAAAGTACAAATAAATCCATCTATGAGTGTAGCTGCAAACATGTGCACACACAGGTACACTGTCCACACCAGCACAGCTTCCCTCTGCTACTTATCCTTTGCCTTCCGTAACTGTACAAATTAAAGCAAAGTAAGTAGAGGTGCTTGACAATCTAATTTAGATCACTGGGTTTTTTTCTTGCATTACACAAATTATATCACAACTTTTCAATCTCATGTTACAGTAATACTACATTGAAATTTATTGCAAATTAAATTATTACTATTTATTTATTTCATGAAGTTCCATACTGGCAGAGCACATAACAGAAATTATATTGGCTAAAAACCTATTTTACGTTGAAAATGAATATTTAAGTAAGTCCATCATGTTATTTATGCTGCTACCTTAAACAAATCAATTTGTTATCCTGAAATAAAGACATGTTTTTAGAAAAAAAAAAAAGTCCAACTAGCACTAATACCTGTGTTGTCTCAAAAGAAACTGTATTCAGCCTTGACAAGTAGTTAACGCTGTAGATGCGAAACTGTCCAAAGCTCCAGGTCCATAATGCTTGTGTTAATTCTTTATATACAACTCCAGCACAAGTTTCAAACTTGGGCTTCAGCTTTTGAGCTGAACTGGGTGTTTAAATGAATTTTCAAAAGCCTCTAGAAGCCTCTAGGCCCTCAATTTGACTTGAAATCAAAGAGACATAGGGACATATCTAAACTTTGAGTGTATTTGGCCCTTGAACACATTTTTTAATACACAAGGGCAACATTTTTATAAACACTCAAATAAGTTAGAATCATAAATCCCATGACTTTAAACCCAGATGGGAACCAAAACATTTAAGTTTTCTTGGCTTCTGGAAGCTCTTTCTATCCGAAGTCATTCCTGATTACAAGAACAGACCTTGCTGTTGGACTACAAGGTCATTGGTCCTTTATTTCAATTTATATCTTTTAACAGTAAGGTTCTGAACTTTTTTTTTAAATGTAAACAAAAACTTTGTGTCCATTTGGAAGCCTGAATACTATTACAATCACCAAACTATTATTCTTTATTTATGATCAAAACCAACAGAAATAATATTAAAAAGTGACTTAATTGAAAGCATACCTTAAAAAGTAATTCCAAGAGCTTTTTAATATCTTGTTAAAGTAATGAATTTTCAGCCGCTCTGCACACATGAACTGTATAAAATAGATTTTTCTGAATTGATCATGTAGTATTAGGAAACCAAATTAATAGCTGTGTATAGACAACCTGAGATTTTAGATCTCTCATTTTAGGTCTCCTTTCTTCTGGGATGTTTTCTCACTGTCTTCTGAAAGAAAAGCTTTATAGTGCTGTGTGGAAACAAAAGCCAAGTAATTTCACTTTCCCTACAAGCTGCCTCATAACTAGAGCTGTCACTTCTCTCGGGGTGCAATAGTGCAGTCAGTCCACCCAGACATGAAGCCATACCTGCAGACTGCTGCTGCCAGTGACAGCTATCTCAGCAGCGGTGGCTTAAGGTTAGTACCTGGTCCACGTAGGAGCTATGCCATTGGCACCTAGCAGCCTCCTTGCATCAAAGCATCACCCAATTAGAAGCACCTACAAGAAAAAAGAACTCTAAAACAGCCCAACACCTATTCACTGTCTATGATTCCCTGTGGTTTACTATTCCCCAGAAGCTGAGGAAACTCTCCAATACCTTCACATTACACCCTCTGGGATCTATGTCCATGACTCACGTCTGTCCGTGTCAGTGTGAACAGCAGACTCATAATTCCTACTTGCATCCCTCTGTCCTCACTGTCTCCTCCCTTTCTCCAGAGAGCCCATTCAATGGTGCAAATCTCCTTTGATCTCCATATTCCCAGCTTAAATGAAACAGCTGTGTAACTCTGGTCTCGGAGGGCTCTGCAACTGCATCTCCTATTCCTCCAAGAACTCATCCACATTGCTTTCCTGCCTCTTTTCCGAAGGTGTCTTATCAGAGAAGATCAGTACCCAAGATATAATAACTTACCAGCTCATACACCATTATCACTTCCCTCCATAATCAATCCCATAGCCAAAAGTCATAAAACTCTGAGAATGAAGAGTAGGGAAAATTAGTTGTTAAAAATTCAGCTTCACTATATATTAATGAGGCTCTTTGGTTATGTTAACTTTGGCTGAAAAAGAAGAATGCTGTTAGAAAAAAGCCTTTAAAACATCCAGGCAGTGCCAAGCCCTTACCCCTGTGTGCAAAACTTTTATCACATACGTGTATTTGATAAAGATATGTGTGTGCACACAATGATAAAGGTAGAAATATAGTAAGAAAACAGGGTCTTTGGCATAGCTTTAACTGAATCCTCACATGACCCAATTGAAGAAGTCAGCAGGTGGTAGCCCTCAATGACTGACCTCTATGATCCTCAGTTTAAAATATCTTTGGTAGGGAAAGATAAGAAAGAAAAGACTTTGTGAGTATAGTGTCCTACATTTGTTTGTTATTTGGAAGAGAAGTACCAGGAGTAAAGACCTTTTCTTCTGACCAACAGGTTGAAAAATTGTTTGCTACTTGGGATCAAAGTAAAACAAGCAAAAAAAAAAAAATTTAAAGAATATCCCAGTTGCTGTGTATCACCAATTTGTTCTTTCCCTTTGAGACATCAGAATATTATTATTTTTGTGTGAATGGAGCTTAATCATCATGACATCATTAAGTTCTAGAAAGTACTACATATGTAAAATTTTTGAACATGAATGTAATATAAACAGGATATTTATACATTGCTTTGAAGCCCAAATAAAATGAAAGTGCCCTTACAATAATACAATTGTCTCCTACAGTCATTTATTTCTTGCAAGAATCATTAGTTTATAATTCACTGGGAAACCTCAGGTAAGCAGAGAAATGAGTGGAAATCTCTTCTGATTAAAATAATATTATGTAGAAAATGTTTTTCCTCCAAAGGAAAGATAAACAGTTTCCCAAATGAATTCCTCCCCCCCTACCAGCACCATGTACTAACTCCCATGGAGAATTAAACTCAGGACCTTCAGAACAGATGGCAAAGATCTTATCTGCTTTCCTATCACAGCATGGGGCAATATAGACTTGTCTGATAATACACTCACATTGAGAGAAAGGTTTCTTGACCCTTCTCAGTATATTTAGATCCGCCAAACAAATGCTTTTTAAATTTAAATTACAAGTTTAACTTTGACATTTACAAACTAAATTACAGAATAACCTATGGCATATATAAATCCTCAGATGCTAAAGAAACTGCTTTCATTTTAGTGGTCTTCCAGCTGTACATTTTGTCAAATCTCAGGCACATTTTTTCTCCGTATTTAAAAGACAGTTAATTTTCAGCATTTATTTAATATTATTTCAATGTTCATTTTCTATCTATTTCATGTCTTCTTTCAACATTTTTTCCTAAATTATACCGTAGCTTTGGCATTGCCTTGGCTCGTGCTATAGAATGAGCTCATTGTGGATTAGCAGACGAGAACAGCTCAGTTTTGACACTGCACCAGTCCAACAGCTACTTTTGCTCTATTAAATTGTCAGGTGCCCACTTCACCTACAAAATTCTTACAGCAAAAAGCAATAAAATGTTCCCCCCAAACTATGAAAAATATGTAGACATCAGGGCGAAAGCAGCTGTTACCCTGAAGTAGAGTCCTTTTCCTTTTCAACTAAGTTATATTAACTCATTAATACTTCAATTCCTGAATGTTTCAGCTTTTATTTTAATGCAACAATCTTAAAAATTGACGGTGCTTTGCATATTATTGTGTGTTTCAAGGTCCTATTAAAATTGCTTTTTAATTTTAGATGTTTTTAAAGGCAACAAAATTAAGTTTGGTGTGACTTTTAATATTAAACAAAAGGAAAAAATCAATGAAAATGTTTTAAGCTATTAGGGAGTGAGAATCACTAACTGATGGTGGTAGTGATCTGATGGCTGCTGAGGTGCTGGATGATATATGTTGCTGGCTCCCTAAGGTTTTTCTTGATGGATATTTATTTGACACAGTCTTAGTCTTTCCTATGATCCTCGTTAGAACCCAGGAAAAAGAAGAAAGACAAAATAAGTTCTAAACACGAAAGAGTATGTCATTAAATTCACTTGAAATATTGACTCACTAATACTCCTAAAAATAATACTTTTGCTGTTTGGATCACAGCAGCAACAGCAATAGGAGCTAAGGCTTACAAAGCTTGTTCTAATTAACTCACACATGTTCTTTCCCATAGTGACAACTACAGTGGGACCATTCAGTTGTTTACAAACGAATGAGCAAAACTTGTAGGAGTGTACACGAGCAGGTAAGAAGTATTCTAATGTATAATTTCCCCATATAAGCATTGCCTGTGCATCAAAGTAACTCTGTCATTAGCTGGGAAGAGATTAAAGTCCTGTTTACCTACAGCAAAATTCTTGTTCTTCTCATGACCTAAATATCTCAAAGTCCCCTGCAGCTACCCTGACTCTGTACCAAATCACATCTGCATCTTCTTCCTATATTGCTGTTGTACTGATATATTCTTGCAGCCAGGAGCCCTGTCTTTGTTACATATGATGGATTCCTCATGACTTTCTTATACAGTCAGTGAGATTTCACACTTCATTAGAGGCTAACACACACACTTATATGTAAGGAAAAAAGTCTGAGTATGTCACCTTAGTACCAAAATCCAAAGCTTGTCTCAGAAGAGGTTTGTGAAAGACCCCCTTATCAAAGGGTTCAATACTCATGCATACCTTAGAATCAGCAAAATAATTCTAGTTGATTAGTATGTTTCTGTACCTGCTGTTTTCTGCAGTGGAGCACAGAGATGCCCTGAATAATTTGAAATTAAATACCTTGAAAACAGCGAGTAGTTTAGCAAAATATCTTAGCCAGCTGTTGCAGTTATCTACCTCTAGACAACTGCAGTGTTTCCACATAACCCAAACACCTTGATCAGATTGAGCAAAGGCATTTGAAAAACAGTTCACAAATCTGCTGAGAAAATGAGGCTTTCACCCCACCATCTTCCATTGTTGCTTCTGGGTGAACGCTTTCCACTGTTTGGTGTCTGGGTGCAACCTGTGATTAGAGTGAAAAAAAAGGGAGAGAAAGGTAGATGATGAGATGGTATAAACAGCAGCCTGCCACATCGTTATTTTTTCAAATATTTTTTAGAATATCTGTGATCACTTATAATGAATAATTTAACTTGGGAAAAAGAATTAGCATAGACTATTGCTGCATGGTACATCTAGGGCAAGCAAAGATATTTTTAGTTAAGAGCATAATTTTTATATCTTGCTATTTGTATGAATGTCCTCTTTGGTCTTGAATTAGTGCTTGGTCCACCCTAAGTACTACAAGTATTTTCCTCTTTGTGAAGCTTCTATTGTATTCTTCCACAATAGAAAGGAAATGGGGGAAGAAAGAGAAAGAAGGCCGGCCACAAGGCTGACCACAATGAGCCTAGCCATGCTTTCAGCGAGGGCACTAATACTTACAGACTGAAAACATATTGGCAAGATCATTTCCCCTTGTGTAATTTTAAAAAGGCAATGCATGGAGGTATATCTTATACATCTATTAGGTGGCATGATATTGAAGAAAAAAGAAAGTAAGTCATAAGCAGAAAATCGCTCCTTTCAAAATTTATATATATGTTGTCTGAAAACAGCCAGGCAGCTCATTATAATCCCATACCAATATTTTGTAATATTTCTTCATTTTTAGCCCTGTATGCACAGATCTTGTTGGACATGTCCATATCCTGATTCTGTCTTTTCCTACTTCCCGCAGAGAAGAGCCTTAAGACATACTTGTTTCTTCCTCTGAATATTATTTTCCCACTTGTCTTAAGCATTAAGAAATCGTCTCTAATTATAAAGACTCTGTAATACAGAGGAAAAGGTCACATAAAATGATGCAGAACTGAAGGCAAGAGTGAATCTTCAGCTCCCTCACAACTACAGTATTGGTCCTCATTGGCTTTTCCCTTACGATCAGAAATGTACCCAGCACAGGATCCTGTCTGCAGGTAATATACACTCACAGAATCACAGAATCACAGAATGGTAGGGGTTGGAAGAGACCTCTGTGGGTCATCTAGTCCAACCCCCCTGCTGAAGCAGGGTCACCTACAGCAGACTGCACAGGACCTTGTCCAGGCGGGTCTTGAATTTCTCCAGAGAAGGAGACTCCACAACCTCCCTGGGCAGCCTGTTCCAGTGCTCCGTCACCCTCAGAGGGCAGAAATTCTTCCTCATGTTCAGGTGGAACTTCCTGTGCTTCAGTTTGTGCCCATTGCCCCTTGGCTTGTCACTGGGAACCACTGAAAAGAGCTTGGCCCCATCCTCCTGACACCCACCCTTCAGATATTTATAAGCATTTATAAGGTCCCCTGGCAGCCTTCTCTTCTTCAGGCTGAACAAGCCCAGCTCCCTCAGCCTTTCCTCATAGGGGAGATGCTCCAGTCCCCTCACCATCCTTGTAGCCCTCCGCTGGACTCTCTCCAGTAGCTCTTCATCTTTCTTGAACTGGGGAGCCCAGAACTG
>Ga0065711_1005649_pt1 | contig 20448 bp, 14 predicted proteins | sample Hoacrofraction12_FD_59098 | JGI IMG/M metagenome (GOLD analysis project Ga0065711, IMG submission 59098) | Hoatzin crop microbial communities from Cojedes, Venezuela - Epithelial fraction 12 v2 (version 2) | ecosystem: Host-associated > Birds > Digestive system > Esophagus > Crop | place...
GCCTGAGCCCCCGCCGCTACCTGTCGGCCGCGCTGCCTCCGGCTAGAGGTCTCGGTGCCCCCAAGCCCGCATGCGCAGCGCCACGCCGCGCATGCGCAGCGCCACGCCTAGAGTTGCTCCGGCCCCTCCTGTCAGAGTCCGCGGGCGCTGCGCGGACGGGGGCTGTGTGGGCCCCGGGGACCGGCAGGGAAAGGGCGCTCTGCGGCAGCTCCAGCTCCTGGCGGCGCCCCCGCGGGGGTGGGGGCCCGGACGCCGTACGCGCCTGCAGGAGGGCTTCTCAGCGCCAGGGCCCCCTTCCCGGTGCGGGAAACGGTGGCGAAGCGGCCGGAGGCGACTCTGGTCTCGGCGGCCAGCAGAAATCTGCAACACCCGCCCGCGGTGCGCGCGGGGGAGGTAGGAGACCGCTCCCCAGGCCCGGTAGTAACTGCCCGGGCCCCACGGCCAGAGAGCTGCGGGGCAGCGCCGCTTCGCCCAACCTCTCAGAGGCGGTGCGAGGCTCCGGCGGGTGCTACAGCTGTTCTCAAACCCTTCGGCTACCTTACCAGCACCCCCCTTACTCCCTACCATCGCTCTTTTGCTCGGGCTAATCCCTTAGTAAGGGCCGCTGCAGGCCTCGGGCTCCGGAAGGAGGTAGGCACACCCTATGCTCAGTGCAAGACCTTGCAACTGGGACAAGAGCAAACACTGACAAACCCCAACTGCCAGCCTACATAGCCATGAGGTTATGTATGTACAAACAATAGATAGTACATGCCCACTTACACAGATTCCCAATGATAAGCACAAGGCTTGCAGCTGTTGCTTCCTGTGTTTACCAGACATCTTGCAGTCCAGTTCTGCAGGAGGAGGGAATAAGTAACCCAAAACAGCCCACAGGCCAGTTAGGGCAAGGAAGACACATTGTATATTTATATAGTTCAAGAAAAACAAACAAGCACTCTGAACAAGCCATTTTTCTTCCACCTAGAAGAACTCACTGTCATGGAGGGAGACTGCAAGGCCAGCAAACTCTACCTAAAGTCCCAACACAAAGTAGCCTCCCGAGCTACCTGTTGAGGATGACGGAGAATGCATCAGTCTAATATTGTGTGCTGCCTAGGAAACATTTGTAAAACATGGTAAGCTCGTGACACTGCTTCTTGATACTCTTAAAATTACAGCTAAAAAAACCCAAAACAAAACAGGATTACACGTTCATGATGGAATTCTCACCTTGTTTATTCCCACTGATTACTGAAGCAAACACTGAATACATTAGCTATATATATTTTTACTATGAGGCACCACAAGACTTCACATAGCACCCAGTTAACTTCTAGTCACATACCACTGCATGCATTAGGGCTGGGGAACATTCCCAGAACGTCTAATACGAAAATCAGAAAAAAATAAAGGGGTAAGCAAGAGTATCAGTTTATATTCACCATTATTAAGACTGGTCAACATTAATTATATATAAGACGTAAAAAATGTAGTTGTTCTGTAGGCTTAAGTCAGACAAAAATAAGAAACAGTATTACATCCGTCTTTGTTTTATGATTCAAGTCAGGTTAAGTAGTCTGACAATACAGATGCAAACTTCTCTCTGCCCCCAAAAAGGCAGATAGAGGACCTAATCATTAATAAATCAAGAAAAGTGCTATATAATTAAGCAATAGTCAATTTGACTGTGTATAAAATAGTCTTGCCTTTTCAAGCTTGCAATTCTGTAATACATTTGCCTTATACTCCTACAAGGTATTCAAATACAGTAGCAGCAATACATTCCATGCTGATGCTCTGTAATATGTCAGTTAGTAGTTTACTACTTAAAACTAGTTAAGTTTTAAGCTAACCAACAGTATCCCTGCCCCAAATATAACTAGTGATGCAATCTTGATGGGACCTCCTCTCACATCCAAAATAGTCGTTACCTTTCACAATGACTTAAGAGAACCTATGAAAGCAGAGCTGACAGGTTTGCATATAAAGAAGTGCAGACTGACTCTACAGGAGTGGTAGAAACGCTTCAATTAATCAGACCAGTGTTCTGGGTAATGGCAAGTAGAACAAAATACAGAACACTGCAACTGATAGTACTGCAACATATCTAGGAACAAAGAACATAGGTCACATGCAACCGGAGAATGGTCGCATTAGCATATGGCTGTATTGAAAGGTTTTAGAAATAAGGACATGGAAGCAGCTTAGCATAAGCTTCAGCACTGCACCAGGACACTTAAAGATAAGGAGATACAGATAGTAGCTGAAAATGGCGTTCTTTAGGAATACTTCAGGACACAGCCAGCTTTCTCATTCTGGTGTCTGCACATATGTAAGATACAAAGAAAGAATTAGAAACAGATTAGAAGAAAGATCTAGCAGACCAATATGCAGTTCTGAGAGGGTAAATGCCTACATCAGTTCAAAATTTCAATCTCTTAACCAGGAGAAGGCTGGTTAACCAAGAGAAGAGGTGCAGTCTGTCTTCAGAAGCAGGAGTGTTGCTGCTAGATTAAACAGTTGTCTGTTAAAAGCCTACATTAGACAATTTTATATATTATTTAAATTGGGTGGTTGGGCTTTTTCTTGGCTTTTTGTGTGTGTTTGATGTGCTTTTTTTTTTTAAACTGCAAAAAAAACCAGAGACTTTGCTTATTTTCATCACTTCACATTTTTGGATCAAGGCTCGATATAAAAAAAAGTAATGTACATAAAAAATAGGATCTGTGACCTTCATCGAGAATGTCTTTAAAAATTTATGCGGGTATAAATATTTAAGAGTATCAGGAGAAAACGAAACGTAGGTTCATTTTGCTCTCAAGGTACCAAGACAAATGCACCACAAGGCAAAGCATCAACACTATTCAGAGACTAAGTCATTAGAATTCTCATCCCCTTTGTCTACTCTCTAGGGAAACTCCGTGCCATTTCTCCTCTTCCTTTCACAGCCTATCTGAAACATGTGGCTATTGGCTCTCAGCTGCTTCCTCTGACATTAAATTAGCATCAGAGGTACACCCACAGTGCTGTTCTGTATTGGTGTTTCCTTTACTTCGTAAATAAAAGCAAAGTCCATCCTGGTAAAAGCCTATGTCTACAAACATAACCTCCACATTGTGTCACATGCAATGACAACATTCTTTTGTTTTAGACTTAGTTATAAGAAATGGAATAACTGCACAATTCTTGTAACAGTAATCTAGTTAATGTGCATAATGATGTCCTTAGATGAAAAGAAATGGAATGCTTTCTGCTGTCACTGTCTGTGGGCAACACAAAGCTCTCGGGAGCTCCCGACAATTACAAACGGTCATCTACATGGCTATACCACTCACTAAGCCCATTACTAAGAGCTAAGCGCATAAAATAAGAACCGCAAGCACTTATGCACCTGCTTAACCCAACTGGAGAAACGGATGCGTAGAAAAACTATTATGGAGAACTTCCAAGGAGTTCTCCAGAATACGCAACTGCACTCTCATCAAAGACACAGAGAACAAAGAGAGAGGCAATTGTATGAGAACAATCTCTACACAAGGACACATCCTTGTGGTTTTAAAAGCCGCAACAGCAGTTCTTGCAGCCAGTTTCAGCTGGACAAACTCTATAGGGAAGACCTTAGCAGATACATTATTTAGTAAAAGAAGAGCCCACCACTTTTAAAACAGCCAACTCAGCAGCAGAGCTAGTGCAGAGGAGGCAGAAAATAATCCTTTTATGTACATCAAGAACTTCCACCCATTTACAAAATCTCTGCATACCTTGCCAACCCTGTAACCAACACTTAGCCAGTAAACAAGGATTACTTTCTGGATAAGAGAAACATCCACAAAGGAGATTCAAATTTATTCAGAACTGGCAAGGGAAGGCTCCTGTCTACAAGAAACCACACTTCAGCACGCATGACAGTGTAATGTTCTGTGTTCCCTACACGGGAAAACATAAAAGCCTTAGGATTTTCTCTGGATCTCTTAAATCATTTCAGTAGGACATTTGGGTCTGAATAGAAGGAGAATGCCAGAAAGAGGCTGGGGAAGAAGGTCACTAATCCACGGCCAGGGCATGTTGAACATTGATTTGTCCCAGGGAGAGCAGCTAGGAGGAATCTGCGGACAAGACAGAGGGGCTGAAGAAAGGACAGAAGGGCATACGACATGCTGCTTGTCATAGGTCGAGAGGGAGAAAGCTGCCTTTGCATCTCAGGCTGTGCTTCTGGGCTTTACTGCGCACATCATTTCCAGACCAAAATCTGCAATCCAGTTAGTTCTCAGTGACATTGCTCAACATCCAGATTTTTTTTCAGCACCGTGACCGTGGCTTCAGTTTGTCTCATCAAACACTGGTCAGCAGAGGAGCACAATGATCACACCTAAACACCTGCCAAAAGATTCAGATATTAGTAATGCAAAACAGTATAAAGGGATGTACATTTTAATGTAGAGTTATTTGCGCACTGTGCCACAAACTCAGGTCTCAATTTCCACAAGCTAACAGCAGCAACTAAGGAAACATCAGCCTGCAACACATAAGCACCTGAACACCTTACATTTATTTCAGTCCATAATCCTGAATGATAAACAACAGTGTGTCCAACAGACTGACCCCATGCTAGGAGATTCCTTTCCCTTCTCCCTAGGCAAGTAAGCTAAGTGAAGATTAGTTTCTTTAAAAGCTCAAAAGAGTATTTTAAAGTCTATATGCCTCAAACATTTCCACCTGGTGTCAAAATGACCTGTAATGTTTCAATAGTGCTGAAAAGAGAGCAACCAGCCCAGGAGACTTGCGGTTCTTCTTTATTGGAGGTTTTGGACAGCAGCCAACAGAGACATGAATAACGGTTTAAAAACTCCACTTCAAGACTGGAAAGGGTCTTCCAAACACATGTACCCCATTTCCTTTTCATATTTGCTCCAGTTATTGCAGAACTTGAATCATCGTCCGGTTTTGAATTTGAAATCCTACAGAAAATTGTCAGTTATGTCTGGCTTGTGTGTAACATTCATTCTTCTACAGTCACATAAAAGTGTAGTATTTCAATAGCACCAGCGATAATGACTTTGCATTCTATAACTATGTGCCAAGGTGCAACTTCAGCACTGGAATTTTAATACATATCTGGCTTTCATGTTTCTCACTAGTCTTGGGTGTTCCAATAATGTATTTTTAAGCAAAAAATATTGGAGCAGTTAGCTCTGCAACTAAGCACATGGGCAGTCTTTTTTTGGCCTCATTTATGTGTTCTGAAAAGCCTGCTTCAACACATTTGCTGGCTAGTGGGGAGTCATAATACATCGTTTTGTGTAACCAATATGAAAAGTTGTTTATACTGTCATCTACTGAGTGGGGGTGGGAAATGGACTTTTAGGTGTTTTTTTCCGTCCACCACCCCTTCAAATACACACTTGAAAAGACACACAAACATACACAGTCTGAGATCTAAGCACTGTAAGAAGACTCTTCTAATAATTATGGCACTTATATTAGGAGACCATTGTTCTTACAGCACTTAATTCTTCTAGTCTCCTGATATATATGAAACAAACTGGTCTCATACTAAAGTTTCAGAATTATTTAAGTTTTATTAATTGTGCAGTGCCAGTACTAATTCACTGCCATGGCCAAATCTAATCTATGGTTATTTATAAAGTGCTTGCTGCTACACACAGATGCTGTAGATTATATACCCAAGCAATTTATGCTGGCAGCCTGTATTAGCAAGACGTTCATTTGAACATTTCAAGATGCTCTACAGACATAATTACTCAAACTGCATTAAAAAAATAATTAAATAAACCCCATACATATTACTTAATTGGACAATTTGCAACAACTACACAAAAGCAATGGTTTTATTTCCAAGTCTTTCAATCTCAAAGTAGATAGCAAAAAAAAAAGTGATGTTATTTCCTCCAAGAACTACCCAGTTTTTAGATATTAAACAGTTATTAGTTTAGATATTTATTAGTTTAGATATTAACAGATATTAAACAAAGAGTATGTCTGTGTATATATTAAAACATGGAAGCATCAGAACTCTGATTGTCTTTTGCAAAACTACAAGAAACAAGCTAAGAAGGCTTGTTCAGTTTGAAATATCCAGACTTTTCTAATAATCATCACAGCCTAAGGGCTACTGAAATTATTAGGAAAAAACCTAATAGCTTGATCATCACAGATATTATCAAATCAAAGCACACAGCCTTTTATAGAAGGCTAGTATTGTTTGTAAGACTTTCCAGTGACTCCAAAGAGCCAGCAGTAATTTTGATTAACAGCCACCATCTTCAAACCAAGCGGCAAGAAATTTAGTAAGATGAAACATTTTGCCTTTACGTCAGACCTTTCTGCTCCTCAGGGGCTAAACAGAAACCTGTGCTTTACTGTCTGATAGTTTTTTATTGAATCCCAAAGCAAAAGACAATATGCATTCTCTAAGGGGTCTGACTGCCACACCACCTTCATAGAATCATTAAGGTTGGAAAAGACCTCTAAGATCATCAAGTCCAACCATCAACCCAACACCACCATGCCTACTAAACCCTGTCCTGAAGTGCCACAGCTACACATTTTTTGAACGCCTCCGGGGATCATGACTCCACCACTTCCCTGGGCAGCCTGTTCCAATGCCTGACCACTCTTTCAGTACATAAATTTTTCCTAATATCCAAGCTAAACCTCCCCTGATGCAACTTAAGGCCATTTCCTCTCATCCTATCGCTAGTTACCTGGGAGAACAAAAGCCACTTCACTACAACCTCCTTTCAGGTAGCTGTAGAGTGCCATAAGGTCCCCTCTTAGACTCCTTTTCTCCAGACTAAACAGCCCCAGTCCCCTCAGCCGTTCCTGCTAAGACTTGTTCTCTAGACCCCTCACCATCCTCGCTGCCCTTATCTAGACACGCTCCAACACCTCAATGTCCTCCTTGTAGTGAGGGGCCCAAAACTGAACACAGTACTCAAGATGCAGCCTCAGTACTGCAGCCCTTTCAGTTAAACACAGCGAAAACTTTAATCTTCTTTAGGGGTGGAGATGGGGAGAGGAAGAGATTTACTGGTCACTACACATTCTATGCTAGCGCCATGGACTTGCTTTAAACACCAGTAACGTACACTTTTTGCAATAACATCCAAAGAAAGAATATGCACTTTGTATGTTCACGAAAAGCTATGAAAACATCTCTCTAGGTTACAGACCTGGACAAGAAGTTATTCACTCCGATCCTTTGGCTCTCGGTATTCCCACTGGATATAGTCAAAGATGTCTTTTTCACATTCTACTGGTAGGGCCTCCCCAGCAACTCCTGCAAGCAAATTACAGATGTTATTTGAAAGGTGGAAGGTCTGCACAATCCTGAAATGCCAAATGCATTGCAAGGTTAAGACAAGTAAAACAAACTTAAAAACAAACACCAAAACACCTCCCACAGACCTTTTCATACAGTATTTATGTACTGATCTCATTAGTGTCAAAGGAAATAAGGTAATTAATTAACCTTGGGGCCATGTGGTTATGCAGTTAAATATATTTGCATTCATGTATCTATATATACACATGCACATATACATATAGTCAGCCCTCCTCCAGAACAAAACAACTGAAGGACATGACATATCTTGGTAAAAGAGTGGGAAACCACATAGGTGCTGTGCATGACACTGAAAAAACAACTTTCAGGTCAGTAAGACTTTAAGTAGATTCGGTGGCCCAAAGATATAACTGTGCCACAGCGCTGCCTATAGCGAAGTAGGCTGCCTCTTCCTGCTATAATGGTGTCCAGTATCAGAAAGGACACTGTGAAAAATTTCATGAACTACAGTATATATCAGAAGTATTTCCAGTAAACTGAGAAACCAATTTCAGGAGAAGATCACACAAAGCATGTAACTAGAAACTACTCTGTACAAAGGCCCACACTGACCAGTGACACCCAAGGGACGGATTGTATATTCATTGATCGTGAAGCCCATTTCCAGAGCGTGAGTTCTCATGTTCTTATTGAATATATCACTTCCTGTGAAATACAGTACACCACAGTAATACTGATCTTTGGGGATAAGCCTAAAATAAAAGTGGAAGAAAAGTACCGGTTTAGAGCAAATATATAACAAAAAAGTTACAAGCCATTTGGAATTCAGCCATTCAGACACTGTTCTAGGTTTACTTCCTATTTACGCGCACACATTCTGCAACTCTGTACATTTGATTTTCCCCACAAGCCAGGTGGAAGAAGGAAATTAACTGCGTATCAAAGAAAGGTTCAGCACATCTACCCTGACCCAGAAGTTACTGGTGTTCAGCCACTACACGGGTCTAGTGCTTGCACTCCTGCCAAGAATTAGTATCAAAGCAATATGATAAAGTAGGTCACAATTCTGAAACTGGATACAAAGTCGTGATTTAAAATGCAGCATTCTTGCTAATAACCTGTTGTAGATACTGGCAGTTGTACAGTGGCTTCCATACTGCAAAGCAATTAGAAACCTACTAAATGCCATGTTCTGAACGTGGAAGTAGAGATTTGAATGCAGAACTTGATGCAAATGCCTACCAAGTAGGAGACAACTAATGGAGCGGGTTTTGGGTTTGGGGATTTTTTTTTTTGTGTGTGTGTACCGGATATCAATTCTCCTATGTGGACAGGCTGTTCCATCTTCTTTGTTTGGCAGCTGACAGACACCCTGTGAAGAAGTAAGAAAAGCAAGACATTCAAAATGAAATAAACCAGATTTGAGATCAATCCTCACCGCCCCACTCCTAGACAACCTCTAAATAATCCTCAGTCACGCTGGAACGCAATACTAAATTCCCACTGAACCAATTAAATATTTTACTAGAACAGCTGAATGTCATAGTACCGCGGATCACTATTTTACACTGCTAAGAGGACCGTAGTTCAGCGTAGCATGTAACTGCTTCTTAAGTTTTTATTACAGCAGGAAGGACCACAGGACTTCTCATTTCCCATTTCTCTGCCCTAATTATTACCAGGCTCTTCAGTATGCACCAACATCAGCAGGTTAAGGAAAATGCAGACGAAGCACAAGCTAATAAAAATTTTAAAAAAGAAAGTTTTTTCTTAAGCAATCCTCTGCCACTTTTAATTTCAAACTGCTTTGTAATCTTCATGCATTTCACATATCAGCCTTTTCTTTTTTTCCCTAGTCTATGATCACCTTAAATGACAGTGCAGATGGGGGGAGGGACATGAACCATAAAGAATGAGAAATGTTTACATACTAAACCATTTCACCAATTGCAGCTCCATGCTGAGACTTCTCCTTCTATTCTTAGCTTTGTTTCAAAAGCTTAAGATTGCTTATGCTTTTAAAGTTATGTTGTCTGTCTCCTTACTGAGACATGCTTTTCTCAGATTCTCAGCTGCAGTCATATTTTTTCCCTCTTTACAACATTCCCTTCTTAGCTTCCACTTTGAACACAGGAGCTATTCCACAACTATTTAAGACTGGCAGGATTATACAGAGCAAATGGTCAAACTGTAATGAGCTTGTTGAACTGCGAATGCAAACTGGGAATGCAGAGTGTCTCTGCTTTTGTCTCACAGATGTACATTTAGCTTTAAACCCATACAGTATTCACACTTAAACCATTTGGCAAGAGTGACAGCGACTTTCATGCATTGCTCCTACAGATCAAGCTAAAAAGCCATCAAGTTTCTTTCCTTCTCAGAATGCAACACAAACTGAACCGAAGACAAATTCTCAGAGTACTTTTAGCTCATTTTAAGAAAAACCAAACCAACAAACAAATAAGTAAAATAATCAAGTGCTCCAACAGCCCCTTCCATCTTAAGAAAGCAAGTATCTTTAACTGTAGTATTGTATATTGTCCTGGTTTTGGTTAAAGCAGACCCGATTATTTTTTAATGAATCTTTCTCACAGCTAAGTTCTTCTAGGGAACTGCATTCTTCTAAAGCTGGCTGCATATTTTACAGACAGTGTCCACTCCAAAGCTGATAACACCTGATGTTTATAGTTATAGCGAGCTAACGGTAGGAATGGAATGCAGAAAAAGGCCCACGTTTGTAATTATTACCATAGCAGCCAAGGTCACCGATAGACCTCTTAGGTCCCGCAACTGAGAAGTCGTAAAGGGCCGTACTTGCAGGAAGGGGTGGACAGGACAGGTGACCCAATATTGACCAACGTGGTATTCCATGCCTTACACGTCATACTCAGTTTAAAGCTGGGGGATCATGAGGGTCTCGCTCTCTTTGTCCATGGCTGGCTTCTGAAGAGGACTCTCCTCTTGTCCTGGCTGCGATCCTTATCCAGATTCCGATCTGTGCATTCCTGAGTCCACTTCCTTTCTACTACCGAGTAGACTTCCTGGTGTCTGCCTGGCAGCTGCTGGTGGGACACCAGCGCCCACAGCACCCAACTCCGTGAAACTCCATATCAGTTTTGTATATTTTGCTTTATTTCTCTTTTTAGTAGTAGTATTATTAGTAAAGCTGTTTTAATATTCAGTTTTGTAAGTCTCTCCCCCTCTTCCTCCTTTTTCCCTTCCTGTGGTGGGGAGGGCGGGGGATAATCGAGAGCATCTGCCACTCTGTTTGTTGCTGTCCTGTTCTAAACGGTGACATATATTTAAGTATTTATGCCTTCCAAAAGATTAGTTCAGTATAGCTGTATCTTGATTCTTGAATAGAAATTCATAATTTGTGGACCTTCCGTGAACTCTCCTGCAGGACCACTCCTCTGAGCTTCCAAGGATAAAAGCCAGTATGAGTGACTGACAGAAACTAACCAGTCCTCATTTCCACTCTGTATTGCTTACGGTTCTACACTTCTCTGTTAGAATTAGCTTTTAACCAGCCTGTAAGACCAGGATACCTGGGACCTGTAAAGAAAACTAAGTGAAGGTAGATAACACCCAATCCACATGTTTAAGGGGAAAAAAAAGCACTCCAAACAACATATCTTGTATATATCCTAGCTTCTGTCAACATCCCTCACCACCAAAAAAGCCTTACCATGAATTTGGTGTCACCTTTAGACAGCATATCTGTGACAAAGTGGACTTTTTCCAGTTGTTCTACAACTTGATGCAGAAGTTTTGACTAGGAATAGTGACAATACAGAAGATGACATTATTTCACAAATAAAGAGAATATCTTACCCGTTTACCAGACAACGGCCCGTCTAAGTAGAGGACATCACTAGAATTGTATATATTATTGTACATGAAATTTGACCCAGAGGGGAAAAAAGATAACAACAATACTGAGAAAAAGCTAATAAAAATACAGTTGTGCAACAGAAAAAAGTTTCCACCGAAATCCCCATGTCAGATTGCTATCACTGCAAGTGACGAAACTCATTTCTTGGTTTGAGTTTTCAACTTTTAAGCAATGAATCTATAGAAACAACACAAGAAATACAAACTGTCATTACAACTTCTCCAGTTAGTCCCAAAAGATTACAAGGGCAGCAGGACATTTGCTTCTCGTCCAAAAGATTATGGCTGCATAAAGACATACTTACTCTTCCTTTAATCCCTGCTTTATCCAGCTACCTGTTACAGTTTTACATTGCAAAAGCACATGAATTTGACCGGGGGGGTGGGGGGGTGGAGGGAGCGTGTGTGAAGGGAACAGACAGAATGATAAAAGTAAGCACACTGAATAGTTCTGCAAGAGGAATACAACGTAATGCACAAGAATTAATTATAACTCCTCAAAATAAACACAGTGAGCCAAGAGAAGAGTTTACCGTTACAGTAACAAAAAGATGCAAGAAGCTGCAATGCAAGTCTGAGGCTATGTGTCTTCTGAATTTAAACACACCCTGTGGACGTAATGCATAGTACTGACCCACAACAGCAGAGAAACACACCTGTTTGGATGATTCAGATGTGAAACTCGGATGCGTTAGGAGAACATCCATATCGCCACTTGACTCTGCACCTAGACAAGTAAGAAGCAAAGCAAAATCTCTCTGCATATGACAAAGTATACTAACATTGGTGAACATGCATCTAACCTCTTCCCGTGAGCATGTTTTTCTGGTAGAAAATCGTCTGTCATTATTAAAGATAGTTGTGGAGAAAAAAAAAAAAAAAATCTTAGAGAACCTTGTTCTTCCATAAAATAGTTTACATCCCCACATATCTCAGAAAATACCCAAGAATTTCTGGCTATACTCTATAGCTACGAAGCACAAATGTTGTTAATGTAAAACCAAAGCAAACGATTCACATGTTACAATATACTACTCTTTATGGAGGCAGGGTGGAGAAACAAGGATTTACGCGTGCGTTTCGTCACTGAAGTAACTAGTCAAGACAATACTAACAGGAAAAAGCCAGGTTCCAGCATACACTTTCTCTCTAGAAGAACACGTATAGTAATGAGTCGCACTTATTAATCCAAAATAAACGTAGTAAGATCACAGAGTACCAACCTCGTCTAAAACTGCCACAGACTGTAGCAATATAGTTTGGATCCAGCTTCTTTATCTCTTTCAGCACAATTTCCTATGTAAAAAGGACAGATATGTGTTTAGAGGTGTCATTCATTCATTGGCCATCAGTACCTCACATCCTCGATAAACACATTCTTACCTGCATTTGCAGCATTTCTTCCCTTGGGATTCTTTTCTCAAAATCTTCAAAATATCTGCATATATAAAAATAAAAGTGTCTGAAAGTGGCAAGGGTAGCATCTTAAAAATTTCAGTCAATTAAATATGTATCAGAGGAAAGAATACAACTTATATTATTGTCACATCACAAAAAGCTCCCCATTCTCACCAAACATCTCAGAAAATATCTTGCCAAGCAATAGCAAAAACTCACAACTTCAAGTTTGACAATGCTTAGAAGATGGTTTCATTGCATATTATTTCCACTGTATATGACAAGCTGCTAGGAGGTGGGAGTAATACTGCTGTATAACCAATTGATTTATATTTACATAGCCCTCTGAAATATAAAAGGTTCCTGACAAAACTCGGTCAACCAGCAAGCCGGAAGAGCGGGTCCTTCACCCATGGTCAGAGATGATCTGTGTTAGAAAAAGCTAAACGGAAGCTCACAAGTCAAATACAACTCCCGATATCTTTGCATGCAGCTGTAAAAAACAGACTGCCAACATGCTTGCTTGACTGTGAAGAAAAAAGAGGCCAGATGAAACAATGACGCATCTGACCAGCAGCCGCATTCTTTACCCCTCCAGCACCAGAACCATCGACAGCAGGCACTGGCAGCTATACGGCAGCCTTGAAGCCACATGTTCCCTGACACTCATTACCCAACCACCCCAATCCCAAGCTCTGCAGACAGAGCTTCTGGATGTGGGACTCCTCCCTCACCCTCATCCCTCTCAAAGAGCTGCAGTGGAACTAGGGACAAAAAGACCACCATAGAGCACTGAAACCATTCTTTCAGCTCAGCACTTACCAGAGGTTCTGAAACAACATCTGAGCACGATGCTGGATGCAGACCCAAGGGCAATGTGTGCACTGGCAACATGGATAGGTCAGGCGAGTTTTCTTATACTCACTTAACAGTGAAATGTCTTCCCTTGAATGCTCACGCATACAAAGGATGCACACTGGGTATGGAGCGCAGATGAGCAGTGGGAAGGCGACAATCGTTGTGTAACCCTTTTCAGTCACTGCCAAGTAGCTTGTCCAGACTGGTAGGGGTTGGAAGGGACTTCTGTGGGTCATCTAGTCCAACCCCCCTGCTGAAGCAGGGTCACCCAGAGCAGGCTGCACAGGACCGCGTCTAGGCGGGTCTTGAATATCTCCAGAAGTTCATCTCACGTATTCCGCTCTCTGCCACTGAGGCGGAAACTCTAGAGCTGGCCCCACACAGAACCAATTCAGGTATCAGGCTGTACTTGTTCACCTGCAGCTCCTTGCAAACATAGCTACAGTTCTTCCAGAACTAACACACTGGAGCAGCCACTCAGCAAGCAGCATTCAAGCTGGTAAGTCCTGAGGGACAGACACACATTCTGCAAGGCAGTCTCAAGGTCAGACACATAAAGGTCTTGCCTTGCTCACAGCACATAACAAAAAAAAAAGCCTGGGCCACTTTTATGCAGATTCCCAAGAAACATTACTGCAACCTTGTTAAAGTGATTCCCCATGAGCTAACTGAAAAAGGCATTTGAAATTAATTTTCTGCTGGATGGAGACTAAGCCTACTGAACTTCAAGTCCAAGGAAACAAAAGCTCTGAATAACTGCTGAAAATTATGTAGAGCGCACAGAAAGAACAGAACCTTACTTGGCCTGTGTAACCCTACATTACATCCTGGTATCTGAAGGAGTCATTAGAAAAGCACCCAAGAAAGCTTACTTCAACCCAATTCGCTGGTGATGGGTCAGCTTGTGTTCATTTTTTCTTAAATCTAGAAGAATTAAGAAAAACAAAGAAAAAAGTTACTTGAGGACTAAAAATCATACAGTCAGTTTCCACCAATGCAAAGACGATGCACGCAAGGAATACGCAACAAGGAAACGGCAACCTCAAACCCAAAGGAAGGGATTTTAAACTGACTACTCAACAGCTGACAGGATGAGTACAAATGCATAGAGCACTTCCCAATGAAGACCTCAATAGACCATTCACCTCAAAGCCAAAAATCCTTGTTATTTTCCATGTAATCTGCAAGTACTTTACGTTGGATGTGTATGTAATGCCTTTAGCCTGTGCACTAACTAAATTTAGCATCTTACACACTTTCCTCAAAGCCTAGGCCGTATCTGCTATCACAGTACCACTGTGGAACAAGCAGACTGACAGAAACGTTACACTTACCTTCTAAAGTCTTAATTCCTTCCTCGACAAACTTCCTAGCAGCAGCCGGACTGCAAAGAGACAAGGCAATCTGCCATAAGGAACAGCAAGAATCTTACAACACTGAAATGGATACTAGAATTCACTGTAACTGCCTAGGTTCTTCAAGGCCAAGACTGGTCGCTTCTAATGCTTACCCTCTTTTCAGCGTACCCATTTTCAGTTTGTACTTTCAGTCAGCAGAGATGGCTACCCAAGGCTGGGCCTGCACATTTTTTAGCATTACTATAACCATACAGTGATGTATAATCGTAAAAAATAAACAAACAGAATCTCACCAAATAGGCGATATTGCTTTAGACAACAATACGGAATGCATGATAAGAGCTACCTGAACCACAATCAGTCTCTGAACCAGCTTAAGGCAACAGCAGAACAAACGTGTCTTCAGACTAGCACTTCAAAAAACTCAGCGAGGCTCCAGTTTGCAACCTACAGTACAGCAAAGCAGTCCCAGCTCCAGTTTGGCTGGAGAGTTTGCCTTAAGCACAACACTCGAGTGAACGGCTGAACCTTTTTCCCCTTTAAGGGTTTGTCATTAGATTAATCTGTGTCACTGTGCAGGGAAAGAGCAATGTTTCAACCACGAGACAGGCATTCAAGTAACGTTACACCCAGATACCTATCCTGTACCTCAAAATGCGGAGAACCACCAGCCTGGAAGCATAATCCCTTCCTGGCGAACTACTCTTCAGCTGCTCTGGAATCCCATGGTTACAGCTCCACCACCCTTAAAGATTTTGAATCCACTTCCTCAATAAAACTCCTACATTACAATAGAATAGTCAAGTCTTGACCTGCCATTTACTTCCCCTTGTTACCCTTTCCCGCATCTCTTGCCAGATTCCAGACCAAGAGAGGCCACTTCCACTGTCCTGAGACAGGAGAGCACCCACGCCTCTCCTTCTGTAGCCCATCCCAATGTCTCAAAGGCATTCTCAAATCCCAGTATATCCTCAAACTTTGAGCACATTTTCCCTCAGAATTACTAGAGAATGATCACATTCCCTACCCTCAACCTAAAGTATTTCAAATGTTGCACAAGAGCCCTGATGCTGTTTTGGGTTTTTGGTTGGTTGGTTTTCTTTTGTTGCCTGTTTCAGGGCTCTACTTCTCCCGTTACAAACATACGACAGAACACCATTGTCCCAGGGCCCAACTTCCCACCAAAAGTCCCAAAGGGACTCCTCACTTCCACTCTTCTCAGTCCTTCATGCTTCTGTTCTTGACCCGTTCCTTTCTCCTTGCCCTCTCAGCTTGCACACAGGAGCTTCCCACTTCCATTTCTCTACGCGAAGTCTGTAATTGATGTTTCTACACCCTTTCTTCTCAGCCGATTGCATATCACTACCATGGTGTCTCAGTGTGGGCACTACAGCATCAGCTCAAACTCGTTCTCTTCGTTATTTACAACCACTCAAATTCTGTTCATAACTCCACCAAATAAACAGGAGAAGAAAAAAAAAAAGCAAAACCAAAACCCAAACAAACAGCTTTACCCAATGCCAGTAACTCGTGTCAGGAGACTGATAGATGCACTTGTATCATCTTGTCGAATCTGCAAAAACAAAGCCACACAAACCAAACCAAACCCTTCTTTACTCCATTTGCAATAAACAAAGAAATCTTGAGAAGATAAAACAGCTTAGTCAGACTTGCCTTTGGAGGCTCACTGTAAATCAACGCAAAACAGTACCAAGGGCAGTACCGTGTACCACAACAATGCCATATATACCAAGGCTGAAAACTGCCCAACTACCCATGCTAAGGTGAACAGCACGGTTAAATGACAAAACTCCACAGCCTTCTGGAGTCAGAATTCCAGTTCTCACAGAAGACATTCACATGCTGATTATAAAACCTAAAATATTTTCACAAATAGACAGTTTCGAGACTTTGGCTCAGTTGCTTGTTCCCTGCTTTCTACTTGCCATAGACTCCGTGCCCATCATTCTTAAGCTCGACATCAGCCTCTCCAGGGACAACAACAGAAATTGCACAAAGCAAGCAGGCTACTTTGCAAGTTACAAAGAAAAGCAGCTATGGAGAAATGGAGTACAAGCAAAAGAAACCCACCTTTTCCAATTTGCGTAATTTTCCAGTGGATAAGAACTCATCTATCTTCTCCGCTATTTTAGCACCTACTCCATCCTAAATATTGGGGGTGGGAGGGGAGTGTGAGACAAGTTAACTTCAACATCACTTTAAGCTATTATATATAGAAAAAAGGGAAAGCTTCCCAGAATTTAGTCCAGAAAGAACTACGAGGCCACCGAGACCATGATAAAATATCAGACCACAAGCGAGCACAAGAATTCAAGGGTACAACACAAGCAGCGTGAACCCTGTAACTCCAGGACTACACTAAAAGCTCCCCCAAAGCAATATCGTTGAACAAAGCTTTGATTATTACTGCTCAAGTTCCCCGAATTCAGTGCAGCAGGAACAGAGCACAGGGAAACCTGCCACAGGCAGAGGCTCCGCGGGAGTCTCCGGTTCCAGCTACGAAGCCCCGCAGCAGCCACACCGCATCTCCCTGCCCGCGCCACCGACGTAGGCGGGGTCAGCCTCGCGCCGCTTCCCGAGAGCCCCGGCACCGCACCGCGCCCCACCCCCAGCGGCCCCACGGACCCCCCGCCGGCAGCCCGGGCACCAGCACCCACCAGCTTCTTGGCTTCGGCCCCGCTCCGTATCTTGCTGGGGTACCGGGAAATCACGGAGGCTGCTTTCCTGCGGAACAGTGACGGTCAGCGCCTGCGCGCGGCGGAGGGCGGGGCCCCAAGGCGCGGGCACCGGCGGGGGAGAAGGGGGCAGTACCTGTACGCGTTGTACTTGTGAATGGCCCGGTTCACGTTGCGCTCGTAATTGGCCAGCTCTACGGGGAGAACCACGGTGAGAGCGGGAGGGCGGCCCCACCACCCCCCCCGACCGCACACACCTACCGGTAAGGAAGTCGGTGATGCCCTCGTTGGGGCTCTCCTGGGGAGCCTTCCGCTTGCTCATGGCCGGCACCGACACCGAGCGGCGGCGGAAGCGCAGGCCGGAGGTGGCAGGGAGGTGCTTCTGGAGGTGACGTCACAGAGCCTGGCCGGCTGCGGTACGCATGCGCGGTGCGCGCGCCCGTAGCGGGAGGCCTGCGGTAGCGGCGGGGGCGGTGCGCGGGGACTGCGGGCCCATCTGGAGCGGCTGTTGTTGTCATCTCCTCCGCGTCAGCACGGTCTGCCGGCGTGGCCCCCTCCTCTGCCCGCACGGAGCTCTGCGTTCTGGCACGTTGTCGCGTAGCAGGGGTTTCCAGCAGGGTCTGTGGCTTGGGCCGCTCGCGTTGTCTGAGAGGCAGCTCAGGTGAGTGGAGCGAGCCCGCGCTTCTGTCGCCGTGCTGGGTAGAGTCCGTTGTGCCTTAGCTGAGTCCCCCCAGTGTGTGAAGTGTCTGTGGTTTTTATTCTGGTTTTGCTGGATGCTGCTTTCTGAATGGTCTGGAGATGACTGAAAGCTTGGTGTGCCATTGGTGGTGTGTGCCTGTGTTTTCTGGGAAAACGGCTGGGGCTGTGGGGTTTTCCTCTCAAATAGCAGAGCTGAATTGTATCCTGCAAGCAACAAATGGAGGCAGGGAGGGGAGACTTACCAGATCAAGGGCAGCAGCAGGAGGAGCTGGCTGTTTCTCAACAGACTGATGCACGCTGCTATTTAGGTGTCACAGGGGGCGGGGGAACGTGTGGGCAGTGAGCCCCACGGCAGACTCACTCCTAGGAGCTATCTGCATTAATTAATAAACTGTAGCTTTATTCTTTGCATTTATGGCTATGCTGCACTCCCTTTGCACTTGGAAGTGCCCTTGACAGTGTCCAGTGAGGAGGTTATGCATTGTTTGTTGGGTATTGAGCAGGTGGTCCGAAAGCCTCTCACACCTCTTTGGGATCCCTGGGGATATACGGAGCCCCCCCCAGTGCTGTTCACAGGGCTGCAGGGAATTTCTGTTGCATTGCCATGTATGCTCTGGGCTGTTGGTGGCATTTTTCATCATCTGGTGGGCAGCCAGGGGCCCTCCAGGACTATGAGAGGTCCCCAGGCCACTCCTGGGTTTGCTCTCTGCACCCCCAGATTCTCCGGGCATGTCTGGGGTGAAGGGCTGCACCAGCGGAAGCAGTGCTGGGAGATGGGGTTTTTACAGAGCGAGGGGTTGCCTGCAGACAGCCCGTAAGCTACCCTGAACTTCACAGCACGTGGTATGGCCCCTTTGGTGGACAGCAAGGCCCTTTGTTTGTGTTTGGGTGTGCCCTGAAGCCTTTCTACACGCTCCCAGGCCCTGTGTACATCTTGCAGCACGCCACCAAGTTTTGCATTTGGCATTTTCCTATCCCACTGTTCCTGGTGGTTTTTGGCATGCTCCGGGGTCCTCTTGTTTTCCTTTCTGTATGCCCCAAGGAGTCCTCTGTTTGCATTGTCATCCCCTGGTGTTCTTTTTTCTTTCACTGCACCCTAGAGCTCTCCTGGGGGCTCTGTTGGGGTTGGCAAGGGGTGGAGGCCGCAGAGGGGTGGGAGGCCGGGGGCGAGAGTAGAGGCAGGAAAGAAGTGGGAGGCCACAGAGGGGTTGGAGGCTGGGGGCAAGGGTAGAGGCCAGAAAGAAAAGGAGGCTGGAAAGGGGTGGGAGGCCGAGGGCGAGGGTAGAGGCCAGAAAGAAAAGGAGGCCAGAAAGGGGTGGGAGGCCGGGGACGAGGTACCGCCCTCGCTGTTTAAATTTTCTGTCCGTGTCTTCATTTATTTAGTTTGCTCTCCCTATTTTTTAATTCTTACCCCCCTTAATCCCTTGGGTTTTCAAATTTGGTTTCTATGTCTGCTTTTATCAAGCTCCCTATCCCTATATTTTATTTCTTTTCTGTGTGCCGTGCACCCTGTCGCTTTTATAATATACTTGCTATGTCTATTTAGTTTGCCATCCTTATTTTGTACTTTTTTCTCTCAATCACACAGATTTTAATTCTTTTTACATCTGCTTTGATTTAGTTTTCTGTTTCTCTTTTTTAATCTTTTCCTCTCTTAATTCCCATCACTTTTAAAATTTACTCTCTATGTTTCTCTTAATTTTGTTTACTGCCCTTATTTTAAAACTTTTTCCTTTATTTTCCTAATTCCTGTCACTTTTAATATTTTCTATGTTGAAGGAAGGGGTTAAAGGGATTTTAGTAGAAGCAGCCTTGCCTAAGAGGTAAGGAACTTAGTAGAAGCAGCACTGCCTGATAGTTGCTGTGCAGAGAACTGAGGGTGCTCATCTATTGTGTAAATTAACTGAGGCAGAGTCTTGCATTTCCTTAGAAAGGGGATAATTCCTGATAAGGGCTGGGGAGTCACCTAGAACTCACTAAGACTGACCTTGCAGTTTGGATGGAAGCCAGAAGAGAACTGAGTTTGCCCAGAAACAAAAGTCAATCAGCGAACACCGTGATGAAGAGGATGAGCCTTCATCTTGGGACCCCCGACGACCACCACCAGGAGGCACTGCGCAAGTACAGCTGGGAGGAGTCTATGGAAATTACTCTTTGGAACTGATTTTAATGCAAAGCAGGGATAGGTCATGCATATGTATAGGCGGATTGGGAATTTGATGAATATATAATATTTGACTGTATAAATTGAAGAAGC
>Ga0065711_1036891_pt1 | contig 20448 bp, 10 predicted proteins | sample Hoacrofraction12_FD_59098 | JGI IMG/M metagenome (GOLD analysis project Ga0065711, IMG submission 59098) | Hoatzin crop microbial communities from Cojedes, Venezuela - Epithelial fraction 12 v2 (version 2) | ecosystem: Host-associated > Birds > Digestive system > Esophagus > Crop | place...
CAAGCTCAATGCATTCCAGTTGCTGCCTCACATATAGAGCAACTCCCCCACCTCTCCTTGTTGGTCTGTCTTTCCTAAAGAGTCTGTAGCCATCTATGACAGCATGCCAGTCATGCGAGTTGTCCCACTACGTTTCTGTGATGGCGACCAAGTCGTAGCCGTCCTGCTGTATAATGGCTTCCAGCTCCTCCTGTAATACATCCCTGTCAAATATAACTGACAAGTTAAGTACAAAGCAGTGGTCCTAGTACTGCATAGGACTACCTTTTTAATGAAGCAGGGAAAAAGAGCAATTATTGTGAAATAGACACACAAATTCCACAAAAATTGTTCATGCTGAGATTTTTTTTTTTTTAACTTCTTACTCAACCAGTAGCTTAGGGAAAAACAAATTAACTAAACCCAAAAGCAAAATCCCCCCAAATCTATCTGTTTTCAATAAGAGTTTTGAATATCTGCACATGCGCTTTGCTCCTGAATGCCAGCGTTTGGCTCGACGTGATTTTGTTGAAGCCAGCTGTAAACATGCATTCATACAGAGAAATGCTGAAGAACCTTCTCTCCAGCCTCACGTCATCCCAGAGATTTTGAGGAAATGTCAACCGAAGCATAAATTACTGCAATCCCAAATTTGGTGATAAAGCTGTAAGTAAGCATTCGAATAGCCATGATCATAGCACACCTGGCTTTTATCTTTCAGTCTTACCTTTTGTATTTTTTTTTAATTGCTCAGAATAACAACAGTATTCTTCCGTTTACTTCTTTCAGTGTTGCGAATGGTTATTCAAAATAGGCAGCAACTGCTTTTAATTACAATGAGTAGGGAAGGGTAATATGGACTGGAAATTCTGGCTTAGAGACGGAGTACAGTATTAGGTACACAGTGTCATCTAGAGGCCAAAGAGCTCTTTATAGTAAGCTTACAGTGAGGGACTGAGTTTTCCCCCCACTTTAATAAACCCTTACATCTCCTTGACCAGTCAGATAAATTTTCTCTACAAACACATTGAGCTGAAGACCCACTGCGGTCATTCTGAACATCTGCATCAACACCCACAGATTAGCGCAGGAGCGTTTCACTGCAAGGTGCACATAAGTGAAAGGATTGTTTATGACTAAGTTTCTAGAGACAACTCCAGCCTCATGAACTCTTTACATTTCCAAGAAAAGCTGTTAGCACAGGAAGAGACACTGTTTGTGACCAAGAGTCAGCAAAAACTATTTAATTTGAAGACGTTAGTATTTGCACTGGAATGGATACCGCTACAGTTTAAACTATAAAGCCATGTCCTATTTTCCATTTTTCTAGAAACATGGTATAAAACCAACTTTCAGTGAATAAGAAATAGTATATTTAGAAAGAAATACTTCATCATTATTATGAAATGTGATGGAAGAGAAGAACTAGTTTTTGAAAATAACTGTCACACAAAGAAATCTGATCTAACTATCTAAGAACATGGAATATTTGCATCAGCCCAAATATGAATTCATGACAGCCTGTAAAAAAAGCTGAGTTTTCACTCCACTTGTAAGATGTTATACTTCTTATGTGTGCACATACCCTATTCTATCATTTCCAGCAGAATGTTCTCTACACAAAAAAATGCACAACCCTTCTGCCAACTATTGTCCAACATGTAGTTAGACAGAGCTCTTACTGCAAACCAAGTCTAGACAAATAAGTATCACACAAAGAGAAAAAAATGTCACCATAAAGGATATTGTGCACACAGAAAGATTTCAGGCTTGATAAAGGCTTTGGACAATCTGGTTTCTGCTGAAAAAAAGAGTTGGAGGCATGCTGTAAAATAATGTGAGGACTGCTGTCCCAGAGGTAGTATAGGCTCCATCAGATCTGGTCAAGAGAGAGCAGAAGTGGTAGAGCATTGCATTGAATCAGAAAAATTTCTTAATGCACCTGTACGCTCTTCGGAAGAAAGAAGGGACTGAGTCAGACACATTTTTATTCCTTCTGAGCACTGAATGAATGGTCATAGCTGACTATACCGTAAGGATGCAGTTCACCTGTAATAAATGAATCAAGCTTGGTATAGCTTTTTGCAGGAACGTAGTGGTCCAATCCAAATTTATGAGAGATTGTATTTAGTGACAAAACAGCAGAGTTAATCTGGGAGTTTAGAAGTCTGTAAGAACTAAGGCTTTTTCTGTTCTCAATAGCATCAAATTTAATTCCCTTTACCTTAGTTAAAACATCGTTCAGTTTCTCCTCCAATATAAAAGGAGTATTAACAACCCTATACTTTCTTGCAACTAGGATGAAATCTATTTATATATTCTTTTTTTTTATTTCTAATATAAACAGAGAATCATAGAATCATAGAATGGTAAGGGTTGTAAGGGACCTTAAAGATCATCTAGTTCCGACCACCCTGCCATGAGCAGGGACACCTTCCACTAGACCAGGTTGCTCAGAGCTCCATCCAACCTGGCCTTGAACACTGCCAGCGAGCGGGAAGCCACAACTCCTGTGGGCAACATGTTCCAGTGTTTCACCACCTTCACAGAAAAGAATTTCTTCCTAATATCTAATCTAAATCTGCCCTCTTTTAGTTTAGAGCCGTTGCCCCTTGTCCTATCACTACACACCCCTGTGAAAAGTCCCTCTCCATCCTTCCCGCAGGCCGCCTTCAGGTACTGGAAGGCTGCTATAAGGTCACCCTGGAGCCTTCTCTTCTCCAGGCTGAACAGCCCCAACTCTCTTAGCCTGTGCAATATTCAAAAGTAAGTAGCAATGAAAGCCTAAGCATGTGTAGTTCCACAATATTTCATTCTGCCTGCCTCAGATCAACTAGCAAGAAAAAAAAAAAGAAAAAAGCGGGAGAAAAAGAAATTGCAGGTAATTTATCTGTTATTTCCACCTCTATTTAGAGAGCACTAAACACATGTGTCTGCAACAATTCTTTGTGCTGGAAGAGGACAATGCCTACTTGAATGTTAACTCTTTAATTCAACAATTAAACTCCACTGTTGATATGAACATTCTAAATATTGAACATATACCAGTTTTTATGCTTTAAAAAAATACTGCTATACCAGAAAAATAATCTGAATCCTAAAAGCATTTAGAAGTAATAAGAGTCATTGGAAAGAACAGGAATATACACTCCAACTTAAAGCATGGAAGCAAGAAAGAATCTGTACATTAGTCTTCCCCACCATCCCCCAACGTACAAAGAATTCTAATGTAAAAAACACCTAAATAGAATTATTTACCCAAGTAGAAACTGTAGAGCCAGCACTTCACTGAAAACCCATACCTCCAAAGACCACAATGGGTCTTACACTTCATACACATAAAGATGAGAGCAAAGAGTGGAGCCGTGTCATGTGCTCCCCACAGAAAAGATGGTGAAAGGACAGTTGCTAAGGCAGTCTGAAAACGTACAATTTCATAAACTAACTGCAGTAAATTAATGACAAATAGGTAACTACGATCTCTGCAACAAATGCAGTGACCCCAGGCATCTTTCTTACTGGCTTATTGTTTCTTATGCTGATCTAGTTTATGCAACACTTAAAAGTTATGTCTGGTTTGTTTCCTAAAGGCCAAATAAAATCAGAAACCTTTCCTATGATCCCTTTTGGGAGAAATTGTACTCTATGTATTTCTTTGTGATAGGAAAAACATAGGTAATAGATGCCCACAAATTTTTGCATTTGAAATCTTCATCTCAGGCTGATCACTTAAATGTTTTTTCAGGTTTCTGTCATTTTTGACTGTATTTTAGACAAATATATAAAATTTATTTTGAGTGAAAAGCCAACATAAGCCAGAGAACAAAAAGTTTCTATCTTCAGATGTCCACCAATTTGCAGCAAATCTAAATTTGATCCAGCTTAACCAAGAAGGCATTACAGGATCTCGCATGGGAATCTTGTTGATGTGAATAGGATTGTCTTCTGTAACCTAACTGAAAAGTTTGGAAAAAAACCCTTGTTTCTCTTTAAAGAAAGCTTTCCATAATTTCCCTTATTCTGATTCAGAGTACTACATTATGATTCAGCCAAAACTGAATGATAATCTTCGACAAGACATGCGGTGATTGGATAGGTTATTTTAGGTTTATCTTCTCTCTGTTTTCATGTTTTAAATCCCTTTCCATTGGAGCTGAGCACCTGGGCAGGTCTCAAAATGCCATTACTGCTTCTTTTCATCTTTTCCTATAAGAAGTATGGAAGAAACTTGACTATATGAGTTTTAAAAATTTTGCGTGAAATTAAAAATAAACCTTTTCCTAAGATCAGTAGTGTAAAATTAGTCAATTTGCTTTCGTATATTTACTATTCCTAAGTAGCCTTGACTATTGGGTAAAAGCATACTTTGCAGCAAACCTTAATTCTCACTTTAAACTGATGTGTTCTCACTCTGTCTTTAAAAACTAGGGAGTCTTTAATGACTGAGAACTCATCACTTGCTTAAGGAATGACTGAATTTGTTCTATATAAAGGGGATGATTTTTTGTACTGTGGAGAGGATTTCATTTTATTCTTCAACTTGATAGCTTTAGGATTCGTGTTTCAAAAATTCAAATGATAAACTTCATAGCCTGGCAGCTTACTAAATGGTTGGTCTCTGACATTAGTAAGAGAGATCTAACTTTAGCCAAACCAGGGTACTTTTCCAGTTTGTTATTATTTATACATTAATTTTAAAATGATCATTTGAATTATTCTTTTGCATTGAATTGAGAAGTTTTTGATTTCCCTCCCCTCATACAATAAGGCCAGAGCACCATTAAAGCACAGCTGTAGCTCATTATTCAAAGTTACTAGTTGGAAAAGTGTCTTGACAAGTAGTATTAGGTCTCTTCCCATAGAAATAAGACTTCTTTCTAATGATTTGTCAATTAAACCCAAACAGAATCCATGACACACACAATGAGAAGCCTTTACAGACAGCAAAATTTGGTTTTCTGGGTTTTTTTAATGTAAGAAATTTTGTCATTAACCTCTATAACTGGATAGAAAATGCTCCTGAAAATGCAGCTTGCATACATGTGAGAAACTCAGTGATCACACAGTTCTTCGGCATATTTTTAAGCAACATTCAGAAAATAAAAACAAAAGCTATTTAAAGCATAGAGATGAAATCAGGGTGTGCACAGCAAAATTTCTTGTATCTCCTGAAAGAACAGTTCAGAGAGATGATTAATGGTTGCATGTAAAGGGCATTGAGGAAACATTACTAAAAAACATTTCCGTTCCAAAAAAATCTATTTGCCAGCTCTCCAAGCAGACTATTATATTCTGTAGGTAATTGAAAATAAAATAATAAGATTCACAGAATATCTGATATTTCTGTTTTATATCTGAACACTTAGGGTTTTACAATACCCTTAACATTGTGTCTACATTATATAATCAACCACTGGCATTCTCACTTGGTCATTCATGTATTTTAGAAACCATTCATCACAACTAGTTTTTGAATAATTTATGGTTTCAGAGCAGAATTCCAATCAGACTTAGCAGCTGCAGTTCATAGACTAGGGTATTTATTTCAACTGTATAAAAAGTTCAGTTTGCATTAATATGCAAAGCCAAAATTACAGCGAAAATACAACCTTTTCTGATGCTTCTGCTCTAGGGGTGTAACACAGCACAGGGCAGAGGAAGGAAACTGAAGATAGTTAAGCTCTTCAGCTGAAACAGGCAGCAGAACAACCAGTTGGAAACTGAGACATTTCAAATTAGTTTCCAGATAATGGAAATAAACAGTCACCTTAAAAAAAGCATAAACCAGTACAAAAGTTGGATGGATTGCAATTCCAGTAAAAAAAATCCACCTCATCCATTGCTGGACAAAGACACTAACACACACCTCCTCACTTTTCCAACACTATGTTCACACTTACACTGAGGATGAGGATGATGGTGTAAAATTAGCTATTTAAAATTCAAAATTAGTCGCAAAACAAGTATTGCTTTGGGGTTTTTTCCTTTGAAAATCAACTTTGATTAACAATTTTGTTAAATTCATTCCCTATTATGTCAGATCTAGCAGAAACTGGTTTTACTCACCATCAGCACAATTGAGGATAGCTCCTAGTACCTTCACCAACAGCAGGCACCGCTGGAATTATAACGGCTTTTCCAAAAATCAGAAAGATAGCACTTCCAGCAGCATGAGAAGAAAGGAAAAAAATCCACCATACACACTTGTACAAAATATTCTAAAATTCTAAGTAACACCACAGTTTTTAACAAATGTTCAGTCACACTGGATCTAGATAGAGATCATCTCTCACTCTGGACTAGAAAGGGGGACAGACATGATGCTACGTGTTGAAACTGTGTTGCGTATGTCAGTGCTAACCACGGCACTGCTATCTAAGCTTCTTCAAACTCAGGGAAGTGTAGTGCTTTCCTTATTTGTTGCTTGGCAGAGAATTTACTATCACTGTCAATGCATAGCTTGCTCCCCAGCAAGGTCAAATACCTTCTTCTAGCATTTCTTGGTCTCCCTTTACAGCTGCTTTTGGGAAAAGAAGATTAAGTATAGAAGGCCCTTACTAGTGAAAAAATCTGTTTTCTTTACTGTGTTCCAGACCCTTTACTGTCTACCGTTCTTCGTACAGCAGGGATGATTTCAATTACAGAGTGCAACATTCTCAGCTAGACCTTGTTCTTGCAATTGTATTTTCTCATTTCTCCATGAAATTACAGTTACCCTTCCTCATGGCTGTGGTAGATAAAAAGAACACTCTTTTTTCCCTAAATTTTACAGCAAACCACTTTTTTTGACATCACTCATGTTGAATCCCTCAGACCTTGAAATTCTAATGATTTTAGTTAGAATGCTCCTACAAAGTCAAAATTTGCTTTTAAATATTTTATCTGTGAACTCTGCTACAGCTCTGTAAAATTATTTCCTTTTTTATTTCATGTGCACTGTACTTCAGAATCAAAATATTTTTGCCTTATACTATCTCAGTGATCTAAAACTCATGCAGTTCTTCTCTCAAGTGAAGATCTACTTGTCTTCCAACACTTTCCAGGATGCTGAATCAACAAAAACCAATAAACTGTGAAAACTGCACATTTGTAAGTCTCTAATAAGTTATATGTATTCAGCTGTGTGGGATTTTTTTTAACTAAATTGAAATATATTCCGTGGTTAACTGCTTTTTAATGAAATTTCTTTTGCAGAACGGAGGTCTACTAAAATTCCTTTATCTTATATTCTTTATTTAAAAGATACTTTCAATACATTTATCAAGGATTTTTTCCCACAGTTAAACTATGAATGGTAATTCAAAGGTGAACTTTGAATTTATGCTATAAGATGTTATGATAGGAAAAGTTTTTTCTTATCTAATACCTGTAACATTTGACAGAAATGCTACAAAATGTTTTACAATCGAGTATTCTTAAAAGTCTTATTTTTCCTGATAGTGCCTGTCAAGTCAGACCTCAGCACCTTTACAAACTGCATTAGAAGAGAATGAAATTGAGGACTGAAAGTGATCATAACAGAAGTAATCTCCTAACGTGTTTTAAAAGTTTAATGGGTTTTGTTGTTGTTAATTTCTGTTAGCTTTTAAGATCTTGAGGCACACATATCCAAAACGCACTGTATAATGGCTGCAATTTTATTTAGTGTTTTCACAATGTCTTGTAGCTCCTCTCCTTGACCTTACAGTTTCTCTTGCCTTACAGGTTGCGAAATATTTCTTCCTGTAGTTCTTAAGCTAGCTATGGCCATCTAGTTGTGTCAAAGATTTTTTGTATTTAACAGAACACAAAAATCGGTAATATGTAGTTTTGATAAAGCTAGGCCCTTAGAAAAGAAAAAAAGCCAGAGGCAAAATGTGTAATATTACGTTACAACTTGTCCTGTTTCCATACCAATTCTGCTGCATCAACACCTTCGGCAATAAGAAGAAGGCATGACAGAGGCATCTTGGGACATCAGAACTTTGGTTTGCTGGAGCTTTTTTCTCATTATCTGGAACATCATCAGGATTGTAAAACATCTTATACACTGGCAGCACTAACTCAAAGAATTACCTCATTAATCCTTGACTGTAAAGTTCCTTCAGAATTATTTATTTTGTTTTTGTAGAAACAAACTAACCATGTAGCATCTTTTTTTTTTTTAATTCAGTGTCCATGTTCAGGTCCAAAACCTTGTCCTAAGCTCCCCAAACAATGGGTAGAGGTCAGAAAGGGAGGAAGCACACTGACCAGTGCACTGAGAAACACTGCAGAGCTGAAAGGCAATGGACGGGTGCCAGTTCTTTGCCACAGGCTCTCAGCTGCAATAGAAGTTCATAACCAGTTCTTTGCTATAAGTTGCTCATGCGGCCATGCTCAGGCATGGCATGCATGAAATGATAATTTAAGGAACCTGGATCATGGTCAAAACACCAGCTTGTTAATAGGGGATGGGGCCAGAGTGGACACAAGGTGGCAGCTGCACATGAGTTCACACTCACCCACTATGTTTTGCATCTTGGGACTCTTGAATCCAAGTAATTCATCCTTTTGCATTGAAGTCCCTTTTATTCAATACCTTGAATACACATCTAGAGTCTTTGGTCTTTGATACCTACTCTAGATACTCTTAAACTAGAAGGTACTCTGAACTTGGAGATGTGAAAACATTATGGAGAGTCTTTCCTCAAGCACTAAATTAGTATTTGTTTAAATATATCTGTCTTCTGAATCGTTTCTCTCCCTTCTTAGCAACCTGTCTAAAGCAAAGCTAAGCTCTTTTTTCCTAGAGATACTAAGCTGCTTCTTCTTGTCCGTATCTGTATTTGCTGTAGAATTTACCACTGATTTTCATTTGTCGTCAACTGTCTGCATTTCATAACTCATAATTTACAACCACCTCTATGAAACTCTCACTTTTTTATAACATACTATATCTTTAATATGAGAAAGACACTTTTACTCCTACTACCATTTCCAACGAGCACATTAAGGCTTTATTATGGGTGTATCAGAATGCACTGCAGACATTCAAAAAGGCACCAATAAATTATTCAGGTCATTCTAAGTGAATGCCAATTAAATCTTCATATACAACAGCATTCTTTTTGGAATTTAACATTTAAGGCATTACCCTACTTTTAAGCACTGCTTTTTGTAATGTGCATTTCCTTCTCCCCATTTCTGCAAAACTAGGGTCAAGTGTATTTAATTATCACGAAAAACAAATTAGGGAAAAAAATAAAAAGAACAAAACAATATTTTATTTCATTCTCTAACAATAACCAGTGAGGAGTCCTCTGCATAAAGCTCTGCAAAATCCCAAGACTAGAAGAAACATTTCATGGCCTGTCAAAAACTGGCTACATTTCCTTTGCATTCTCTATACTTCCCAAATTCATATCTACTTAAGGTCATGATATCGTGGATGTTAAAGCTTGCCTTAAAGTTAGTCAGTGAAACATAAGACTTCTGTTTTCTGGTGATGGTGAAAGTCAAACTTTGCATTTCTAAAAAAGGGCAAAAGGGAATTAAATTAATTGTTCAAGGAAGCCATTATCCTTACTTAGGAATAGGTTGTTTGGCAGAGTGGCAATGAAACGTAAAATGTGTATGATGAATCCAGTTTATTGTATAGACATCAACATTACATTAATGGCTTGCTTCTTGGGTTTGTTATTACGCAACGTAACACAGACATCAAGATGTAGCCCTGGACTAGGGCTTTGTGAAGCAGGAGTCTACAACTTGGCACCTCCAGGGTTACAACCAGTCAACATTGCCCTCTGAAACTCTGTATCCAATTCACTACCTTTGAAGAAGCAAAATTCTTACTAGAAAATGTAAAGTTCAGTACTCCTCAAATATTAAGTTTCTAGGGATCTATGCTTACATTGTGGGCAATATTTTTGAGATATATGTTGATAAGAAAGAAGAAATCATTACTGCAGATATGCACACACAAGTTATAAAATTATGTTTTGAGTTCAGAAGCAAAACAAAATGAGATGCCTATAACACATGAAAAAATTATTAATGGTAGTGGGATTATGGATCATCTTGTGAAAGTCAATCTTTTCACTTGTTCAGTAACAGAGTTAAACTTTCAAGAGCAGTCTGGAATACTGAGTGCCATTTAGAGTGTCCAGCTTCAATGTGTGTTTTTAGACTAAATACTCTTAAGTGTTTTTAGTATTTCATAGTCTCACCTGAGTTTGATTTTTAAGTGTTCAGAAATATATTTGAAAAAGAATCACAGAATATTGGGCCAGGTTTCTGAATGACTTTCTTCAAACTCAGGGAACCGACTTAAGCTCAGAAATTCACACTACACTGGAATTAATATATGTGATGACTGAACGTGATCTTCTCTCCCCATTAAGCCCTCAGCGTCTCTGATTTTTTGTTTTGTTTTTGATCAGTGTATTTCAGTGGGGGGTGGCAGGGAGGATGCCTGTCTCATAATCTATATTTCTAAAAATTTCTTCTTCCCCTATTAATGAATTTTTCTCCATTGCTAAGATAGTCTACTATATCTTTTCTGTAATGAATGCTGTGTTATTCTCTCTTATCTGTTGGGCAGGAAATATTTAAAAGTCAATAAAATTCCTATCACAACAGCTCTTATAAAAACTGCATTGTCTTAAAAGGAAAGATACTTATTCCTAAGATTCTCTAGCTGGCGATGTATTAGCTGCTCAAAACACTGCACTGACTGTAAAGCGTAGGTGGTAATCCACTCAGGAAGCTCCATTGTTCCTTCCCTGGGGTACAGTGTTCTTTAGCTATGAAAATATCACTATGGTATAAACTACAGATATTGGACAGTAGTTTGAAAACAAGAACATAAAAGATTACTGGCAAATACATTTCTCTGATTCTTTCTACATACTTTCTTATTAAACTTATACACCTCAAATTACCTATTTTATTGAATGAAATTAAATAAGACACCATCTAGTGGCCAGCATCTAGCCCTTTCAATATGAACCTCCCTGATTATTTTGACATTATTGGTCTAATGCACTGTTTCTTATAGATACAGCATATTATGATTATGAATACTTTGTATTAAAAAAAGTCAAAAATTGACAAATCATGCCATGGCTACCTGCTATCTCAAGGCAATGGAAAGCAAAAGATACATCATCTAATAGTATTTTCTTCAAAATTCACAGGAATTGCAAGGTTAGAACAGATTATGTTTCTGTAACAGTCTTCCTTTGAAACTGAACCACATGTTGTTCAGTATCTCACAATATTTCCATGGGTATTTTAAGGAACATGGTGTCCTTATGGTTTATTCAAAAGATGAGGTCAAGTTTCATTTAAGGGAAAAATCTTGTGTTGTCATTAGACACTAACAGAGATGAGAAATTCAGATTTAAAGAAATGTATGAAGAAATTATAGATAGAAAAGCCAAAGCATTTTAAATTCTAAAAAAGAAATTTTGGAATGTGAGAGGTAAATTCAAGCTTATCCCATGTGTTCTGGGTTTGCAGGGCAAGGTTTTGATAACAGGGGTCTATAGGGGTACCTTCTGTGAGAAGCTGCAAGAAGCATCCTCCATGTCTGATAAAGCCAGTGCCAGCCGGCTCTAAGACGGACCCGCCGCTGGCCAAGGCCAAGCCAAACAATGACGATGGTAGTGCCTCTGGGATAACATAATTAAGAAGGGGAAGAAAAAAAAACACCTGTGGTGAGACGGCAGGTGAGAGAGAAGAGTGAGATGATGTGAAAGAAACAACTCTGCAGACACAAAGGTCAGTGAAGAAGGAGGGGGAGGAGGCGCTCAAGACGCCAGAGTAGAGAGTTTTCCCTTTCAGCTCATGATGAAGACCATGATGAGGCACGTTGCTCCCCTGCATCCCATGGAGGTCTATGGTGGAGCAGTTATCCACCTGTAGCCTGTGGAAGGGACCCCATGCCGGAGGAGGTGGATGCCTGAAGGAAGCTGTGCCCCTGTGGGGAGCCCGCGCTGGAGCAGGCTCCTGCAAGTACCTGTGGACCCGTGAAGAGAGGAGCCCGCGCTGGAGCAGCCTGTTCCTGAAGGACTGCACCCCGTGGGAAGGACTCATGTTGGAGAAATTTATGGAGAACTGTCTCCCGTGAGTGGGACCTCATGCTGGAGCAGGGAAATAGTGTGAGGAGTCTTCGCCCCGAGGAAGCAGGAGCGGCAGAGACAACGTGTGATGAAGTGACTGTAACCCCCATTCCCTGTCACCCTGCACCTCTCAGGGGGAGGAGGTAGAGAAACGGGATGAAATTCAGCCTGAGAAGAAGGGAGGGGTGGGGGGCAAGGTGTTTTTAAGATCTGGTTTTATTTCTCATTATCCTGATCTAGTTTGATTGCTGATAAATTAAACTTCCTTTTCTCCCCAATATCAGTCTGTTTTGTTCAGGATGATAATGGGTGAGTGGTCCCTCCCTGTCCTTGTCTCGACCCACGAGCCTTTCATCATATTTCCTCTCCGCTGTCCAGCTGAGGAGGAGGAGTGATAGAGCAGCTTGGTGGGCACCTGGCACTTACCCAGGCCATACCAAAACACCATGCAACTGAGGACTGACATGGTTTTGAAAAATTCCTAACTGAAAAAAATCCTATTGTTAAGACACAGTCCAAATATCTTGTGTATGTAAGCACTCCTTGTTGCTAAGGAACTGGATTTCTAAGGAAGTGGAAAGGTTTTGCTGGGCTTTTAAAACCGATATAGTTGAGTTTTGTCCTTAGCTTGACTCTAACAGCAGGTAAGGAGATTTAATTGAAAACCTGTCCAGGATTTATCTAACAGCAAGTTCCACATAGTTCAAAAATTTTCTTCTGGAATAACAGTTCACAAGTTACTTCTGGCCTTTCTTATAACAGTACAGAAATATAGTCTCACTGGTCTTCATTTGCATGTTTTGCAATACAAATTCTAATTTCTACACATTTTAGTGATCTTCCATTCTCTCCCAGCTTAAGTATTTCAAAGCTGAATATCTGAACGTTGAAACTCCATTTCAGAGATACACAGAATACCTACGTTGCACTGCAAAATCTTAACAATGGGAAATCAGTGCTGAGCCACAAGAAGAAAGAGAGAATTTGCATGCTTTGGGTTTACTTCTGTGAGCTAGTTAGTTCAGAGTCTCCCACAGACTTGTACAACACTCTCCAATACCCTCTTTCATTTAAAAACAGGTGATAAATATATGGTCCTACCAGTTTAAGAGATGATTGCCAGTTCTTGGCCATAATTCTGAGGACACTTTTACTGCATTGTATTTCTGTGTGGTCTTTCATCTACAAGGAAAGTACTCCTGATTATCACAAATGTCACTGTGTAAGAACATTTGTATCTAGATCTTTGCTTTTTGTTGAAATGACAGGAGACATAGCTCTGAATTTCATCTGCGTATATCCTTTGTTTTACTTTGTCTCTGCTAAAAGCAAAAGATTATTTTATGAGTTAACAGAAGATTCCAGCCACTAATCTCTACTTGCAATTTATAAGGTTTCTCAGATGTGGATAATTTTCTTGAGAGCCCTGCATGTGTTTTCACATTAAATCTCTGACCCTGTTGAGGTTTCCCTGCACTATTAATTTTTTCCTGTGGAAAAAAAAAGATCACTTATTCTTATAAGCATAAGCTTTAAAACTCTATCTCCCTCCTCCACACTAGAATAGTTTTTTTTTTTTGCTTTGTATTTCTCAGAGATATTAGGTTATAAAGCACTGTGATTCCTGAGTGTGTCATCAGTCCCATATTTCTCACTGCTCCTTCAAAGAACACCCCTGAAAGCTCAGCAAGCAGATTCAGCATGTACACAGAGTACTCAGATGTTCAAAATAGCAGCTTACCAATGCAAATAATAGTAGACCAGTGATCAAAGTGACCCATAAAACTCTTCCTGCTTTTCAGAATATTTTACCATTACAAAAAACCTTTGAAGAAATCTTTTCTCAGCTGTACTTACACCTTCAATAGCTCATAATGAAGGAAGGTAATGGGAACATCAGAATTGCTAGAATCAAGAAAGAATGTGTCTAATACTGCACTGCTCAGTCAAGTGAGGGAACAAATGAAGATAGATAATGAAAAATTATCGTGGTGCTGAATTCCTTTTAGCACTCCAACCAGTATTTTGCAAAAGCTTACAATTTTTCACTACCTGGAGACTGAAACTGCAGTATCACAACAAAAAAAGCAGCATTATCAAATCACAGACACCAATAGGTAACTCTGGAAACTGCCTATAGACTGCTGAGTTGATACCGAAAGTCGTGAGAAAAGGAGGGAGCCACTAGATTCCTTGTCCTGAGACTCAACACATCAACATTCAGTTACACTGGCCACAGAATAGAAACGGTTGGGTTTGACAGCTAGGAACACATAGTGCTGCATAGAGATGAGAAGCGTTAAGCTGCTGACTTTCTCCTATTTGGGAGGGAAAGGAACATAACAGGCTTCCTGTGTGACTTTTGGGGGACTATTTTGCTGTTTGGATGTTGGCTAATATGCAGCAAGGAGTCTTAATTCCTATTTAGAGCCTCTAGGCACTTACATAAGTTATGTATTAAAAATTAGGCGTGTTTATTTAGCCAGAACTAGGCTACTTGGTAACCTTTTTCTTCTTCTTTTTATTTTTTTAAGGCCAAGAGGAAAACAAGTGTTAGGTGGAATTCACCTTGTTAAAAGACTACATGCAATAACATGCAGATTAACTCACTCCGCTGAGCAGCCAAGAAAAGGTGTTTGTCTTCAGCAAATGGTACTGGAAGTATATGCAATTTCTGCAACACAGCAAGGAAGAAACCACTGGAAATTCAATTCTTTTGAGGTATCTCACTCACACTGAGGTCAATGGTCAATGTAATAGTGGAACTCACAGAGAAATATCTGAGGTTATGTGGTCTGGCTTTTCTAGGTATTTGCAAAATAAAACAAAATGGAAAGATGACCTTTTAATAAATAAAGCAGTTATTTTTGCAGTTGGCAATCTGAAGTGTTTCACAAGACTTTGATGATGTATGCTCATCATTATTTATAATGATTGCTTTGTTGCACAGTGCCTCTACTAAGGAAAAAGTTATCTTCATTGCCCTAAGCCAGTTTACAAGCACATAAAACAAGAAAAAAACATCTAATTACTAGGAGTAGCAGATCAACACACTCAAACCACTCTTTTTGTCTAGAGTCTCTTCACTGCAGACAGATATGAAGGAGTTGATTGCATTTTCTCAGCTGGAGACCTGACCTTTCTAGTCTGGTTCTGACACAGGTTATTAAAGATAGAATAAACTGTGCTTCCCAACCTCGAAACTCCTAGCCTAACCTCTCTTCCTAAAGTGTCCTAGATCTCCTTGAATTGCCCCAAATCGGGCCCTCCCTCAGCTGACAGGAACAGCAAATAATGGAGTAAGAACCCAGAACAAAGCATGGATCTGGTCACGTTTGTCTAATAGACAACATGGTAAAAGGAGCAAAGGTTTGTGTGTCTGCTCAGGAGCATTCATGGGCCAAATTTTCTATATGGAAGTTACCAAGGTAAAAAGTTTTATGTATTTATTCATTAAAATTAAGGTGGGTTTTTTATTTGTTTGTTTGTTTTTATGAACTACTGATGCTATCATGCACACTTCCCTCAGGATTTCTTAAGGACCTGACAAAGCATTTACATGAATTACTGTAACTGATGTTTCCAAATACAGCAACTAACCACTAGAAACCATGAAGGAGCTTGATCCAAGGTCAGTGAATTGCTGGTAAATGAACAGCCAAACTGAGAACTAAATCTTATATCTTCTTCATTATTTTGTATTCGAACAAGCATATTAGGATTTTGCTCTATAAATCACATTTCAGCACTTGTGGAACTAAAGGATCTAATTCTAATTCAGTAAGTTTTCTGCATAAGGAATTACCGCAAAAGTCAGCATGCCACACTTCGTGAGGGCACGCAGATCATCTTTTGTGATTTTCACTGCCACCATCTAGATACCCATGAGGTCAGATTCTCAGCTAGCATCAAACTTAAAAACAGCTGCTGATGTAGCTGCTCTGCGCCTAAGGAATTCAGTCTTGAGTACACTCTCACTAGTGATTCTGAGTTTAACACATATCATTATTAATTCTTTAAGAGGTTCTTTCAAATGTTTGCACAAGGAAACCCATAAAAATACCCGTGGTAAAAATAACTATAAATCAAAAAGTAAATCCAGAAAATGTAACTGCCTAGTGTATCTTCATATGCATCTCCTGAGAATGGCTGTGTAGTAGATTTTACTTCCCATTACTAAACAAGAGGAAATGAAAAAGTCTGCAGGAGTAATTGAATTGGCTCAATTATTAGCGAAACAGTCAGAAGATACTAATCTTCCCTAATCTACTGAATTGACTAAGTTGGCAAAGGAGCTGAACAACTGGTAAATTTGAACTGGTTTCAAAAAATGCTCTGTTGCTTGCAGAGTTCAGGATTTATTTGCTTTTTTTCAAATATCCTGTGGCTAGATCTAGTAATTACAGGACAGAAACACTCTCAAAATCGAAGAGAAAAACAGCAAACAAAATAGTCACCTCTCTAAACCCTCTCAAGAAGGAAAATGAAAGCATCCTTTAATTCAAAAATTGACTTCACAGCTCTACAATATGAACATCTTACTTGAAACTGTTAGCTGCATGTCTAAGCTCCCTGAAACAAAATGCAACTTGATTTCAAACGTACCAGGGACTACCTGTTCATTTCATATATGCAGCTCTGACCACTCATGCTGGCTCTCATTTTTCTTTGCAAATGAACAGGCCTAATCACATAGTTTAATTTTCATCAGCTGTACTAAGAGCAGCAAAACCAGATCTTTTGTTGCATTTCCTTCCAGAAGAAGCAGCTGAATGCAGGAGAGGAACATTTCCAGACAGGACTCTCCTTCCTCTGTTTCTGTAAAACACAATGTTGCTGCATTTGGGCAGTGCTGCCTACAGAGGCTAAAGCTGAACAAAGTCCTCCCTCCAATTTTTGGTGTTTTTAGATTTTTGTTTTATTTTTTTTAAACTGTTCCAGAAAGCTTTTCCATTCCCACAGTCCCAGAGCTTCATTGTCAGCTGTGCTATGAAACAACGACAAGTTGTGAGTATTGTGGGTACAGACACATCTGTGCCTTCAGCATGAGAGTAGCCAGGGTGCACAACAGAAGTTCTGGAGAGGAAATGGCTTGGTGCTCCCCAGATGTGGGTAACAGAAAATATGTTGATAATTTGCACAAGAGAGCAAAAAGAATGTGGCTGCTCTTCACCACAGTCTGCAGAAAGGCATGAGCTTGTCTGTGGTAAGAATGGAAATAAAATCTCAAATGTTTTCTTCTATGGCCACCCTCAAAATTACTTGCACGACCTTAACAATGTATCTTCTTCCAACATGAGAAATAAAATTAAAAAAAAATCCACACAAATGGTAAAACATTAAAGAGTGTGTTTTTCCTATTCCATCATAAAACACTAGATTAATGTGTTACACAGAAATCACAGGAGCCAGGTAAGCTATAGAATAAGCTGCATGATATTAAGAAATTGACAAGCGACAAAAGTACATTGTGAGATAGAGTGAAATCACTGTTAAATGCTGCCCACGGAATATAGAGGGATGATGAATCACATTTCTTTCATTACAGTTCTCCTATCATAGTCAGACAGAAAATAAAATTTCCAACCCTAGTAACTGGATTGTTTGTAAGACACTAAAAGAAGATTCCGGGATATCATTTGTTCTTCCTGTACTGCCATATTCTGAGAAAGACTCACCCCCAGAGAAGTGCAGATAATACTGCTGACGACACCTTTTCTAAAAGGAGTTGTGGTCTAATCTACTTACCAAATAAGAACAATCAATGTATCTATAAAGTCTTTTGCAGCCACAGGCAATATGCAAGTACCTGTCCTGCCACCCTCGTCCTTACAGGAACTGCTGGCAGCCCTGTCACAAACAAGAGTACGTAAAACTCTTGGCTGTACCTGTGATGTAAGAACTCTGGTCATACCCATCACTCTTGTTCTATTTAGTTTTATTTAAAGTTTTAAGTTTTATTAAAGTTTATTTAAAGTTCTATTTAAAGGTAGTTTAGTTTTATTTAAAAGCTAATACAAAATTTTTGGATTTATTTATAGGGCTAATGCAAAAGAAGAATAAATTTTCTAAATCAAGAAATCTCAAGTGACTTGTTCAGACAGAACAGAACCACATGGAGGATAACCGTCCCTACTCTTGCCCTCTGTGTCCTTGTCAGTGGGTCCTTGCTTCCTGGCTTGATTTCAGATGAATCAATGACTTCAAGTTGCAGCAAAAGCTACACAGTTCTCTCTTGTCCCTTGAAAGGTTATTTGCCTTGTTTGTGAAAACTGGCTCCCTAACTCTCAGCAGGCTCTTGTTCTCAGTCTAAGAAATTTCTCCATCCATAGGTTTCCACATCCCTCTGAGGCTGTCTTCCACAGCCTGTGAAAGCTTCTCTCTCTTCCTTAGCACTTATTTTTCACAGAAGGAGAAATCCCACCTTAATCCCGTAGACACTTACATCATTGTCTTTAATTTTTAATTTAACAGAACACGTCATATGAACAGTGAATGAAACATAAAAAAGTCCATTTTTCAGTTTCTATAAAATAAACGGTCCATATATTCCCATATATTGCCATTACGGGCATCCAGGTGTTTAAGACTTTCTCTTTTTTTTTTTTATTATTCTTTTAAGTACTTGCAGAACAACCTGTCTTGTTTTTTGTTTTTATGACTGCTTGGCCCCTAGAAGCACAGGTGTGCGTTGGGTTTTATCCCCCCTAATTAATTTCTTCTTCAGGCTCAGACTAGTTCATGATATTCACAATAAAAAGTGATGCAGCTTCCTAAATGCCTGAAACCCTCATTCTGAAATAAAATTTTGATGGCTGTATCAAACCATTGTTTATTTTAATATACATAACAGACAAAAAGCACCTTGCAGTTTGCTTTTTCAATAAAATAAGTTCTGGGAAGTCATCCTTTGAACAGTGAGAGATAATTTACTGAAGCACAGGAAGTTCCGTCTGAACATGAGGAAGAATTTCTTCACTCTGAGGGTGACGGAGCACTGGAACAGGCTGCCCAGGGAGGTTGTGGAGTTTCCTTCTCTGGAGATATTCAAGACCCACCTGGACAAGGTCCTCTACAACTTACTGTAGGTGACCCTGCTTTGGCAGGAGGGTTGGACTAGATGACCCATAGAGATCCCTTCCAACCCCTACCATTCTGTGATTCTGTGATTCTGTAATGCCTGATAACTACTGCAAATTGAAACTTCCTACTACATTCATTTGATTTTCAAATCTATATCTACACATTGCATTATATCTTTTCATTAAAAATGAGCTTAATGTATTTGTTGACTAAGTTTGTATTCTAGTAATAATAGAACAAGAATGTGAACTTCAGGGAAGTTTGCGTAAATGGGGTTGGGTTATTTCTGTGGGCTTCTTTTTCCTTTTTTTTTTTTTTTTTATCTGTTGAGTGTATTACTTAAGTTCAGATGACAACAGATCAAGAACTAGGAACTGAGCCAAGAGCTGTGTGACAGCTCCTGCCCTGATACAGTGACATCTGTAATATATGGAACACAGTACTTTTTTTAGAGGGCCAAATAAGAGTTAAAATACAAGATAAAATTGCAGGAATGTGTAAAGAACATAAAGCAAATTATACCATACATAGATCTCCATATGTCTTTGGTTAGACACGAGACTTTCTGAGGTGGTGTCTGAGAGACCTCACCAGGAAAAGAGCCAGATGGGCTGTAGGAGGCAGGTGTGGAACAGATTACAATACAGGAAAGTTGAAAAGAAAATTGAGGCCAAGCTAGGAGTGAACAAAGTCCCTCTGCCATTTTCATCAGTGTAGACGAAATTTGCACGTAGAGCTACTGGCGTGACTGCCAACCAAAGATGGGCAGAAGCATCCAGAGCTTATCTGAATCATTAAGTGAAGAGAGATTTATTTGAAGTCATAAATCCTCATACTCCATTAGTTCAGTTTTACAGAGCCACTCCAGTAAAGTCAATGACTTTAATAAATATCAAGCTGTCACAGCACAGTAGAGAATCAGGCCCTTTACTGACCCTCGCATTCTTACAATCAGGCAGGTGAGGGAACTACTGTGTTTCAGATTGGAGAAAGTGTGGTTTGATGTGTGCGCTTTGGCACATGGTGAGCATTTTTGCGAAGAAGTACTTTACTGTAATTTAACTTTTATTGTAAGGCAAGATACATCCTTTCCAGCTAATTGCTCCATTTTAGATTTTAAAATGAACAGATCTTTCTCTCTTATGTTTCATCTCATATATTGCAATGATATTACTGTTACTGTTAAAGGTGACCTGAAAATGATTTTAGACTATTTGCTTCTTGCTTCTTCATTCATTGACAATGGATAAAAATGCCTAAGAATTTCTAGACTATTTCTAAAGCATATTCCCCCCCCCCC
>Ga0065711_1036892_pt1 | contig 20448 bp, 15 predicted proteins | sample Hoacrofraction12_FD_59098 | JGI IMG/M metagenome (GOLD analysis project Ga0065711, IMG submission 59098) | Hoatzin crop microbial communities from Cojedes, Venezuela - Epithelial fraction 12 v2 (version 2) | ecosystem: Host-associated > Birds > Digestive system > Esophagus > Crop | place...
AAGAAACAGGCAGAAACTGGTGGGTCGGGATAAGGGTAGTTTAACAGAACAGCAAACAAAGGGAACAGTAACAACAACGATACAGATAAGGAGAAAACACAACACAAACCGCACAAACCACAGAGCTGCTCGACCGGACCGGACCGGACCGGACCGCCGCCCATGCCCCCAAGCCACGAGTGAGTTCTGGCCGCTCAGCTCCCCCCCACCGGAACCCAGCGTGACGGCACATGGTATGGAATACCCTGCTCTGTTTGGCCAGGTGGGGTCAGCCTGCCCGGCTGTGCCCCTTCCTGGATTCTGGTGAAAATTAACCCTATCCTGGCCGAACCCAGGATACCGCCATACTGTTAAAGTGTCTTTTACTTGACCAAATAAGAATACTGGAAAAATGAATTTATGCTCTAAACTAATGAACTGAGCCAGAAGAGGTAGTGCTTGAGTCACTTGAGAAATATTTGCGGTTACAAAACAAGAATATATCAAAGGTCAAAGACTCCTTTGGATAAAAATTGCATGTAACTAGAATAGTTATTATCTTACAGTAGCTCTTTTTAATTTTTAATTTTTTTTACTTGCCTATTCTGACTATGGTACCATTGGGAGTACAGTAAGGAGAAAACAGTTTACTTTAGTCCGCCTCCTTTAACTGTATGACAGCTCCTTCAACACCTCCCTCAGCACAACAGCTGCTCACCAGCATTTTTAACTCCATTTCTGGCCTTGATGATTTTGGAATGTGGAGCTAAAAAACTTTTTAACCTGACTGACTTCTTTCTATCCTTTTTTCTAATGTTCCACACATACTTGACAGTCCCATCCTCACCTTGTATTGCTAAAGAGGTAACAGTATCCAGCTATGCTGGCCACAGAGATAACAACTGAGAGACTGCTCCTCCCTTTTTGACTTCCATTGAATCATTGAATGACCTTGAGTAATTTTCCATGACTCTGATTTCTTTATAATGTATATTTTTAGGCCAGGGCAAACCTCAAGAATATATGTGTGCTCACAGGTAAGTCTGTCTGTCTGCCTGCCTGCCTATTTTTCTTTCTGTCTATCTATGTATCTATGTATCTATGTATGTATGTACGTATGTATCTATCTATCTATCTATCTATCTATCTGTCTATCTATCTATTCTTTATCTTTGAGTGCATGAATACAGATATCTATATCTGTACACAGAGATAAATATGCACACATATACATACACAAATGTATAATATTCATTATTAAATCAAAGTAACTATTATTACGAGCAATATGATTATCAATTCTCTTCTCCTTTGAAGGCTTTCAGAGGAGCTGCCTGGCAGTGTTTGGCTATTGCAAATCAACATTCTAGTCCTTGGTAGTATTGCTATTACATTGTAGTTAATCATTCTCCAAATAATTTCCAAATATAAATAAAATGTACTGTTAACCATTGTAAAATGAGAACAAATAAACGAAGTTTAATTCAATTCTACACTGTGATAAGTAATATGTTTTTTTTTTTTGTCAGTTTAACAAAGTGAACACTTATGAGCTGAAATTACCGATGAGATCAAGAATGTAAGAGATTGTTCTTTTGTTCAAATGTTAGGCTGGAAGGTTTTTCTTTCAGGAGCAGTAAAAACAACAAAAAAAACCCTAGAGAACCTAAATTGCACTAACCTTTTGTAAAGTTATTCCATTTAACAGAAGGAAGAACCAGCATGACCTTTTAGATTGTCTTCTGAAAATACAAATTAGATAGCTTAGATTGGTTTTTACTATAGTTCAAGGTCTACTGAAGAAGAATATTTTCCATTTTTCAACCAGTTTCTTCAGAAGAGGATGAATTATTTCATTTTATCCGTATTTACTTCATGACAATCTTTTTTTTAAATTTCCCCTGTAATGAAGGCTGTTTCTTACAAAATACCTGTATGAAGTCTTAACAGCTTACCATCAGGAAAAGAATTTAAAAGAATTCGGTCTGCCAATTCTAATTTACCTGTAACTCTCTCTCTAAAGTGGTAAATATTATATTCTCACAGGGAAACAGAACATCATCAGATGCTGTAAATTAACAGAGAGAAACTAGAAGTTAAATTTGCCATAGTCAGTTTTATGATAGTAAGCATATCATTATATATATGTGTCAGAAAGAACAAGATTTGCAGAACTGTCCTCATACCCTTCTGTCCCAAGAGTTAAAAATTAAGAATAAACTAAACTTTATCTTTGTACTAGGGAAACAGCTATCCTTAATTATAAAAGATCACAGTCTGTTTACACAGAAAGACTACAAATGACGTAACTGAGATTCATGGTGTCATTTCTGTCTGCTCCAAGAGGAATGTAATACCCTCTCCCATGGGTGATGCTAGGTGTGAGTAGTCCAAGACACTCTCTCAATGTTAAGGTTTTCTTCAACAGTAATGAGAATAAAAAGTGTTCATGCTTAGAGCTATTGAGATTTTATGACTGGCAGAATTTCGTGCTGTTTTTAAAGTACCACATGTTCTGTAATGTATAAGTAATGCTATGAGTGATAACCTTCTAAATCATGTACTACAGATGACAGGCATCTAGATTCCCAGGTTCTGTATTTACAGGTAGAAAATCCTACTTTACAGGACCTCAGATCAACATTTTTCTCTTCCTTTTATCAATAAACATATACCTACATTCCAACCACTTTTGTGAAATTCTTACAAAGTGACTAAAGAGAAAAGACTTTCTTTGTTTTGGAGAACTGATTTACTAGAAGTTACAATTTCTTCTTCTCTACTGATGCTTTTTTCCCCCTAAGCATACTGCAGGCTTCATAGTTTCTTTCATTTGTATCTAATGAGAAAAATACCACATAGTGATAATTTTGGTTTGTTTTCATTCAAGTTGCTGATTAATGGCACATGTGTGTAAACACCTGCCTCCTTTGCAATCACCTCACTATCTGAATGACTTATTTCAGATTATTCCTTTGTGCTTTATTTCTCTCTAATACTTTTTCACTTTTTTTTTTTTTTCTGTTATGTATGCAAGGTGCTTTTAAGGGATAAGACCCTTAGATAGGATTAAACACGTGGTCTCATTTTTGACTCAACCACAAACATCTTTCGTGATTTTCAGCAAGTCTCTGAGGTAGGATTTATCTCAGTTAACTTTCGGCTGCTAACTTCAATCAACAGAGACAGTGGAAAGAAGATTCAGGGGGCAATTTGCCCACTACTAATTAATGACCTAGGATAGGATAGATTATTTTTGTATAAAGGTCTCTATCTCTCTCAACTGACAATGAGAAAATTGTTGATGACTGACTGTACTTTTAAATGACTAAAGTTAAGGTATATTTCTCCTCCTTCGTTGAACTTCTTTTTTGAAGGAACACAACTACTGATCAAGAGAAACAAAGTTCTTTCAGCTTGGAATCAAAACATCAGATTGATATTTTGAAAAGATTCATAACTTTTGTCTCAGCTCTTCATCTGTAAAATGTTGATGTTTTTCCCTACTAGCACAAAAGAATCATTAATGAAAAATTATAAAAATTATTAGGCAATCAGAATTACAGTAAGAAAAGACAGTAAAAACACCTTGATATACATGATCAATTTCCTTCTAAGATTCTTTATCTGAGCTTATTTTTAACCTCTTTTCAATAACTATTCTATCCTACTACTTCCCACTTCATATTTGTAGTAAGATTTTAACATCAAGAGAAGTTTTCATTAAAAATAATTTATTTTAATCATAAACATGTATAACATTAGTAGTTCTTATTCTTGTATTGAAGGAAGGGGTTAAAAGGGATTTTAATAGAAGTTGCATTACCTAACAGTTGCTGTGCATTTAAAAAACTGATAGTGCTTATCTATTGTCTAAATTAACTGAAGCAGAGAGTCTTGCAACTCCATACAAAGGGGTTAGTTCCTGATAGGGGCTGGGAGTCACCTAGAACCGGTCAAGACCGACCCTGCTGTATGAATGGGAGCCAGGAGAGAACTGAGTTTGCACAGAAACTAAGGTCAATCAGCGGACACTGTGATGAAGAGGATGGGCCTTCATCTTGGGACCCCCGACAACCACCACTAGGAGGCACTGCCCAAGCGCAGCTGGGAGAAGTCTATGGAACTTACTTCTTGGAACTAATTATAATATGGACATTATTTCTCGGAACTGATTTTGATATGCAATGAGGATAGATGCATATGTATAGATGTCTTGGGAAATCTAATGTATATGTAATATTTGATTGTATAAATTGAAGAGACACATTGATGCTTGGCGCGCACAACTTTGGTGGGACTACTCCCCGTGCCGCCCGGCGCCAAATAAACATACCTACTTTACAATCTTACAGATTGTGGAGTCTGCTTTCCGCACGTCAGTTTCTTTATCTGAAACGTAATCTAAAATTTTTATCAATGAAATTTACCACTGTGATGTCATATTTGAATATATTTATTACTCTTTTTTTCTTAGTTTGCTTTTGTCGTGAAAAATATCTCTGATATTAATGTAAATATGTCATTGAAACTTGTCTTGGGAATATAGATGAGAATTATAAAGATCATCCAGTTTTATTCTTGAACCATCTAGTGAAATATTTCTCATGGTTAATTCAGTTATGTTATAGGAACCACCAAATTTACTTTATGGTTCATATCCAAGGTAAAGCAGAAAGCTGAACATTTCAGTTTAAAGTTGTTTTTAAAAAAGCAAAGTACTAGCATTTTATAATATCAGAACAGAAATGCGTTTTTGGATTCTTCTTTTCAGCTTAGCTAGCTGGGCTTTACCTCCCACTTACAAAGTGTTCAAAAATTACTGTAGTATGTAAATATGTTCTGAAGAACACACATTCAGACATTTACTGAACAATTTGTCAGACACTTTTTTTTAACTTTGCCATACATGATATATCTTTATTACATAACTAAATGGTTTGCCTAACAATATTTTATGGAAGAAAATTTTATGTTCCATCTAGATATTTTATTAGTATTTTAAAATTTTACATTCAGTACTTAATACATCCTGGTCATTTTTTTTTTAATAGAAGCCTTCCCTACATCCCTAAGTTAAAAAAGAAGGGTTCAGCAAATTATAAAGCATTAATCTCGTGTCCTGATGCCTGATAGGAGGTTAAAAACCTGAAAAAAACTGCAATGCACAGCACAACAAAAAAACAATACCACCATCATCCATATATTGCTACATTTAGGTGATAGAACTGAAAATGAGGACTTACACAGTTCCTTTTAGACCTTTTTTGTGTTCATCGTAACTCATCCTGCTTCAAGATTTCTGCCATGCACTAAAGAAAGGACAGCAAGCAAATATTTATGAAACACATTGCTGGGATATAATGTAATATAAAATTATATTAGACATTAGACAATATTAATAAGGGGTTTTAATTTCATTCAGTTCAATGACCATGCCCAAAATTTTATTTCCATTTTAATGGAAGAATATTCTAGTCTTTGAAAAGAACAAAGTAGACTGGATTTTTAAGATGCAGTAATTTTTATCTTCTTTGTGCATTTGGAATGTCAGTGTCTAATAAAATTGCTTTTCTTGTTATTCTTTCAGTTTTGAGGGAAAGTTCTTCAATTTTTTAATCTACTGCCGTTCAGCAAATAGAATAACTGAGTGTAAGCGCAAGCCCACCACTATTACAGACTTACCTAGAAACAAATGTTATTAGAACTATGTGCTAATTTACCAGTAAGTAAACTATAAAGGAATGTGGAATGTGAGAGCATCTGCTTCATTTATGTTATCAGATCAAGGACCTTTCCAGTTCGAAGGCAAAGTGATAAATGAAACAGAGACAAAAATCTGACAGGCAAGCGATAAGGGAGAAAACAAGACCAAAACTCTTGAAATGGTAATCAGTGGTCCATTAAAAAACCCCAGGCTTAACTTTGGAGAGATTCAACCTGGACTGTGTAGCTAGCAAGAAGGGGAAGTAGGGGAACACAAGTATTAAAGATATTTGAGGGGGGCTGTGGCACTGTGCAAAACTTGCTAAGGCATGTTTAGTGAAGGGTCAAAGTGAGAGGAAAAGGAGGAACCAGGGACTAAAAAAGGGAGGTGAGGTGGATAAGAAGAGCGATAAGAGGGACCAATTGTGTGTAAGCAACAGCAGGTCAGTATGTTTGTCTGACCAAGGCCTATGCCTAATCATCCCAGTCTGTCCTGTCTTCTTACTAAATCCTTTCTTAACTATCTCTCTGAGCAATTTTGCTCTTCGTCCCACACGTGAGGGCTCAGACAACAAGTAGAGTGACTGTTAGCGAATTCAGACTTAGCAAATGGAGTGATATCAGGGATGACAGGGTCTGTGCATCCATGGTGACAGCAACTGGATTGGGACAGACCTCAGGGCCTGTGTGTCAGCAGGTGGGGGGAGAGGAATGCATTTTTCCTGAACCTGGTGGGTGTGGGTGTGGGATGTGGGAATGTGTCTAATTTACTAGCAAACTTCAAGCGGGACCAGGTGGCGTGGGAGGACTCAGGTCCAGGAAGGAGTGTCAGGCCGGGAGAGGGTTCGTGGTGGTATCTGGGAGGATGAACAAGTGTGGAGTGCCTTTCAAATGAGTGTGTGAGTGTGTGTGTATTAGTGAACTTCAGGCTGGACTAGTTATTGAATATTACACCTGTGGAGTGAGTAAGAGGGCTCGAGATCCAGGCAGAGGTATTATGTAGAGGGACTGTGCTGGTCTTTGAGGGATCCATGAGCATGTGTATGCTTGTGAACCTAGAGAGTGAATGTCGATGTGTATTTTCACTAGTGAACTTTATTCCTGATCAGCTGGAGAGGAGGAAAGGTATTTGATGATCTGTACTTAGGTTTTAGAGACTTGGATATCCATACTTGTGTTTTACGTGTGTCTTGACAGTGCCGTATTCAGGGATTGTTAAAGGCAGTGCCCATTCGGTGGTTGTCATTGTAGCCAACCATGGCAGTGTCCCCGTGTGAGTAGGAGCGTGTCTCTGGGATACACACTCAGCCTTGCTACTGGCTGACCCTTCAAACAGAAAAGCAGCAGCTGCAACACTCAGCCCGGGAGAGAGACTTTGGGGCCTCCAGGGCACCAGGATGAGCTCCAGCGGCCAGGACAGAGCAACACCTGAGCTCCAGAGCCTGCCAGAGCCAGGGGCCTTGTAACATCCCTTAGCAGAAACATGTCCCAGGCTCACTTCTATTACAAATGTCTAAATTATTCCTGTACAGCAGAGACACTATGGTTTATGTTATGGTCATCATTCTAAGAAAACATTCACCTGTTCTCTTATTTGCTGAAATTAAATGCCACTCATTCATTCGTTTATGTAAAACTTTGTTTTTAATTAAGTCATTTGCATTCCCTTGTGACACCATCTTCACACTTCATAGAAGACAGAAGCTGGATAAGCATAATCTTTTTTAATAATTTCAATATGTTCTGCTAAGTATTACTGATGATTAAATTATACTAAGCCTGACACATTTTGTGAAGGCATATCGTAAAAGTGAGTATTGCATTGGAATAAATTATTGAGAGATGTATGTCATTACACATCAGAATGCATGAAAGAAGTATTTCTGGGTATCATGTTAAGCGAGGTCAAGGAAGGACAATGAAGGCCAAGGAGTCAGATACTTCAAAGTTTTTAAGATATGAATTATTACAGTGTGGTCAATAGGATTTGCAAAGGGAGCAATGATAGAAGAGCGTTTCCTGAACAAGAGGCAATCATTATAAGATCTTTGTGGAAAGAAGGCTAAATTATTCTTCACAGGCATAAATCATTGTACTATTCTTGACGATTCTTATTATAATTACCATATTGCACTTACTTGCTTCTTTCTGTGTAAAACAGCAAAAAAATAATATTCTGTGGTGGTTCTGGAATGAAGCATTAATATCATTCTCACAGAGAACAGAAAGTAGAAAATGAGTACTCTGAAGATCTATGGAAAAAGCACAACAGGACACATATATTTCCATAACCAAAACAGGTGAATATTTTACCCTCCTCTTACAGACATTTTTTTTCTTTTTCTTTTTCTGCATATTTCAAGCCAAGATTGTGGATATGATGAATGTGATTCCAAAAATCATCAAGCAAAACAGATCACTCACCAAGTATTTGGTGACCAACTTAGTCCAAACTTCTAGCACAGCTAATACAAGTATATTTTTATTTCCTTACAGACATTGTGTGTCCCCTATATATGTAAGCAAAGACATTAAATTTAAAGACATGAAGAACAAGTCATGTCACATATTAGGTAATGTAGTACTAGATTCACTTATAACTGAATAAAAGGATGATTAATTTTGAAGAAAAATGTTAGCTTTCTAATAGTGTAAGAAAGCTCTTAAAAATATCATGGATTTGATAGGCTATGTTATTTATTTTTATCATAGACTTGACAGACGACAGTAAATAGGAATAAAATACATAACACCTAAGGTAGAAAGACAACATAACTTGTTTGTCCTTTCATAATAAGGAATCATTATGAGTATTTGTAATAAGGCAAAAAAATGTTGCTGTTCACTGGGGTATTGAAAATCTACTGTGCTGAGATCTATATTTTGACTTATTTTAAACAACTTTTAAAGGTATTCTATCAGGTATTCATATGTAGACTTCAGATAGCAATGATTATTAAGTACATAGCTTTTTAAAAAGTAAATATCACAGAACATTATGTTCACTGCAGGAATAAAACTGGATTTATTTATATGAAATTTCTTTTCTTCACTGAAAATTTTTTGCAACTATCAGAGAGACAATGTCTTTCTATTTGGACAGGTGGTGTCAGACAAGTGCCACATTTCCATTTTTTGCCAATAGATATGTTTGTATTTTAATTTCTGATTTCTCTGCTCACTCAGCATTTTCCTGTTTGGTAATAAAATAGATTTTAATGAATGAACCTTGGCACCTCATTCTACCTATTAATGCTAAACACTCCTAAGATTAAAAGGGTTTAAGTTTTTTCTTTGGTTGGTTGGTTCATTGGTTTTTCAATTTGAAAGAACCGAGAGCTTCAGAATCTGTGACATGAAATACAGAGAACTTCCTATAAGGCAAAGACGACAAAAGGACAATTTAATCTTCTATTATATGTTTGTGGTAGTTTTTTTTTTATTCCTGAAACCTTTACCTCCATGCCCACAAGCCACAGCTGTATCCTTCTGTCTAATAATAACCACTGGTTATCCCTCTAAAGCTGATCTCACAGCCGTAATGCATTATGGCTGTTTTAGACCTAATATAATAATATTGGCAGAATGATGTTTTAGGGAATAGGAAAAGAGCTAAAATTAACCTAACAACAGTGCTTCACCTGTCCTGAATCTCCAGATCTGTGTCACTAGTGAGATGGTTCAGAAATAAAATAATTTGTCAACTCAATTCAATATTTTTTCAATATTTTTCTGCCTAGAATTAGAATTGGAAATATGTTCAACGAGGCTATAAGTAACTTGATTTTTCACTCTTAATTGTAACAAAATACTACTTTTTCTTCCAGCTCAAAATTTGTGTAATGAAATAATGACTAAGCATCGTTTAAATGTTCCTTGTGAAAGCACAGAAAAATGATTTCCGATTTTGTCTTAATTTGTATTTCACTCATATGAGATTAATTCAGAAATACATTAGCTTAATGTAATAGTTTAAGTGAATTACACAAAAATAAAAAGTAGAAACAGAATATTTCAAAGTTATTTAGATGACGCATGGATATGAAAAAAATAGACTGTATTCTTTTCACTATTTTCAAAATACATATATTTATGTGAAATATTACTTTATCAAAAAACTGACATTTCTCTATCAAATTTAGTAATACTTAAGCAATACTAAATCATTAGTTTTGTATCAAGTAGAATTACGGAAGATTAGTTTAGACCATTGATTGTTTATATTTTAATAAAAAAAAATCACAAATCACAATTTGTTGATTATTTAACTACTGCACAATTAATGTAAGCAATTTACCTGTGCAAATGGGAGGTTTTGTTAGCGATTTCAATGAAAATAATAATGACTTTTGACTAAAGTTAATTAAATTTCAGATGAAAATTGAGGAGGGACATTTTGAGACATGTTAATGAAGTTTGAGACATGAATGTGTTTCTTTTTATTTTTCCAGCTCTTTTCTCTGTGAACATCTGTATACTCATATTTTGAAAACTAGAAATAACTAAAAATATTTTATTTGAGGAGAATGCTGGGATTTTTTTTCCAAAACAAATAAAATAAACTCACCCAAACAAAAGACTCTGAAAAAGATATAAAATTCTTTTTTTGTGAATTGAACTTTATTCACTTGCCAACTAAACTAATAATGTTTTATGTAACTTCAATGGTGAATTAGTATCCACTATAAAGAATTTGTTGTTCAGACTCTTCTGTGACTTCTTGAGAAGTATCAGTATCTTTAACACAATCCCTTTACTAACTGTAACAGTTTAATTTGTTCCTCCTTTTATATATAATAATTTATTATTGCCATGAAATACACTTTCTTTTGTAATTAAACTAATGAGTAGGAGTTGCTGTCCTGAAGTATGATATGCATATTTCAAGAAAGTTTTCAAGTGACACATGAAATTAACTAATCAGTTCAAATAAAATTTTAGGATGAAGTTCTTGCTCCATGAGCACCAGTTCAGTTGTGTTACAGCTTAATTTATCTTCACTCCCATTATGTAATTTGATCAGAATTTTTTTTGTTTCTTTCTGCTTTCTCAAATATTGTACATTTTATTCAGAGAAGGAATGATATCTTGCAAGTAACAACTATTTTTTGGAGTTCTCTTTGTTTTGCTTATATTTGTCCCCTTTTAGCACTAATAGGACTTAAGACCAACTAAGATAAAGACCAGGTATAAGACCATATGGCTGAACATATTTAAGTGTCTAATTCCTACTTTAATTCCCATTGGAAATTGGTGCCTTAAGTCCCATGGGGAGTGGAACAAGTTAGGTACATGAACTCCTCTGTCTATGTGAACTTTACCTGATGTGGCTGATGACTTGGAGTTCTCTAGTGTTGCCCTTGGTCCACTTTTTTCACAACCTGTGTTTGTTCTTTCTCTCTGAACAGCTCCTCTTGAGATAAACTATCTCAAACTATATGTAAGTTTTCCGCACAAATCCATCTAGTAGTCATGACTTTCTGTGGAATCATGAAGAAGTCTGAGTGAAGTGGCTAGACTGCAGAAAAAGAAATTTACCATATATCAGTAAACTACATTCTAGTTTATAAATTTCTTCCCCATATGACACTATGCATTTTCGATTATTGTGGGATACAGCTCATCAAAATTAACTCCTCTGTGCTGTTTACTTGACATATTTCGAGTTTTGTCCTTCATGTTCTTCTGTTCATCACTGATGGATTTCTTTCTCTAAACAGGCTCCTTGTTTTCTAACAACATGTTCAAAACACCTTAAACTTCCTTCCCCTGATTATATTGATCAGCCTTTAGAGACATCGCTACTGTCAGAAGAGATGGGATTAGGTTGCCTGAAAAAGGCAACAAGGGTAATCTGCCTTGCTATGAAGTGCCACTCTAGAAGTGTACAGGTTTCTCATAGGGCCTGTTCATTGTCTAAAAGAACAGTGAGGATGTCTCACATCTCAAGGCATCTGAGAGGAAACTAGATGCTTATGTTTAAGCAATGGAATGATTTTACTCAGTGTTTTATTTATTTATTTTTACCCATGGACTTGTCAGAATTCCAAATGCTTTTTGTTTCTGAAATTCTTAAAAATCTACACAATTATTATCCATGCAATTCCCTTCAAAATTTTGGGCCTTTTCTTTTTAAACTAATAATTTTATGCTTCCAGATAGTTGACTGGTTTAGCAAGGATATATTTGTTCTACTACTTCTATTCCTAATATTCTTTTCCTATTAATTTTCTTGACTAAAAACAGAGTCTAGGTAAGAAATAATATTAACATTTCTTCAGGCTTTCTCTTCCACTAAAATAACTCCTTTGTTATTCCTTTTTTGTTTCGTTCAGCGTTTTGTGTCAGTCAACCAGTCATTTCCTTAATCAACCAATAGAAAATGTCTGTTGAATAGAATAGAATAGAATAGAATAGAATAGAATAGAATAGAATAGAATAGAATAGAATAGAATAGAATAGAACAGAATGGAATAGAATAGTTCCAGTTGGAAGAGACCTACAACTAGTCCAACTGCTTGACCACTTCATGGCTGACCAAAAGACAAAGCATGATCTTAAGGGCATTGTCGAAATGCCTCTTAAATACTGACAGGCTTGGGGAATTGACCACCTCTCTAGAAAGTCTGTTCCAATGGTTTACCATCGTCTTCGTAAATAAATGTTTCTGAATGTCCAGTCCGAACCTTCCCAACACAGTTTTGAACCATTCCCACATAGCTGGGGCAACCCTCTGGCGTCAATATAGGCTAAGGGATGAAAAGATTGAGAGCAGCCCTGCCAAGAAGGAGCTGTGGGTACTGGTGGATGAAAAACTGGACATGAGCCGACAATGTGTGCTCACAGCCCAGAAAGACAACCATATCTTGGGCTGTGCCAAAAGAAATGTGGCCAGCAGATCAAGGGAGGTGATTCTACCCTTCTGCACTGTTCAGATGAGACCTCAACTGGAGTTCTGCGTCCAGCTCTGGATCCCTCAGCACAGGAAAGACATGGACCTGTTGGAGCAGCTCCAGAGGAGGGCCACAAATGTGATCATAGGGATAGAACACATCTCCTATGAGGAAAGGGTGAGAGAGTTGGCGTTCTTCATCCTGGAGAAGAGAAGGCTGCAGGGAGAAACTTATTGAGGCCTTTCAGTACTAAATGAGGTCTTATAAGAAAGATGAGTACAATCTTTTCAGAAAGGCCTGTTGCAATAGGACAAAGAGTAATGGTTTTAAACAAAAGGAGGGTAGATTTAGACTAGATATAAGGAAGAAATTTTTTACAATGAGGATGGTGAAACATTGGAGCAGTGGCCTAGAGAGGCTGTAGATGCCTCATCCCTGGAAACATTAAAGGCCAGGCTGTATGGGGCTCTGAGCAACCTGATCTAGTTGAAGATATCCCTGCTCATTTCAGGGGGGCTAGGCCACATGGCCTTTAAAGGTCCCACCCAAACCAATCTGTGATTCTATGATTCTATGGTCCTGTCACTGGATACTAGGCAGAAGAGATCAGCACCTCTGTCTCCACTTCCACCCCTCAGTAAGCTGTAGAGAGCAATGAGGTCGCACCTCAGCCTCCTTTTCTCCAAAACAATCTTACTCCTGAGTTGCTTCTCACAGTACATGCCTTCCAGCCCTTCCCAACTGTGTTGCCCTCTTCGGGACTCATTCGGGGACCTTAACATCCTTCTTAAACTGTGGGGCCCAGAATTGCAAAGAGTACTCAGGGTGAGGCAGCACTAGTTGTAATATTGGATGTATGGGAGACTCTGTGTCACTTTTTATATCCTGTGTGATACTGAATTTCACACAGGAACCCCAGTATTAAACCAAATAATTTCATTTGACTTGAACATAGTTTCTAAAAGGAGATTAGAGTTCAGAAATATCACTTACCTGTAAAGAACCTTAGATCCTTTTTGAGAATTACTGCTTTCTTTAAATAGCATACAGTTGTGACATGCATCTGTGTTCCATAGAACTTATTAGCTTTTATTTCCTTTTTTACTTCAAGATTAGTAAGACAAATATGATAATCCTGTGGTACCTTCAGTCTCTGCATCTACTAGTAACTGCTTGCTCCTGAAATTTTCCCTCTTTTCTTTGAAGTATTTATTTTTCTCCTTACTGGAAGTTTTTACTAAAATCTTGTAAATTCCATTTTTTATCATCTGACCTCTTCTTCTTTGTGAACAATAAAATAAAACAGAAAAATCCCCACCAAGCCTGAGTCACCTAAATATTAACCACTCTGTTTTCTAATAGCATGTCCATCCCCTTTTCTATGGGGCTTACTGACACTTCACTACCTAGAAAGTATTTGGTTCCTTGTAAAGTTCCTACAATCTGTCACCTTTTCCTTATACAAAATTCTACTTTAGTTTGCCCAATAGATTTTTTGTAATTTGAAATGTACTTTGTTCTCTTTCTTTTCTAGTAAAGCTTGTATGATATCAGTTCTTCTCTGAGCTGAAGTTATTTGATTATACTTGTGCCACAAAAGAAATTGTTTTCCTCAAAAAAAGAAAAATGTGATGTGTCTTTTTACATTTTCATCAATTATCATCTCAATTTAGTAATAAGCCTACATATTCTCTTATTTCTGTTTTACTTAATATTTTTTTTTAGAACTTCTAGTCCTTAGCCTCACAAAGGATTTTTTCCTAAGTGTATTATCAATTTTCCTTACTTCATAACTTTTAATTTAGTATAATTTCCTCCTCCAACATTTCATCCTAATTTTGTCCCAATTAATAATTCTACATGCACTTTGTCACTGATGAAAACCAAGCTTGAATAATTATTTACTCTTTAACATAATAATGTGTGGAAAAGCACATATTATTTTAACTTAGGTCCACAGAATACTATATAATGGATTTAAAAAAAATTATTTTCTCCCAATATTTATAATATCCGTAAAACATAATAAACAAAGTCTTATGGACAACCCCTTGGAATTAAAAAAAATAAAAAAGGAGGGGATTTAGCACAGAAGCTTTTATTTATATATCAGATTTATGCACCTGATACATACTTATAAAAGTTTTTTATTCTAGTAAACATTTCTTGAGAATTCCTGAAAACAAGAAATATTGTCTTTTTTTAACCTCAGTGCTGTTATTCAGCCTCCTACCCCTCAAACTTAAAATCCTTTTTGAATGCGTTCAGGATGCAGATCTTACTATATGAGTTGCAGTTTACATGTATAAAGTTTACAAAGCCCAGTAATTAGTAGTTTGGCCAGTAAGGAAATAAGGTAAATATGCTATACATAGTAAACAGTTACATTCTTTGCACATATTTAGAGGTATTTGCCTCAGGAGAGAAAACATTTAACTTGGGAATAATAAGTAGGATTCATATATTCTATGAAAACTTTCTTACTTTTTGTATCCTCTGTCCTTTGAACCAATAACTGTTGCTAGTCACACTGAATACACTAATTATTATGCACTTCTATTTCTGTTCAAACGCATCTGCTCTGACGGGAATTGCAGCAGAAATACTCTTATGCTACTCTATGTATTGGTGGGCCATTAAGGTTCCTATTCAAGAAACATCTGCCAGTTACTCAGCCTCAAGTGTTTTGCTTGATTAGGTATTAATTCTTAAATTGATGCCAGATTCTCATTAAACCCCACGTGCATAAACATAGAGATTAAATCTGTCACTTCTCCAAAGCAACCTGTTAAATGTGGTACAACTGACCTCTTAAGGTAATTATAGATCAGAAGTGTCTCCTTGTGTAGAAGAATGAAGGGATCAGGTATGTTAAGAAGTACATCTGAGTCAACACAGTGGTAACAAAGATAGTACTTCAATACACTTTGTAACTTCAACTTTAGAATTGCTATCTGAATGTATCTGGAAACACTGTAAGATGCTAATACAAAGTATGATTGCTAAAGTCTACATAATTAGATAAAGTGTGCACTGTTGCTAACATCATTGATACTGAAAGTTCCTAAGAACACAAAAAATCATATATTATTAGCAATATAAATAATCTAAAATGTTGCTAGTCCTTAAAAGTGTCTTTAAAAACTGACAAGTATCTAGCAATTTTACAACTAGATTACAGTGTTGAATTGAATTTACTGTCTAAACAACGGTAGTATCTGTATCTAGTATTCCAAGTACTTAAAGAAAGACAATGATGGAAACTTTAAGCAGATATTCTGGGACTTGGAAACAGTAAGGTTTTTGTTTCCAGGGAATTGCTTAGTCAATACTAGGGATAAATTCAGGCATGGATTAAGTTACATATATTAGAAGCCTTAATTTTTTTAAGTATTAACTGCTTGTGCTATAATTCATAAAAAACAGTTTTAAAAAAAATTATTCACAAAAGATGCAAATATATTTTCAAGACACCTCGTACACTTTCTTTTTAAACTTTCCACCAGTATCTGCACATAGAAATCTTTGCTCATGACTTTGCGATGGTTTTTTTTTGTAGTACTTGTATTCTGTATATTACCTCTAAAGTAGAATAGCATAACGCTGAGATGAAAGATAATTTATATTCGTAGCATCATACATGGATGTCTGAGATCTGGCTTGATTTTTGGCAAGAGGTTTATTCTTTCTGGACACCAGCTCAGATTAAGGACAACAGAATGTCTTAGTATAACTTTAAAAGAATCTGGACTCAGTCCTCTGTACCTACATCCCCAACGCCTAAAAGAAAAAGATTACATGTTGCATTAATGAAGAAAAAGTCATATTTTTACATGGCATCCTGAAAATGAAGATGATATTAGAGAATTTTCTTTCAGACAGAATGATTTGAGTACGCTTTATGACCAGAAAAATACAGTTAAAAGATGGAGTTTCCCAAAAGAGAATGGATAATTTACCCAGAACAGAACAAAGCTGTAATAAAAAAAAATCTTCTTGCTTACTTCTAAAACACTAAAGCTTCAATTATCAACCAAAGCATTCTCCAGACGTCTAAAATTTGCCACTATGTCTAGGTGCATGTAAGCAAAAGTAGCTCCTTCTACACTGTAACTTTCGAATAAAACCTCCCTTTTTATTTTGAGGGAAACTATGTAAGGAACCACTAAAGAAAATATTTTGAATTTTGGAAACTGCAGGTATTTCTTTACAGCTCCATGTAAGCTGCGGGAAAGGTATAACTTAAAATATACAGAAGTCCGTAGGGCTACATACAGGCAAGTGCACATGGATTATTTGGCTGATTGCATTCCGTTTTAAATAGCTTGCTGTATGCATTAATTTTATGAGTACCTGAATGCAGTGTAGAGATGTTGAATTCTGTTGTGGACAACATGTAGTAACTAAAACTTCTGCTTATAATTCTTATTATCACAGAACATATCCTTGATTTTGTTAACAGTGTAACAATAGAATGACAAATGCCAATACACAATTTAAGAATATCATTAAGGTATCATACTAGGTATTAAAGTTTATTCATAACAAGTATATTATGAATAGGAATGTGTTAGGTTTTTTAAGAGTAACTCCTAGAACTGATTTTTCCACAACAGAAAAATAACATAGATAAGAATCATGAAGAAGCATTAAAGAACTTTACAGAAGTTAAACTTCAAATTTTGTTTTCAGTTTAGAGGATGGGTCAGTTCTTTCTTTTATTGTAAACAATTTCTCTGTTTTTAATTAGTAACTACCCGTCCCAGCAATTACAGCTTTCCCAATTACATTTATATGTGTGATTGCCATGCATTGTGAAATGGAAAGCTTGAATCTCATGAATCCCAAAGATAAATTTATATGCTTAATTTTCTGGATATTTTGGAAAGTCAACATAATGATATTGACATAAGTAGAAACTACAATGCATCCAGTGATAAATTTTTATCTTTTCCCTGTACAAACTAAAATAATACCACCAGAAAATTCTTTATAAATAGTAATAACAAAAAAGACTTGAAGAGACTTGAAGAATGGCTTGTACATCAACAATGTAAATATGCTAGTTTTTTTCAAAATAGAAATTATGTCACAAGTTAGATGTCAGACTTCTGACACCGCTAGCTTTTGTGTTTGCATGTTTGAATGCGTGAGCCTGTTCCACCTTTTTAAAGGGTGAGCCAATACCTGAACTGATTATTTTTTTTCTGTATGACTATTGCATATCTCATATAAGAATGAGACTAAAATTATTAAAATTAATCAATATAATTTCTCTTTTATTAATGAACTGCTAAATCACTAGAAAAATATGTGTGAAGCTGAAGGCAACTATATGTTTTATCTCTGTTATTGTTATTAACAGATATGAAAATGTCATTTAGATCAAATTGTTTTCAATTTAAATGTCAACACATTTTCAAATATTGCTTTTAGTATTAAAGATAGCATAAAAGTACTTACCTATAAAGAAAAGGCAATTGATCTGACTTAATTAAGATGATCTTTTTTAATAACTGGTCAGTTGTTCAATAATTGTGGGGTTATTTTCCACTTAAAGAAGTGAAAATGTGAGTACATTAAGGCACTGTCTCATATATGGTGTCATTTGGAATAGAAATATGGTTTCCTGAAACTGTAGAACGAAAATGGAACCAACTGTCCAGAAAAGTGTGTCTGTGCATATTGTACTTTTCTATTAAGACTCCTCAAGTTGGAACTTTTCTTTGTGTATAAAAGAGGGTGTATTCCTGCTGTGGGTTTGTAGTGTGATTAACATCACAAAAAATTTGCTAGTGCAAATTGGCTGGAGAATTTAGTATCCATTTTTCCCTTCCTTTCTCTAGGTCCACTAACAAGGACAGTTAAGCTCAAGCTTTCTTCGTTGTTTGAGAGTCTGCTAACGAAAACATATCACAGGTTGTAATTCATTATTACATTTACTTCCTGGACTTTTCTCTGGTCAGTGCTGCCACAGATCCACAGAATGATATTGTCTGTCTCTAGTCTAGGAAAATGAGATAGAGATGAGTGGCAATTAAATGAAATGTAGAAAGAGGTACCGCAATCAGGGATTGCATAGGCCCTCAAGTACAAACATATAAAGAGCAAAACCCAATTTACAGGATCCCTAGACTTGGATTAAGATCTCAGTTACATGGATGATGTCAATTAAAGGCAGACCTTTTCCGCTTCACAAAAACGTATAGCTGAAGAACAAGGCACAGTAAATACTAACGCATAAATGAGAGAGTGCTGTGGGATTGTGTCCTGGGGTTGGACAGGACAGGGTTAATTTTCACCAGAAGCCAGGAAGGGGCACAGCCAGGCGGGTTGACCCAACCTGGCCAACCAGAGCAGAGTATTCCACACCATGTGCTGTCATGCTGGGTTCTGGTTGGAGGAAGCTGGGCAGCGCGAAGGCAGTCGCAGCTCAGGAGCGTGCGGCGGCTGTGGGCGGTGAGAGTGGCTCTCTGTGTTCTGCTGTTTTGTGTTGTGTATTCTGCTTATCAGTATCGTTTTTGTTACTGTTCCCTTTGTTTGCTGTTCTGTTAAGCTGCTCTTATCCCGACCCACCAGTTTTTGTCTGTTTTTCTTTCTATTCTCCTCCACACTCCAGTGGGGGGAGGGGCGGCCGCGTGGCGCTTGTGTTGCCGGCTGCAGCTAAAAAATAACATTAAATTTGGTACCCAGGCATGGGGCGGGGATAATGACAGGGCTGACCAGAGTGTGTTAAAACAGCTTTCTTAGATTTGCTATACAAATTTATTTTGTTAGTTAAACAGTCGCTGGTAAAAAATATTGCTGACTTTGAATATGTGGCTGTGGTATTTGAATCCTTATTTGCAGTATGTGTTCACTGCCGTGCTGTTTGTTACCTCGGGGAAAAGGATCAGGATGATTATTTTGCTGTACTGTATGATATCGACTTATGATATGATAATATCACTGCGCATGAAATTAGGCTTGTATTTGCATGCGGTACTGCGGTCATTTCCATACCTCGGATCCTATGTCTTAGAATTTGTTTCTAATCAAACCCAGTCTGTGGGGAAAACCAGAGGGGATGCTTTCCCCCACTCTTTCAAACCTCCTCTCTCCTTCAGACTAGTCCTAACAGCTTTTGAGAATTTCAAGTACCCATGGGATGCTCAGACGAGAATGTTTCTACTGTTATGCCTCCTGAATAAGTTTCAGGTTTTGTTTAGGGTTAAACAAGTAGTTAACAAGATTGTGCACAGACCTGCCCAGGTGTTGGACAGCTATGAGAAGGTGGGAATGTGGCACACCAAGGGCAAGTGTCTAGGGCAGTGGACACCCTCGATGTCTTTGAAACTCACTCCTGAAAAAAGTACAGAATCCAGACAAACTAGTAAAATATCTGCAAAAAGTGTGCTGCCACCCTGGAAACTCCAGAGACACACAAATCACTGCAACGTTTTGGGGTCTGGCCCACGCCTACCGAGCCCTGTTCAATCTGATTCAGTGCTCTAAAGGGGAAAGGGGAGGAAACGAAGCGGTAGGCACTGCGCTTGGCGCTGCCCCCCCAGCCGGCCCTGCAGCCCCTCCAGCCCAGCAGGCAGTCACAGTCCCCCCGACAACCACCACGCCTGCCACTGCCACGACCAGACGGACTGCCCCTGTTTCCCCGGCAGGCACGGCAAATGCTGCATCCCCAGCTCCAACTGCAGACATCGCGACTGAGCCCAGTGACCAACATGTGCCGGTAGCAGTCGCCCCTGTAAAACTAAAGAAAGACTCAAAGAGAGCAGATCGCTCCGGGAGGGATGACGATGAGCCAGGGTCATCGCGGGAGATAGAGACAGAGATCATCACCCGGTCCCTGTCCCTGAGCAAGCTGCAAGACATG
>Ga0065711_1036893_pt1 | contig 20448 bp, 8 predicted proteins | sample Hoacrofraction12_FD_59098 | JGI IMG/M metagenome (GOLD analysis project Ga0065711, IMG submission 59098) | Hoatzin crop microbial communities from Cojedes, Venezuela - Epithelial fraction 12 v2 (version 2) | ecosystem: Host-associated > Birds > Digestive system > Esophagus > Crop | place...
GGGGGGGGGGGGGGCTAGTGTGACACTAAAGAGATTCTTGTAAGAACCAAGACATCTGGAGAAGGGAAGGGGATTTCAGTAATTACAGAGACTGGATGATGGTGCTTGATGCTGGAGGGGGAACCTGTTACCACAGCAGCACTCCTAAATCATGATTTTACTTATAGGCTACATAGATAAATACGAACTTTAGCATGTAAAAATATATTTCCCGTTGAAGTAAATGAAAGGTAAGAAAATAAAAATAACGAGTCAAAACATCTATCAATGTACAATGCCTTCCTAACAAATCACCAGCCAACTCTACAGCCAGCCTCCAAACAGGTTCCTTGGCGCACAGGCACGCAGGACTCACAGGGGAGCACTTCAGCAAGTCCCTGAATGCTCATAAGGTGAAGATCTAATGGAAGTGGATCCAGAAGCTTGGGTGTGCCAGTGTGCTGCCAAGAGGAAGGACTTGTTGAGGCTTGGGCCTGACTGTGGGCGTGCTCTGAGCACACATCCACCCACACTGACCAGTAAGCCAATCTCCCTTTCCCCAGACCATGCTTTCATGAATGAGGCCTGTCTGTACAGTCACCTGGTACGCAAGGACTGAAGATCTTATCTTTCAAACAGCTGACATCTTTCTATGTATTTGGCAGAACTAAGCCCCGTTGCATAAGCTTTTTGTCACTTTCCAGGGTTTTCTTATTATCAGTGCACCTATCCTAGGATGTTAACAGGGTGAAAAATAAACTGGAATTTAGGTCTGAGATCATTAGAATAGAAACTATCCAAAGGTTCATTAACCCCAGACAGAACGGCAAACTAAGGATATTTTAACTATAGCCAAGCAATTCAAATGAACAGCGTTAGGAGGGAATTAAATTTACTTTCATCTGAATAGTGCAATGAATTCTGGATGCATGAAAGGTGAACCCAGTAACATCAAACTGTGTCAGGCAAAAGAATGATGTACGAGCAAACAGAAAGGCAGAATAATATTCCTCTAGAACATGTTTTTGGTATGGCTCTACTAATATTATTGCCAGCTACCTAAATCATTATAAAACTCCTGCTCCTAGACAACCTTTGTTTCCAATTCTAACTTCTCAGAGAATCGCAGGTAATCCAAAATCAGTTCTCCTACTGTTTAAAGATTTCTTCAGCACTGAACAACTTTGTGCAGGAAGTCCAGATTGAGGAACCATGGGACAGGAGTTTTCTTTCTTCTGCTTATTTTTCCACAAAGGCACAGAAGCTTTAAGTGCATTGCTATGTATACAATACTCATACTTTCCAAATACCATGCTTAATGCCTTTTCTTTCCATCTGTATTTTTAATTCTCCTTCCATTGTGCCATTAATTGCAGTTCTTACACTATCCTCAGTTTTTCATAAAATTTGATCTGTCCTGAGCATACTTTGACATCTTTGACTTCTAATAATAGCTGAATTCCCACTACTGTACATTATTAGATACATTAATAGCTACACACACTTTCAGTTGATTCCATCAGGTAAAATTAAGTAATCGTATAAATACAAGAGCATGATACAGATAAAGACAGATTTGGACTGAAGTATCTTGCAATGTAATTTCAAACTGATATCTTGAAGTTTTCATATACATCTGAGAACTTTATTTCCATTTGAAAGCAGTATGTACCTGATTCTGGTGTCCGGACAATTGCACTGTCAATGTAACCTGCTTCGGTGGTAACTGCAGAGACTTCAAAAAGGTAGGTGGTATATGGCCTGAGGTTAGTTATAACAAAACTAATTGGTTCATTCCAAACAGAGCTCACTTGACTCGGTGCCTCTGTACTTGGTGTAACTGTAGTCCGTGAAGGAATTGTGGATTTGCCAAAAGTAGTTGAAGGAGTGGTAGTACTCCACAAAAATGATTCACTGTTATCCTATAAAGACAAAATATGAAACATGATAAGCTGCATCGATAACCTATAATTGTAAATATATGTAGATCAAAAAAGGGAGACCATCTTTGAAATAAAATTACCCAAAATTGGTTCTCCTTTTTATACTTCAACGTCCAAATTTAGGTTATCATTTCATTAGCTGACACTGCCAGTACATCTTGTTTGTGACAGTATTATAATTTCCTGCCTTATCCCAAAAATTCTCAAACCTGACTGAACAGAAGCAACTCTCTAGGATTCATTTAATTATTCCCAGATTCCATTTCCAGTGTTCAGTCTCTCTCTTAAAAACAAAAGTTCCCTAGTGAGGGCCTTCTACATCACATGTATGTTATATGTATGGATATATATATACATATATTGCATACATATATCCATATATAATAGATAAGACCATACAAGGGTTTCCTAGTCCATACTGTCAGAAGACACCTCTGAAAAACTGCTAGATATTACAATAACCAACGCTTATGATTCAGTAGGTGGCAGTCTCTCTTCTCAGTGCTGAATTAAATCAGCCTGATGTTGCGAACCTTCACAACGCCCAAGATGATCTACCAAATAAATCTGAAATCAAAGTCCTGATAATTTTTATAATTGAATATGGCACTTTTCATTAAAGTACTAAATCTAGCATCCTGAGGACAACAAAAACAAAAGAAAAAGTAAAAGAAAAAAAAGTTAGACAACTTGACATCCAAGGAATCGCAACACTCTGCTCAGAATAAAGAGGAAAAGGAGAATAAACACTGGAAAAGAGAATTTTCTTCAAGAAATTCTTCAAGGTTACATTGGTTACTGTTGTGAATCAAATGAATAGTCAAAATTCAGAAACATTTCAATGAATGCTTATTTTAAGAACAACTCGGGCTAAAACCATTTTTTTTAAAAATCACGCTGCTAATAGTGGATGTTTTTACTTTGATATGAAAAGTATTGAAATAATGTTGAAATGTGATATACAGAATAAAGCATACATTTAAAATATAAAATGCATTATCATGCTATATATAAAAATAAGATATTAACATTACATTGTCCCCACTAACCAAACAAAAAAAAAAATACTGCCTTTTCTAACTGCATGCTGTACAAAACAAATACAAAAAAAAGAAAGCTGAAAAAAAATGAAAATTATCTATTTCATCATTTTCTATTACAAGGACACCAAATTGACCCTTTCTTAACATTTTAACTTTGATTAAACTGAGCTTTTCAAGGGAAAGTATTCCATTTAAACTATTTCGGATAGAAACGATTTTCTTCAACCATTATATCCTGCCTTGGGCCTAAGTTTGTAAATTATTTGGGATTGTTCTGAAAAGCAAGCCTCCACATTTTTTATGTCTCAAAATTCAAACGTAAAACCATATTCTGCAGCTTGAGTCTATTTCTAATTTAAAAGGTTTACAGCACTTACATTACATTCTGGTAACCTCCCAGACAGAAGGTCCTCTACTTTAACCAAGACATCTTTCACTACAATTCCACTTCTTGCATGTTTCACACTAATCTTGAAACTAGTTATCTTTCCATTTGGTTGCCGAGGGAGAAACCAGATCAGATTTACAGCTGAATAATTTAAGGCTTCAACTGTGAGATTCACTACTTTACCTGGAGCTTGAAAACAAAACAAACAAAAGCAGTGAGACATACTTTTTTTTCTCAGCACTGGAAAAAAAAAAAAATCCCTTTTTTTTTTTTTGCAATGCCATTTCTAGCTTCCAAACCCTGAAGCAGACAAATAACAACCATTCACAAACACATGTAAAGTAGCTGATATGCAACCAGCTTTTTCCAATCTAGTTTGAGACATATAATTATTTCAGTCTCATAATAATATAGTAATTGGTTTTGCCAACTTAAAAATACTCTTCCTAGAAGCAAATTATCTGCTGTGTCAGAAATAGCAAATTTTTGCCCATCTTTGTTTGTTTAAGAGCATATAACAGCACTGGGTGTTTTATTTCATTTTACCTGTGTCATCTCTTCAGCTGGATATAGATTTTTAGTAGCTTTAAATAGCTCAATTTAATTTGAATGTTACCTATTACTATAGAAATGGTGTTCTTTGTATCAGTGACAGTTTCCAGGTCCTTTTGACAGAGCATTTGTATTAATCACAGCACAAAGGAATGGGATGCAGCATTTAAATGAGATTTTACAAGCTATATGAACTTCCCTGAGAATTAGAGCACTGTAGCTCTCTCAGTCCTGACTGCATGGCAGAGACAGTAGAAGTGTCTGCAATAGCTAACCTTAGTACTAAGGAGAAAACGGTTATGCTGCCTTAAAAATATACATATATACAAGTGTCCACAACTACAGATCTCCACAGATGAATTGAGACAGATCTGTCAAGCCTCATATTCAGCTCTTGCTTCGGCTCTGCTGAATCTTTTGCAGATCTTTCACTGCCTTCCCAGACTACAGCCTTTATATTTAAATAATCATATCTTCTGTCTAACTTTCCTACTTTCAGCTGTACCTCTTCATGTTAATCGATATGTTGGGGTTTATTTAACCACCAAAGCAGGAGTTTAAAAAAAAAAGGTTGAGAAGGTAAAAGTGTAACTGTAGTATCAGCAACACAGAACTCTCACCTAGAATTTGAAGGAACGTTCCAATTACATTTATAATAAGAGATTTTAGCTTTAATAAAATGTAAGCAGAAATGCATAAAATGTAAAAAGCTAATGTTCTTGTATGGAGAAACTGATGCCTCTGTCAAAAGTGTAAATAAAGCTCAGGGAAATAAGGTTTTCTACTAACAATAACATACAAAGAATAGTTAAAAACAGTGATCTTGCATAGCTCCACACGGCAAGTTTACTACCCCTTCCTATATTTCATTTCATAATTTGTTGTGTTATCCCAGAAATCTGATGCAGAGTGCTGATTTCCTGCCATTAACTGAGATGTGGCAGTCTGCGGTTTGCACAGCTACAGAAACCAACCAGGAGTAAACACAGAGGGATGGTCACCGCCATGGCAGCACAAATTCTGTTTTCCACTAAGACTTTTTCACCCCAACGTAACTGGCCTGATGCCAGTTCTTCAGCCAAGGCTCAACTGCTTCTGGAGGATGAGCAAGACTATTAACACTAGATTAATAAAGATTACGCAATTTCAGACTATAATTACAATTTTTTAATCTTCAAAAACAATCAAGTCAAATTTCCATTTCAGCCATGTATTTTACTTCTTTTTTCTTCAGAATGAAGTAGAAACTTAGTAAAACACATTCTTTGCTGGGCTTTGTAGGGAAGGCACTTGACTCCAGCACTAAACAAATATGGCTTGACATAAGTAGGCAATGCAAGAGCTGATCCCACAACAAAGTCTGTCTCCTAGTACTGCTGCAGGCAACAGCAGATGGATCCACTTGATAGGTAGCTCTGCTCTCCTGTGACCCCATTTTCTAGAAGCAGCCCACTGGCATAGGAAAACCCCAACAGAAACACACTTTGCGTATAAGAAACACATATATGCACACCCTAAATGCTGTTACTAGCAAATAGGACAAAATGCACGTTTTCCACTGAGAGAATAAGAAAACAAATCATGATTTTGTTCTAAATGCATCAGAATTTGTTCAAGTATAACATGTGCCATGGATACTTTATCTGAAAAAAATTAGAGCAGCTTTAATTAAAATGATTAGCAGCTTTATTATAGTTACCACTTTCTGCAGTCTGAAAAAGAAAAGGATCGCTGAATACCCCAACACCAGCACTGTTCTCAGCAGCAACCTACAGAAAAAAAAAAAAGTCACATTAGAGAATCTATAGGATATATAGTTTCAGGGACTATGAAAATCTTAAGGATACACAGAGGTTCACCTTCTAGCTTTCAAACTACAAATATAAAAAAGAACATGCCTTTTATAGCTGTATTGATTAATTTATACCGAACATCTAAATGCACAAAAATAAAAAGGAAAAATTATGAATCAGTGTAAGAAACTGAGAAAATCTCATGTGAATATCCACACTTCAAAAGTGCTGAGTCCCTATTTTATGCTAAAGTCAACAGCAAGAATAATATCAGTAACACTGCTTTTCCTTACCACAACTCACTTAAACCAGCTTCCCCACTCCTGCTTTACTCATACTATATCTTAAAAGAGTAAAAAGAAAAATAGGTTCTCTTTTAATTACTCCTGAAGGATATCAAAAGCAGAAACCCAAGGAAAGCATGCCTTTTGGCAGAAAGACAACAGGTCAGGGAACTGTGGATGCACTTTACGGTGGATGTGCCTCAATGCTCGCGATTATAGCAGAGTCTTCCCGCAGAAGGGCAGTGCATTGAGACTTTGGTAGAATTTATGGAGATAAACGTAACAACAATGCTACTTGCTCTGCAGTATAGGACTTACCGACAGTTTTACTCGGTGATGGGCCATGGCATGCAATACTTACAAAGAAAGAGGAATGAAGTCTGACTCCTCATTTCGAAAAGAAGTGACAGAGACAACAAAAGGCAAAACATGAGCAAAATTCCAGCAGTGATGGTGAGAGGTATGTGAAAGAAGCGGCAAAGCAAAAACCTCTCCAGCAAGGAGATTAAGGTTAAAGCTGGCAGTTTCCTTCTCTCAGTGTCAGGTAACAAAGGTATGGCAGAGGTGCTGAGGGAGCCAATGGTGCAGACTGTGGGGGAAGCGGGGTGAGCAGGGCAGATGTGCAAAGCTATGCGTGGATCATAGCAGAAGTGACAGCACGCAGGGGATAATGACAGACAAACAGAGCGGCAGGAGCCAGCAGGTCAGAAAGGAAAACTGCCCTAATCACTTCTCAGGACTGAACTGTGCATCTTGCAGAAGACTGTAAAGCTATTTAAACAAAAGCACTAAGCCACGGCAGACAAACCACAGCGAAGAAATACAAAATAACACGGAAGACTTAATCTCAGTTGTAAAGGGATGCATATGCCTACGACCACTTCCCATTGCAGTGCACGCTCTGCTTGGTGAAGGAGAACCTGTATCGCTGGCCAGGTCCTTCCTAAGCCATACAAACACCCCCTCGCCACACACGCACACCTCCTGACTCCAGCCAACCCCACCCACTTCTGTGTCACAGTGAGAACGACCTGAAACATCAGTAAGCGTTGATGAATTCTACAGTAATTGCAATAGCTGAGGAAACTACTTAGGGATCTTCATGGGGCTGACAGGCAATCAGAAAATTCTGACAGTATTAAAATTACATTGTATAAATCTACAGGTATGTTGTCATCTGAACACTGATTTTTTTGTTGCCTCATCTCAAAGCAGATATTGTAAAAAGGCTCCAGAAAGGAAAACTAGCATTAAGACAGACATGGAAACTGCCATTTCATATGTGTAGTTTCAAGAGACACTCAAAGTTATTATGACATAAGTATGCAGAAATGTGCATGGTAAAGGTGTCACTGATAAGCAATTATTCTGATTTCTCTTCAACGCTAACACAATGTACTGTTAGCTTCTAGAGATCACTGCCGCAAAGAGCCATTATAGAAAAAAGCTTGGAAACATTTAAAGAGGACAAGTTTACCATGCAGGTAACAAAGTACTATCCAAAGTTCAAGTAGCTGCAGTGCACATTTGGAAGGAGTATTAATTTTTATGCCTTCAAGTATGTTGCCACTAATTACTTAAGTTTAGGAAAAAATCTTGAATGCATATTTCTACAAAATTGTCAATGAACAGATGTGCAAAATTATCCGTAGGTCTCCAAGATTTACCAAATTATCACTTGTAACTGCTACTTCTTTTAAAATGTTTTTTTCATTAGATATAAAGAAATTCAGACTGGGCTGTTACAAATGGATTGGAAAGCCATATGCAAAGCTTATAAGCTTCGTTGAACTGCACTGTCACAGTATTTACCAGAAAGAATTTCACAACAGGACCAAGCCAGGCACCCTAAAACAATAAAGAATTTTCACCTACGCAAATATCAAGACCTACTTTTAAATGATACAACAGACTCCAAAAATTAATCAAAGAACCACAAGAAATTGCTCAAGAGAACAAAAACATGTAATGCTTCTTTTTGGACACATCTGTGAGGTAGAAGAAGTGTTTCCACCTGAGTCATTATTGAATCCATGAGGTTGCTCATGGGTCAGGTTGTCAGGGCACCCACCAAAGCAGCAGGGAACGTAACAACCCTTAGCTTGCCAACAGACTTTTATTCACTCATGAGAAAAGCCGTGTGGTCCCTGCCAGACAGAGGTTGTTGGGTCACAAGTCACTTTCCTGAGCCAAATTCTAATCAACGTTTCGGGCACCAGCAACGGGAAGGATTGTCTCCCATATACATCAACAAAGGGCAAATTATTGCAAAGTAAAACAAATTCTTAAAATGTCCCACTGTTTTCCCAGGGAAGATTCATATATGAAGCAAAGAATGGAATTTCCAAAACCTTTAACAGTGAACTCCACACAAGTGCTACTGAGGTACTCAGAATTGCAAACTGAATTCTCGTAATAACTTCATTTGTCTGATGAGACTCATCTGCTTAGAGTCTAACTGATAATACTTTTCTCAAATAGTAGCTGAGCTTTTTTTACGTGGTTTTTTGTTTTGTTTTTTTTTTTTTTAACAGGTGACTGGAGGCAGGAGATCAAAGGATAAACATTTCTCCAGCTGTGGATATTCTCTCTTTTATCAGTATGGTCATCACAACTAGATTCGCAGTGAACAACTTTCCCACAATGGCAGGCATAATTAAATTTTTACTTTCACACAAACACACACCCCCCTCACCTTTACAAAGAATCACTGTACAGCCCTATTCCTAGCCTGGTCAACTTCAATATTTTTTTATAGCTTTGTGGTGTATGAACTTACATGATATAGAATGAAGCAAATAAAACACATAACTTCATTTCATTCTTGATATTGAAAAGAAGCACCTCTCCAAGGTTCTTAAGAAAGAGTAAGCCAGGCGAAGAACTGCTCAGCAAATATTGCCAAGAGAACAGCAGTCCATTTCTGCCCACCTGAAGTCATTTATTGCTGAAGAGTTCAGAGGTGGATCAGGAGTGCCTAATCTCAGTGTAAACAAATTCCACATATAGAAGTCATGAAAATACATCTATTGATTTTGGCAGTAGATATTCAGTGTGAATAGGGAACAAAATCTATGGAAAGGGAATGTAAAAATATGACATTTTTTACTTCAGGCTACATCTAAACAGATATTCAGGCAAAAAAACTCTTTCTTAAACCGATTAAGTTTAAAATCTAAGAAAGAAGAATTTACCTACATGATTTTCTAGATGTGGCTGAGATGATTTACGAATCTACATGTGCACCAGTGATTTGAAAGATTAAATCTCAACGAAGATGAAGGGGGATTTAGATGTTTTTGAAAATTCTACCCTTTCTTTTTTACTTTTTATCACATAATGCCATATTTCAATAAGAATATCAATAGAAGAAACTATGTTTTAGTACAATCTTGGTTGGAAATTATTTAAAGTAGATTTAAAAACCGCTACTGTAAACAAATACCTGGCTAATATATTTTGTTATGTGTAAATGGTAATCAGCAAGGTCCTTCAGAAAACACTGTATGAAACTACTATACACTCACACCATTTACCATAAATCAGAATTCAAAATTCTAAGAGACATTTGTAATGCTTTTACCGTAATTTCATAAGTTGTTCCAGGGTTAAGACTAGTAAGAAGAACTTCCAAACTGTCTGGCTTTGTTGTGACCTGTGTATAAGCTGCTTGCATCCATGGGCAGACCTCTTTGTATTTAACAATATACGAGAGAATTCTCCCATTTGGATGCAGTGGCATATTCCACGACAGCAGAATCCCAGCAGAGCCCACTCTTTCACCTGCAAGGAACACAGGAGGCCCAGGATCTAAAAACAAAACAACAAAAAAAAATTGTTTCACACACACACGTGTGCAAACATACACATATAAAACAGTTTTTAATTCAGTTTCCAGATAATGAAGACACCTTCACAGCTTCAGTAAAGAAATTAAATCACCTAACAGCATAAAACAGAAAACTACTGTAAACTACTGAAAACTGTAGTCTTGAATAAACACCTTTTTTTTTTTTCTGGCTAGAGTCTTGTTAAAAAAATGATTAAATGAATTTTGGAACACCATGAACATTCTTCTATAAGAATGTAAAAAATGTAATGCCCAAGATTTTCATGGACAAAACAGAGTTTAAAGCCAATTTAATGTTTGAGATATTCTACCATGTTTAGTTTCAGTTCCCTTCCCTAAAACCATTCAAAACCAAACTGCACTCTCTTACAAAACACGTCTTTCTGAAATGTCTCCAAAGTCTACCACTATACATATAAATTATTGGTTTATGGATATTACTGCATGACACAATAGCACATTTTTCAACAGCCTGTAAATTGTTCTCCTTTATGCTTTCTTTTCAAATAGCCAAGCTAATAAATGAATACAACTACAATTAACATCCAGGGCTGCTTCTTAAAAATATCTGATAGAGAAACTCTCATGCTCTCATAGAACACCTCAGAACCATTTTTTATGGTTAAAGCAGATGAAAAGCTCTAATGACTGTTCAAAACTGATTACCATTTCTCAGATACTACTATGCATAAAATATATATAAAAAAGCATAGTTAAAAAAAGCAACAAAATTTCATCAGTCATTATGAACTCACTTGTCACGTTTGTTGTCACCGTTCTACTCGCAGGTGAACTGTAGAGTGAAGAGGAAACTGCAGAAACTGTAACACTGTATGTTGTTCCAGGAATAGTATTAGAAAAATCGGCCTGATATAGGACATAGACTTATTTAAGTCTTTGAGTACGAATCATGCAAAGGAAAAAAAAAACCACCAAACCCCAACAGTTTAAGCACTGCATTACTGAAACTGATCTTTTAATAAGTTTTTAGAAATACTATAGTACTTACAACAGTAAAAATAGTAGTTTACGTTTGTTAGCTGCAGTACAGTATTTTGCCATCTTATTTAACTACCCTCCAAAAGATTTGTATAACATTCAATATTAGAGAACAAAAATAACTTAATTTTATCACAGAATCACCTATCAGTGTATCTAAAGAGGCTTTTCTGTATCATCATCATTATCAAAGCAAATATGAAGCATTATAAAATTTCTTTTTGAAAGAACAAACACAAAAGCAGCCTGGAAAACTTACAAGTTTTTGACTCTTAAGCTAGCCCATCTTTTGAAATAAACATAATTAACAACTTTTTAGCAAGCATTTATATAAAATACCTGTATCTTTGCAGTTCCAATTAAAAAAAAAAGAAAAAAAACCTGAGTAGCCATTATTTCTACCAATAGTATTATATTTTCCAGACAGCAGAATCAGAAAGTGCTCCTGTTCCTTTTTGATGGCTTAGCAGTGAAATGTTGCCTGCATTAATGATTTAAGCACAGGTCTTCCTGGCAAGTACACAATTAATGAGTCTGTATTACTCAATAGCTCTGCCCTTCCTTTGTTAAACTATTCATGAACCCTTGGATGACTGGCTGTATTCTCCTAGCAGACTTTAAAAAAAGCAACTTCACTACCTGTGAACTCTGGATGCTGAAATTTGCTCTCATCAATTTTTTTTATTAATACTTTCATATTCATTTCATTTGCATTAAATAGCTAAGGAAGCAAGCTTGAATTCCATATCAGCAGTGCATAAGGAAAAGCTGGCCATGCAAGTCCTGTAATAAAAGCACATACCTGATACTCCCTAACTCCAAGATATAGGATAACAACAGAACCATGATCAGGAATAAGATCCACGTGAAATCTGTCTGCATGTCCATACGGTAGTCTCCAGTACAGTGAAAAAGAATGTGATGAAACATTGAAGAATTTAAGTCCTTCTGGCTTTGCAGGTTCTGAAAGAGAATTGCGGAATAAAAGACATTAACTTAAATAACCCCCTTTACAAATATATTAGTAGTTACAACTGAATAGAAAAGCATCCAAGAACAGTTTACTTGCTACATGAAGGATAATCGCTACTGGATATACAGTTGCTAGGCTACCTCTGAGACTTGATTTATCATCTCCCAACCATGCTGTGCAGACATCCCCATTGGCAGAGAGCAAGCTCAAGGATACCTGCCCAGTGTTCAGTTAACAAAGAATCTCTGCACAGTCATGGCATTTCTGCTGTCCTCACCTTATTAGCACTACTGCTGTCATAACTAGAACTACTGTTGAAATTCAAGATATAGCTGGTGCTTGTTCTGCTGCTAACCACAGGTTGTTAACTCTTTTATACTTTTCATGTATTTGGAATCCCAGTAATTCCATGAAGTCTAGTGAGTTAAGTCCCCCAAATTTGGATGTTTTACTCCTTTTATTAACGCCAAGTTTCCACCTATTCCTGTCACACCATCTCACTTTCTTCTGCCTTTAAATCTGTATCATCCACTCTAAACCTAATAATGAACCAGATTTTAGCATCTTCAATAGGTCATTAAAACATTATCTATCCAGAATATTGTATAATTTACCTACTTGTGCAATCCATAACCATGTGCATCTGTCTCCTTACTACTTTGGAAAGTGCACACACCTAACAGTTGTCCTCACGCTTATCTCCCAGAAAAAGCCCAGTCAGTAACGCTATTCATCACGCTTCAGATTCGCCACTACCCTTGCACTCAGTCCTCTGTCTGCATTAATAACATGGTTCTTCAGATTTCAGAATGAATCTTCTAGTACTGTTTATACCCTAATATCATACTGTGCAGTCTGAATATCATATCACTTCCATCCTGAAAGAGCTCCAGTCCTTTCTTATTCACTGCAAATCTGCTTAATTATACATCTTTCATGAACTCTTTACACCGACTGTCTGAAGCTGCAGAATCATTTCAAATTACTCCAGTTTTGCCACCAAATAATCTATCTGAAATATCAATATATCCAAATATTACCCTTAATTTTATATTCAGTCTGTATTTGTCATATATATATATGATTTTTAACTTGTTGCTTTATTTTAATAGTAACAGAACAAAAGAAAAATTATTATATATGAAGTTGTGCAAGTGTAAATGACACCATAATTTCTTCCTTTCAGTATACTTTTATAAATTTTAAGTCTTACTGCTATCATCGGTACTATTATTTCCATGGATCTCAACTTCCTTTAAAGCTGGATTTTATGCTTATAGAGGTCTTTTCATACAGACCCATGAGTAATCTCTGAGTGTACAGTTATCACAATACTTCAAGTCATCTCTCTACCTCAGTTGAATTACTTCTGCCTCAGCACTAAAAGAAAGCATAAAAACGTCCTCATGGAAAATTTAGTCTCATGAAGCTAATGCTCTTCCTACTATTATCCCACGACTGAGAGTGACCCTTCCCACCGACACTGAAAAAAGCCTCAGTTCTACCCTTCTGCAGATGTAAGCACTTCATCAGGGAATGCATGTGTGAGTGTGGTTCACTTGAGCCTCACTGCACCTGCTCTTCTACAGCCCTCCTCTCCGACTCACACACATGCACACACACTTCTTACCAGCAGTGGTCAGTATATTTGTATAAAGTGTATATCCAGTATATTTGTGCAAAAGCATAGTAACAACATTTCGCTGTAACTATCTCCTACAGAAATACTACTCCATATTCGCAATACGTATTCTGAGTGGATTGGGAATTAGTTGAGGTTGAGCAGAAATATCAGTGAATATGGAGTGCAAAATACAATGACCTGTTAATTTTCTTCAAAAATCAACCGTTACAGATCATCAGGCTCAGCATCACAATGTAATCTCAATAGATTTAAGCAAAAGGAAGCACCATTAGGTCAACCAAACCGACTTAAATCTTCCCTGTATTAGAAAAAAATATTATTTGCAATTGAAGTATTATAGCATTGTGGTCCTAGTTTAAACTTTAAAATCATACAAGATTTCTTCTTATTAATTTTACCCTCAAGACATTACCTCAAAACAAACGTAAGGATTTTCAACCCTACATCACTTTATTTTAAAGGCTCTCTTTGACCTCCTGCTCCAGTCCCCCTGACTAAGGCAGAAGCACAAACAGTTTGTCAAGCGCTGAACCCAAAAGCAGACATACAAATGTCACGACATTTGGTCAAAGTAGTCAGTCAATGGCAACTTCCAACACTTCTCAGGTGTCTCTCATACCACCATGTCATTGCCACAGAAACCCCTATAAAAAGTAGTGTAAGAAAGTAGTAAAAGAAATCAGTTGAAGTAGTTCTGGCGCACCTTCTGCTCTTTAAATTCAGTTTGTATTTTACACTATTACATTACAGTAAAACACAGACACGTGTCAAGACTGAGATTTTACCCCACTAAGTTTTAATCACATATCTAATAAGAGACAGTCCTTAAACTGGAGTAGTTTACAATCTACAGCCCTAACTCTACAAACATTTGTAAACCTGTTTAATTTCACTCACTGCAAAAAACCCTACTGAAATCAACGAGATAAGGTAAACCAGCTCGTGCATAACTCTTTGCAGGATAAGATCTAAAAAATAATGAAAACACTAAAAAAGGTCAAAAGAAATGCAGTACAGCTAAAAAAATAATGTTTCTGGTAGCATATCACTAGATGCAGGTAGAACAGGGTATAAGTAATGTATGTCTGCAGCCACAGCAAACTATTATATGCAAGATCTCTTGAAATTCCAATGTTATTCTACAAAGTGAGATCTACAAAGCTAAACGTGCACTGTTATTGACAGCTACCATTCACCATAAAGGAGAGAAAGCAAGAAACCATGCAGACCTGTTACAATTTCAATGAAAGCAGAAGCTCCTTCAATATTTCCTCTTAGTCTTTGCAGTGTGAAATTATAAATGCCCCCGGCAGTCAGGTCCGTAACACTGAAGTCAGTCAGTGCTCCTGGAATCCTGAACTTGTTTATAAAAGTGTTGTTTGATAAAGATGCTTTATAAGAAGTGAAGTTTGTCTTGGTTGGATTCCACATCAAAGTTGCAGAGGAAGTATTTACCATTTTTAATGCCAGACCACATATCCCAGCTGGTTCTACAGTAAAAAATATTCAGATAATAAAGAAAAATTTAATGCACAGTCCTTAAAATATAAGAAAATTACCACATTTTAAAAAGACATGTTTTTTATTTAAATGTTTTCAGGGTTCACAACATCATGAAACATTCACACAAATTTCAGAGGTATGTCTGTATGGATATATGGTAAACTGTGCTATTATGCTGCACAGGCTAAAACCTCAGGATGTACCTCCTGTGTGCACTATGTAATTTATGGAAGAGAATTCCAGATTTATCAGATCTTCTGTAAGAACAGTAACATTGCTCACTGGTGAAACAGAATGAGAACTGAACACTTGAGAAGTAGAGATTTTATTCAGTCAGAAGTGTTTATAAAATACATCACAGGCCATACAATTTTAGAAAACTGTTCATCTGTTCACTTAGCAATATAGCAAATCGCATGGTCTCAGTGATTATCCCTTTTTTCCTCTTTAAATATTCCTTTTGGTTATATTAACAAGTCCTCAAACCACAGATAATTATTTACAAATAGCATCTCCATTAACCTGTGCAGCACAGCTGCAGTTAGTAAAAGAAAAATGTTTCCAGTCCTCCTAAAAAATAAATCTTCCAGATTATTTAAGTACGTTGTTTAAAGCTGTCTGAAAAATACTAATTAGCATAATCCCATTAAAGGCTGGATTATTCAGCATAAAAAAATCCTAAAGGTTTGCCATTAAAACCGTAATCTCTCCATAATCTAGCCGTACATTGGACTCACCCACAATATTCTTGAAAATGTTTTCTTGAGGACAGAAAGAACCTTCAGGACCATGATGGTAATTATTCTGCTGCACTGTTCATTAACAAGAATCTGCAGGACTAGATGTGGGTTTTTTCAGAGGTTCACTCATCTTTGAATAGCTAAGTCCAGAGCCTCCTTGACTATTGACTAAGTTAAGGAGTTATAGTCCAAACAAGCCACAGAAAATCCATCAAAGAAGGGAGGAGGTCTATGACACGCATGCGTATAAATCTGGGATTTATTTTCTGATTACACTTAGCTGCTCTTTACCTGCTTTGGCAGTCCAGAATCTGATGTAAGTCTCTGCCACAAACAAACTCTCCTCTTTTTATGCTGTATCACCGGAGCATTGGAAATTACTCTTATTCTTTGAAGCCCAGGAGCAATGCTTCAATCTTACACCATGGGCTTGCAAGAACTTGAGAGATGCAGTAACAGTTGTAAACAAAATGCAAGGTAATTCTTAAAGTATAGGATGCTGTTCTGGCAAGATCTTCTTTTGCTAGAGCTGGAAGAATTTTGTGAATCCATCTCTTTTTCAAACAGGTATCTGCAGCGATGTCTAGACTTCTCAACTTCGACACAGCAAGTTACATACAATGCTTCTGTTTAAACAACTATCACAAGAGGAAGCAGAATTTGCTCCCTGAAGTGAAATTTGCATTTTGAACTATGACCCTTTTGAGTCACTTAGGTACAATGATTTAAAAGTCTCTGAACATTTACTGTTTTTCAAAAAGAAAAAAAAAAAGAGAAGTTATAAGGTATTTCCTTACTTGTGATGACTTTTTTCTCCACAGCCACAGAGGAATCCAAGCCTTTAATTGTCCTTAACTGAAACACATATTCTGTCCCAGGGGTCAGATATTTCACTACAGCTCTGCTGTCATAAACTGTTCTGGTAACCAGCTTTTTGTTATTCATCAGACAGTATGAAAGCTATGGAGGAAAAGCAATTTCTTGTATCAGACTATTTTGCTTCATAAAATTAACGTTCAGAGATTCAAGCTACCTGTTTGTATAAAAATATTTACAATATCCCCCACATATTAACAACAAAAAAATCAAGAATATGGCTTGTTTTATATTATGTTCCACAAGGTTGCTCCAGTACTTACTCTAAACTTCCATAATAGCCCAGTGGTGAAAGCAGTGACTTTAATCTTTAAGCGTAGATGCATGAAGTGAAGTCATGGCTTACAGACAACATGTTTTTGCTCTTGGAGGAAGGATAATAAAGTGTACTCTGACTGCTCAGTCATACAGCTGTACTGATGAGCTGTACAATTAACTACAAGACAGCAAGAATGAGAATAGCCAAGGGGCAGAAGAGCAGCCTTAGGATTAATCAACAGGATGAGATAATTTTTTTTTTTTAATTGTAAAATGGAGACATTTCCAAAATCTCTGTACCTTTCTGGCAAAAAAAACCCCAAACAAACCAAAACAAACAAAATCAAACAAAACTAACCAACCAACCAAAAAACACCTACGCACTGTTCAGAGCTGAGATTCTGAAAAGAGTCCCAAGGAATCAGCCACTCAACTCTGCTCACTGGTACCTTGGAAACTCACTTGTTTAGAGCCACTGCAGAGAATAAAAGTGCTGGAGATACCAAGTAATTGAAATCTGGGCACTTAACTCCTAGAGGCTCTGAGGATTCCTTCTGACCTCCCAGGCAAATCTAAGACGAGAAAACAAACTCCTGTGATAGTCCCTTCTGTGGACACAGAAAACCGTTACTGCCAACTGTTTCATACCCACACTAGCGAAAGGCAAGGTGCACACCGTGTCTGCCCTGCAGAGGAAGGCTCTAGACAAGCATCTCCAGCACACGCACATGGGTTTCTCAGGCATGGCAGTTAGTGCTTAGAGATCAAGAAGGTTTGCAGCTGCCTTCATCAGTGTGTCCTGTCCTGCTACCCATTATTTCCTCCAACAGAAGAGGAATATTCTAGACACGGCAGTGACCTGACAGCACTTTGGTTCAGCTACTATTCATTTGGGGAGGAACGATCCAATTTCCCTCTGTATATTTTACCAGCACAATACCTGTTCATACACACTAAATCTTGGAGACTGTCATCACTTTATTATAATTGCAGCACTGCAAAATGCTAGAAGCAAAGCTATAGATTAAAGATTTACATCTGTATAAACAAGTTAGGAAAGCACCTTTTGTGCACTCTTCGCTCTACAAACTACAATACAGTGCACAGAAAGTTGGCGAGCTGGGATAATTAATTTTAAATGATTAGTAAAATGATCCCTTTTATGCAGGTGCACCTTACTAAGCAACCAGTCTACTGAAGTCTTTCTCATTAAAGATTTAAAGATAAGCTCATTTATTCAGACAAAGCACTGTCTAATGTGGCTGCTTGCTCTGTGAGATGCTGAACAATAATACTGTGCCATAAAGATCAATATTACAGACGACAATTACTTTCCACAGGATGGTAAAAATAACCTGACCACACACAAAAGTATATCTGAACTGGTTCAAAACCTGACAGAGAGAATGAAATTTCATTTTAAAATTTGTAAAAATACTCCAGGCTACATCAGCAAACTGAGCGGTGGTAGGTTAACTGGCTACTCTTATTCATTCAGATCAATGCACCTTTACTCTAATGAAAAGAAATGTCGAGAAACTATAAGAATACTCAGATTTCAAGTTTTAGGTAAGGATATAATCAAAGTCATGGGGAAAGGGGAGGAAAATAATTAGACACTGTAATGCTGGGATATAAACTGTGTAAGACCATTAAAGCAAAGTACTTTGTCTCGTGGTAGTGCTATATACTAAGGAATATTCTAGTCAAGTAAGTTAACTCTACAAGACTATAACTTGAAATCTTTATTGATTCAAATGACATGTTTAAAGAACAGTTTACTATCACAAAGTTTTATTGACTGCATGACTATATTCATACAGTGACTGCAAAATGCAAAGGATAATACAAGACAGGCTGCAAAAGACAGGATTCAAAAGAGAGACTGGGTGAATGTCATAGTGAAACATGATCCACAAAGTATTTAGATAGTGGACTGTTTCTGATCAGAGAACTGAAAATTTCTAGATTTTGTGCTAAGCGTTGCAAAGGATATGGTTCGTAATACAAATGCTGAAGAGCTACTCTGTAATACCAACCAATATTAGAACTCAGTTTCTTTGTAAGAATAAAAGTAAAAAGTCCAGCATAACGGAATTTAATTAGAAAAGGAGAAAAACTTAAAAGTTATAAAACAAATTAAAAGAAAATTATGGAGGAGCACCCAAAAGTGTCATGGTATGAAAAACATGGAAATGCAACTTCAATACAAAATACACCACTCAAAAAATTTGTAGAGGGAATGTAGAAATAGACAAACCATTTGAACAGTAAGGAGAATTACTTTAAGAAAAGATATCCTTAAAAACTGGAGACCATGTCAAAACAATAAAAACTATAAACTTGTCTAATTCATGCAAGCTAACTTAAGAAGCACAGGAAAGCAGGGCAAAGCAGAAACACAGGTCAGCAGGCCAAGAAACTGACAGGCAAATTGAAAATAGTATAACTACTCACAACAAACAACGATTTAGACACACAACAATAGTTTATCTGGGTGTTAGGGAGGCCACTAGCTGACCAAAGTACAAAGGGAGCACTCAGCGTAGACAAGTCCATACAAGAAATAGTAACTGAATTATTTGTTTCAATGGTCAAGGATGTTCCAAGACCAGAATCATTATTAATGAACTACGAATTTTGAGTCAAATTGCGTTGTCTCAAATTGAAATGTCCACAGAAGAGGTTTTTAAAAAAGTGTGACAGTAGTCAGAAAGCTAGACAGCATGTTATCGCCTAGGAAATGAATAGGAAGCAGAACAGAAAACACTGTTAACCTTTTGATTACACACCCACAAGTTAGGTGAACACCCAATCTCATACATCAAAAGCTCAGAAAAATTAATGAAAAAAATAGTAAGAGATGTAGAACAGCTTCCACAGAAGAATGCTGCACAAAAGACAATGGAGAAAACAAAGCTTATGAAATCACAGAAGGCATGGGTATGATGAATAGGGAAGTACTAGCTATTTCTAATATCACAAGAACCTAAAGAATACCAGGTTTAAAATAAAAGTGTACTCTTTCAGATAGAGTATAACAAAATTGTGAAGTATAAAGGATTAAACAAATTCAGGAAAAACACTCACTGTTTTTCTTATGCACGTCCAGTTTCAACCTATCCCTCAGGAAATCCCTAAACCACTTAGTGTTCAAGCCCAGGAGGGTACAGGAGTTAACAAATGCTTGCAGTTTTGCCTTGTAAATTGCTATACTTAACAGAAAAAGTTTTATCCTGGAACTTTCTGAACAAAACATTCAGATCCTTCTATATAGAATTATTTTTTTATTTTGCAGTTTAATGAAATTAATTTGTATTACAAATTTGGAAAGCTAAGAAAAAAAGATTACACTGCAGTTGCATTCAACCCTTGGAGTCCAATCTTCTTTTTCATTGCGCACTAGCTCAAAAATCACTTTTTGAAAGCTTTTAAAAGCATAACTTTATAATCTTTTAAAAAATTGTTATGTAGTATGAAATATGTATTTAACTGATCTTCTCCCATAGCAGTATTTCTGTCTCATGTAGCTTGTAAAGACAAATATGCATTTTTAGGTTTGCACCACACACAGAGGATGATAATTTCATTGAGAAATTAAAAAAAAAAAAAAAAAAAAAAA
>Ga0065711_1005964_pt1 | contig 20445 bp, 8 predicted proteins | sample Hoacrofraction12_FD_59098 | JGI IMG/M metagenome (GOLD analysis project Ga0065711, IMG submission 59098) | Hoatzin crop microbial communities from Cojedes, Venezuela - Epithelial fraction 12 v2 (version 2) | ecosystem: Host-associated > Birds > Digestive system > Esophagus > Crop | place...
GTTCAGACATTGGTGCCACTCTGTGCTTTCCTCACTACGCCCATCTGTAGCCTGCTCCTGCGGCACCTCCTGAACCACAGCAGATGATTCACTTCTGCTTTGGAAGCAGGGTGGACAACCGGGGGCTGGCGAGGAACCACTCCACTCTCTCAAGTTACATCTGCATTGAAGACATCCCCAGGGTGAATACTGACTTTGTGTAGGGCTCGTCCTTTCTTCACCTCCTGCCAAATATGCTTTCACACTAGCACTTTACCCAGCTGGCTAATTTGGCCTTTGAAATTATCTCAATAATGTCAGGTACTTAAAAAAACATTCCCATCCCTTTATAAATATTATAATCTAGATGTAAAGACATTGTTTCAGTGTTGTTTGGGATCTGTTGTATTAAAAAAAAAAAATAGCTCTTCAGTGCTGTGCAGCAATCCAGAGCGGAGTATAAACAAATACTGTGTCAAGCTGAAACAAGTCGGTTGAATTTGAGAAGGCAGAATGTAAATGCCCAAGTCAGGAGAATTAGTACCTTTTGTAACATTGCAACAAGTGCAGGGAGATTGCTCCTGCTGACAAGCCCGAAACCTTTCTTGTTCAAATGAAAGAAAAACTAAAAGAAAAAGCTCTGTGCGAAGATGGAAGTTAGGTGGAGATGAGGTTCATGCGAAGCTCATCTCAGGTGCCTGGTTTGCAGAGAAGTATCCATCCCATTCTCCCACACACTGGCGCAGGGATAAAATTAATAATTTTTTAAGCCTTTGTCACTAAATCCACCCAAGTTCACAGGTTTCGGGCCTGAAGTGGCAGCAGTCGGACCCTGTGAGCAGTCTTGCTGAAGTCCCGTTGGAGCCGATGCGTTTCAGAAGCGACCCTGGCGCGTGCCCAGCTTTACGGGGCAGGGAGGGGCTGTCTGCTCCGCCGCTGGCACGGACTCGCGTCAGAGGCTCCTGTTGCTGACCTTTGTCACCTGGTTCTTTACGGGAATTTAGAAGTCTATGGCTTTTAAGTGATAAGGCACTTGAAAATATTTTTTTGCTCTAGTGGGTTTAATATGCAAATAGTGGAACAGAGCCAATGGGCCATCTCAGGCAGCCTGACTTTGGAGATTGCTCCATAAAGGTTTATTTCGGCTATTAGCTGTTGTGCCAATATTTTTCTTGCAAGCAAGAGTAATGATTTTTCTAACCTAAAATTGAGGGTTTCACAGGCTGCAACTGGAAAATTGGCAGCCCTGCTCCTCTACTGTAGACTGAAAGCCCACGGCAGAGGGAAAAGAGTTAAATGAAAAAATATAATTCTTCCATAATAGCTTTAAAAACTTGCGTTGCTAGTTAGCTCTAGAAAGCACACCTGAAACACAGAATAAAGGTAATAATTATATAGTCAGACTATATGCAGACAGTTACTGATGGCATACTTTCCCAGCTCAGTAGTGTATTCGTAAAATTGGAGATGGGGAAGCAAAATGATTAAAATGATTAAAAAAAGAAAAAAGAAAAAAAAGGAAAGCTCCACCACTCACAGGAACTTTAAAATTCCTTTTGACTAGTACTAGGAACATACAAGTTCTGATTTTACCTATACTTATTCCCTGGTTTTCTGGTGTTTTTTCCTCTGAAGCACTTGCCACAGGAAGAGGAAATTAAAGGTTGCTCTGTCGTGCTTCCATGAACAGCGGACGGTGATTCTGTAATCCTGTTTTGTTTCAAACTGAATTGCCGTAGTCCAGCAGACTTCTCTTTTTTGGTCAATTGTTAACAAAAAGCCCAAAACACCAAAAACAAAAACAAACAAAACCAAACAAGANAAGCTTTCTCTGATTATGCAGCTTGCCANTGTAAGAAATAACTAATTTTTAATCCATTCTAAAAATAATTTCCTGNTACNGCTGCTTTAATTATTACTAAAATGGAGGATTTGTGTATTTTTTTCCATGAACATCTGGGTGAAATAGTGGACTTCTTTGGTCTGTTTGCTTGATGTGTGAGGTGAACCAGTTTATTCTGCTAGCTGTGTTGGGTGGGGAGCATTGCTCTGGAGCTGAGAGGTGGAATTCTAGGAGATGTGTGAAAATAAAAAAAAAAAAAAGGCAAAAAAAATCCTGTATTTTTGCTACTGTGTCTTCCCTTTCCCCAGTATAGAGTTAAGGTGTGTAAATGCCCCTGGTGAGAGTGAGTGTAAGCCTGGAGCAAGGGGTGGAGATGAGAAGGCGAAATGGTCCATACCAGGGGAAATGGCCATTAGAGAATTTTCTGAGCAGTCATTCTCATGCTGAAAGATCCGAACTGGGTGGCAAAGACACTACCTCAAAAATAGTTAGGGCTTTTATAGTTATCTTCCTCTCTTGAATCCTAGTTTTAGATAAGTTAGAGCTCTAATATTTTCATCTTTGGCTCTGTAGTTATTTTTCCTTGCCTGTTAAGAGTTTGATGGGTACTCAACAACTTGTATTGCTGAGGTCATACTGATCAGTCCTTATTGAAAGGCAAAACTAGGCTTGTCGCTGGTGGTAGATCTAGTAGACGTGGAGTCTGATGCGAGTTTCCTGATCTCATTTTTGCTTAAACTACAGTGCTATTTGGTAGAATTGGAGAGAGGGAAATGATATCTCATTTGTGGCCCTTATAAAGGAAAACATCTTGAAGCAAATTTTTTTTCAGTGTATTTTTTTTTTTTCTCCTGAGTAAGGTCCTGTCATGGTTACCACAAAACCCTTTTGTATTTGCAAACTGCTTGCGCTGCTATAGCATACCTGTTGTTTTGTTTGAGGACGTGTCATGTACCTTCTGTGTGTAAAGAGCAGAGGTTTGCGCTGCGTCTGATGGGACTTAGCATAGAGGTCTGCTTCTAGGAGTCCCAGAGCCATTCTTGGCTCAGAAACTTGTAGTCCTTGTCTAAAATTGGTGGGTTCTGAAATTACACAACAAAATTCTGGTTTAGCATTTGTGTAAGCACACATTATAGAAAATTAGGAGGTTTTAACACAAGGGGACGTTCATTAAATCTTCTGCATATTATAATAATAGAACAAAAGTAATTTTTTTCTTTATGTAAATACATATTCCAGTCACAGATAAAGAAAACAATGCTCAAATTTAGTTTTTGGATGGCTTTTTATGAATTACGATCAAGTAGTATTGTAGCTGGTATGGTTGCCGGAAAGTTTTCATTATGGTTTTAAGATTTCTTTATCTGATATTTTGTTTTGCAGTATTATGTGCCAAGAATCTCGCAAAGAAAGATTTCTTCAGTAAGTATCCCCTAATTGTATAACTTTCTGCTCTTGATTAATCGGATTTATTTGTAGATTGTGCATTACCATCGTGTCGTATCTATATATGTCATTGTTCTGTGGTTCTCTTTGTGCAGTAACATTGCATTACTACATGAGTAGACGTTACCCTGAATTGTATTTAGACAGTGTAGACTCTAGGACTGGGAGACCAAGGACTCACGAATTCTAGTTGAAAGTCTGGCTGATGAGACCACGAGCAAGTTGCTGCTTATAATTCTACGTGTGGGGTACCAAGAGCATCCATCTGAAAGGCGCTCTATTTATAAAGCATGCCAGGGGTATGAGTAAAGTACCCCAGTGCTGCAGGCTCGATATTATGTTAAGGACTGAATAAAAATGCCTACTTATCAGTATGCATGGGCAGGCACTGTCAAATTAAGCATGTTTAACCTTTTGTTTTACCTTCACAATTTATGGCAGATATCAATCTGTATGACACAAGTACGTTATCTAATTAGGAACTCAGTTCTCTTTTTTGGAGTTACTATAATAGTTTTAGGATAATGGCAACTTTTCTTTCGGGGTGGGAGGCGGAGAAGAAGCTCGTGATAGCATTATCTTGGAAGAAACAAAAGAAAAAGTGCGATGTTTAATAGGAGCTTTTCCCTTCCCCAGGACTTCCTGACCCATTTGCAAAAGTAGTTGTTGATGGGTCAGGTCAGTGCCATTCAACTGACACTGTGAAGAACACGTTGGACCCCAAATGGAACCAGCATTATGATCTGTGAGTTGTTTGTAAGGTCACAAGCAAACAAGATCCCAGAGATTTATCTAGTAAATAGCATGCACAAGGGTTGGCACTGCAGCTTCATTTTACGTTCGCAGGAAGAGGCACATTTGCTGAGGAGGACTGTTTTTTTGCAACAAGAAATTACCTGTTAATAAAGGAGTGGTACTTTGCTTATAGGTGTTTGCATTTGGGAATATTTGTGTGTCGGGTACACGGCACAACTGCTTAGAGTAAGCTCTACTGGAGCAGTGCAGTCCATCTTTTCCAAAAGATTGTCCTTGTTGTAGTGATTTATTTCCTTCAAATTATTAGAAACATAAATTTTAAAGTTTTGTGTATTAATCAGCTTGTTGCATAGCTTTTAATGAGGCTGTCTAGTTAAATTCATGCTGCAGCAAATTAACATGCTGTGTGAAATCATAGTGCAGTAATTCATTAATAATATCATTTCAAGCTTAAGCACTTCTGTATTTATAATGACGCAGCATGACCGATACACTAAAATGTATCAGAACTTGTATCAAATAAAGCATAAATTCTGTAGAGTAAAAAGAGGTTATGTTTTCTAAAATTACTCTTCTAATATGTATTTTTCTAGATACGTTGGGAAGACAGATTCCATAACCATCAGTGTATGGAACCATAAAAAAATCCACAAGAAACAGGGAGCTGGCTTCCTGGGGTGTGTCCGACTCCTCTCCAATGCCATCAGCAGGCTAAAAGATACTGGATGTAAGAGCGATTCCTACCTGGCTCAGTCAGGAACCTCCTGTGCCCTGTATCCGAGTAGCAAATAGTATCCCACCCCCCTCGGTGTTTTGTTGATCTTTCCTATTCTCATTTGCAGACCAGCGTTTGGATCTATGCAAACTAAATCCCACAGATACCGATGCTGTACGAGGCCAAATAGTGGGTAAGGATACTCCCAGCTAAACTTTCATCTTCTTGGGTAAATATATTATACAGACAAATGTTGTATTAAAAAAGAAACCTCTAGTCATTATTCCTTCTGTGCCTTTTCTGTGTTGTTTCTTCTGACTTTAATGGAATTAAATGACATAACCTGAAAATGTTTGTTGTACTCCTACGCAGAACTTTGTTTTCTCTCAGTCGGTAATGGGAAATTATATTAAGAAGAGGGAATGCATCTGGCAAGGTTTCTAATGTACCTCTGGAATGGTAAATGTTACTGTGAAACTGATTTGGTTTGGACCAAGGTGACAGGCAAAAAGAATCTTATGTGGGAAAGAAGATCTGGAAGAGTTAAAAGAAATTTTACAAATGGCTATTTTCATACCTTTGGCTTGTGTAACCCGTTTCCAAATATCAAAAAGGCAGTGCTAGTTTTACCGCCCGTTTACTCCATCTTACCATGTTTTGCTGCCCCTCAGCCCAAGCTTTTCTTTAGAGATGGATACATAAATATATTTGGCAAAACCCAAATTTTCACTGTAACGATGACATCTAGTGGTGAATGGTTTCTTGCCAGCTGACTTTGCTGGATCCTCATGAAACACAGGTGTAGAACCTGACATGTTTGGATATTTATAGACACAGACTCAGCTGAAGTTTTGGCATGGTGATGCCTCTGGTTTTTCTTTTTCCTTTTTGAAAATCAGTAATGCTTTAGGTTTATAGAAGGTGTTTAGGTAAGTGGTGTGCTCTCATGTGTAGGATATAACTTTCCTTAATGTTTTACCATAGATAAATGTGCGCCACTTGGTTTTATGTTGTTTTTAAGGGAACAATTGTTCTTTTATTACTAACTTGTGTTTCTTTTTTATTTCAGTCAGTTTACAGACACGGGACAGAATAGGCACAGGAGGTTCTGTAGTAGACTGTAGAGGGCTTTTGGAGAATGAAGGGTAAGGATTTTCTTTGCACTTAATTAGAAAAATGGTTATATGTGGAAAGAATATAATTAACACTAGAAATATTAAATATCAGTGTGAGTAATACATTGTCTGGGAATATGTATCGGGTAGTAAGGTTATAGCTGGATACTTACTTGAAGAAAATAAGCTAAACTGGGTTGGACTTGATATTTTTTATTACCAGTGCTTCTGGCACTTCCATGAGAAATTTGGGATATTAAAACATTAAGAAAGTTGCATATCTTGGGTTAAAAGTCACAGTACTTGAAGTAATGGAGAGAGAGAGACAGACGTTTTTTTCTGCATTCACTTCTCTGTGATGGAAACTCTTGAAGTTTCCCCATTTTCAGAACGGTTTATGAAGATTCCGGACCGGGAAGGCCGCTGAGCTGTTTTATGGAGGAACCAGCACCGTATACAGACACTACAGGGGCTGCTGGCGGAGGCAACTGTCGCTTCGTAGAGTCCCCCAGTCAAGATCAGAGGCTTCAGGCACAGCGACTTCGGACTCCTGAAGTCAGAGGTCACATACAGACACCTCAGAACAGACCGCATGGTCACCAGTCGCCTGACCTACCGGAAGGCTACGGTAAGAGCTTTTCAGAACTGTGAAACTGAAGTTTTTTTCAAAAGACTTTAGAGAAAAAAACCTCCCATTTTAATATATAGATGTGGTTTACCTATTAGAACATGCAGCGTCCATGTGCATCTAATGGTCTGCATTTTGGAAAAGGAACTAAGCAGTGCAGTTAGAAGTTTGAGATTGGCTGATTAGCAGTTGGCTACACCAGGAGACACTGAGGGTTGATGGTAAATTAAACATGAGTTTGTAGTATGATGCTGTTACAGAAAATTCAGTGCTAATCTTGGCTATGTATCTGGGGAGAACGACTGTAAAGAGCTCTTTAAACTAGAGCAGTCATGCTATTTTTTCCTTCCCCCTTGGCATGTTGTGTAGGTTTGAGCCCACATTTGAGAAAAGATCAGGAAAATATAAAAGCAACAGAGAAGGCAGTAGTATGGAAGATTAGGGAGGATAAGATTAAGGAGAATTTAAATCTCAGAAAAGAGCACGACAAATCTAGCAGTAAAGAAATCCAGTTTGGGGGGTTTGGGTTGTCTAAAAATAAAAATACAAACGAAAACATACTGGTGTATGGATTTGTGAGTTTCAAAAAGAACACAGAAATGTGTAGTCAACTAAAATGATGAAAACAGTGTTTTAAGGACAAAACAGTCCAAGCTGCAAGAGGTCAGGTGGATGGCTCAAGCACCTTCTCCTAGCTCTGACAGGAAGATAATCTGCTACTGGCTTTCAACAAACTGTTTATTCTGATGTTTTCAGATTGGTAATTAAGAATAATCTTTCTTCCCTTTTCATAGAACAAAGAACAACGGTACAGGGACAGGTTTATTTTTTGCACACACAGACTGGAGTTAGCACATGGCATGACCCTAGGATACCAAGGTATGTATTTATCTATTTATAGTTAGAAGGTCACGGGGGTTTGCAGTGTGTGTGTGTGTGTGTTGATGGCAGTAAGTTGAATCTTTAAGAGCAAAAAATCTATTAAATGGGTTGTCTAAATTTAAAGGGAGAGCTACGAGCAGAGGAATAATTTTGGACCTTTCTAGTTACCTTTTCACCAAACATTAAGGATGTCTCTTTTTGAAAGAAAGAATTATCTACTTGTGACTCATGTAAAACAAAAGGGGAAAAAATATGTAGTCCTTCAGGAATTCCCATTTGACAAATTCTTCCAAAAATGTCAGTGTGACTTTTATTTTTTGGTGAAGCTACAGATTTCTGAATCTTACATAATTCTCTTTTTGTGTGTGAAAACAGTTTGGACTGCTATTTGAAGAAAAAAGTGACTACTTTCGTAAAGCCGATGTTTCTTGAGTATTGAGCTTGTACCTTTTGCTCGAATAGTGCTCACTCATGTGTAACTGAAGTGGAGATTACTTAACATCTTTAAACTTGAAGTGGTGTTGGGGTTTTTTCTGCTGTAGACTGGTGATCTGCAGCTAGAAAATTTGAATCTTCCATATGATTAATCTAGTAAAGCCTCTTTGAACCTTAACCTGCAGTTAATCCAGGTCTTTGACTAAGGTCTGGCATTCTTCCTTGAGGAGCTTTATCTGGGCTGTTTCACTGGACCACCTGCACACCAGATTCAAGAGTGAAACACGAAGTCAGTAACTCTTCAGCTGCTGCGCTGGCTGGATGATACATGGATGTGATACAGGATATTAGAAAAATGATATAAAGTAGTATAGGCAAAAGTGTTGATAAAACCACACACAGTAAATGGAAGGATATGAAAAATAAAGCTGAGAGAGAGAAAATAGCTGATGTTAAATTAGCTGCTGTCTTTGGAAGAAGAAGTGACAGTGCTCATTCATTCACGTTGCTCGTGTCAGGCTTGTGTGCCCAAAGCCTTGTCTCTGCTTCTAGTGATGCTGGTTGGCCTAATAAAAGGTTTTGCTTCTTCCCTCAACAAATTTTAGAGCTAGGTTTTCAGAACCAGCAATGTAAGTGAACACAACAATGTCTCATGAGTTACGGGTCACGCTTGTTTTAGTTAAAGGTGGCTTTCTTACTACCAAGTTGCAGTGCAAAAACCTGACCTTGGAATTTAGCACAGTTATAGGTTAAAACTTGATGTAATCACATCTCTAAAGTACTTTCAGATGCACAGCTGATTGAAACAAATGGCTACAGCCATAATCGTCTTTAAGGGGCCTAACAAAGGCTTGTCTGTCTCCCGGGGTACTCCCTGCTGGCTTATACTCCCTCTGACACTACAGAAGTCTTTGGTGTGCAAAGTGTTTCTACCTTTTCTAAAGCCTCTCAGTTTACTCATTTATACTGATGTTGCATGATTAGATTTAGGTAAGGAAACTATGCAGAGTGATGCCTTCAACCCTCGATAATAGACGAATCCACACCAGTTGCCTAGAGAATACATTATTTAACAACAGCTTTTCTGTCTAAAAATAATCTTCAGGTTTCCCTCCTTCCTTTTCTTGCCCGTCTTAGTATTTTCCTCTATCAGGTGGCTGGGGCCTTCAGTGTTTTCAATTTTCTAGGTGTAAATACATCCTACGTATTGAATTCATGCACTACCCGAAAGTGAGTGACTACTTTTAGTAGCTGATATCCATGATATCAATGATACCCAAAACTGATTTAGGATGAAAGGGGTGAATGTCTTGGTAAAGCCTTGCTCTCAGTGATTCACGAGTCAAATAGTTAGGATTCTAACCTGAGGTGATACTTTTTTTTTTTTTACGTCATATTAGTATTTGGCTGCCTTAACCTCTTAATTTATTGGACCTTTGGAGACTGTGGTTGGTGCAGAGGCCTTTGCTTCATTGTTTGGTTTTCTGCACGGGGATCACACTGAAGTTACTTTTGAGCTGTAGGGCTTTGTTACTTTCAAAGCCTGGCAGAGACAGAAGGTGTTTTGCTGATTGCCTTTCTGTCTCTGTACCATGTATATGTAGGCAGTTGCGCTGCTTAGATTGAGGATTCTAAAAAGACAACATTAGAACAGCTATTCTGCCCTTCCTCCTAAGACTTCCAGCCTGGAATCACTGAGCACCAGATTCATTCTCCCCTCTCCCCTGGATGTAAATTGGTTTCATCTGAACTTCAGGAGTGCTTTAACTTGTTGTTTGCTTTTCTCCTTAGAGACCTTAACAGTGTGAATTGTGATGAACTAGGACCTTTGCCTCCAGGTTGGGAAGTTAGAAGTACAGTTTCAGGAAGAATATATTTTGTAGATCATAACAACAGAACCACACAATTCACAGATCCACGACTACATCACATCATGAAGTAAGAATCTTGCCTGATAAATAATTCCTCTGAAGTTTGGATTCTTAAACCTTTTATTTTTGTCCAATTTTAACTATAGTCTGGGAGTCATGGGGGGCTGAAGAGCTGCATGATGATGTTGGGGAACAGATGCAACCAATGCTCTGGTCAGGGTCTGAGCTTTGGTTCTCAGTGCTGGTTTTATCTAACCTTTTTGCAGAGACACTTCAAAAATGTTTTCACTATGCTTTGCAGTCCTCAGGTTAAAGGGAGGGCTTGCTTATTTTGGCACAACACTGATCTCTTTAAGCTGGTTTGACAAAACTGCTCCAAGCTGTGCTGGAGCAGATATGCAGTTCTGGAAATGCTGGGGTAGAGGGTCTGCCAGGCGGTTCCACAGCAGTCCGCTTGTGCCTGTCTGGATTAGTAGTTCTAGCTCTGTGCTAGCCATGCTAGACCTGAACCAGCTTCGTGTTCCCTTGAGCTCCAAACAACAGGAATATAAAGCCATTTGGAGTCTGGTCGCCTGGTGCTGTGCACAGCCAGCTTGGGTTTAGCAGGATTTAATGAGCTCAAGCTCTGCATCACGCAAAGGCAGCTGTGAGAGAACTGACCCTGGAAGCAGCCTGGCAGTGCTTGTTGTCTCCAAGATCAGACTTTTTCCTGGATCTGAGTTGTCTGTGCTTGAAGCCAGCTGGGGAATCTCTGTATCTAAAGAATCATTGTTCCACAACCCAAATAAAGCACTGATAGGTAAGGATAGTTGAGCATATGAAGCTGCAACTATCTGGGGCAAGTGCATCTTTCTCTTTCAGTAACCATAGATGCAGTACTTCTACTGTGTCAGGAATCCCTAGCCTTATTTTGCATGGAGCTGGAATAAAATTCATTGCGGTTGTTAGATGGTTCCACTTATAAAGCTGTTGTTTGTTTCATCAGAGGTCTCTTTGTGTTATGCTCTTGAAAGTTGTCTCCATATAGAAGAAATACAAACTTTTTAATTGCTGCTCAGCATTTGGTGGTTGTGACCCACAGCCTTCCACAATGTATTTGCCATATAAAAACCGAGCTGAAAAATGCTGAAACTCCTATTGTAAATATCTGTGTTCCTCACATCCCTGGATATAGGGTAACGATGGCGTAGAAATTGCCCAGCTGAATGCACACGTCACTCCAGGTTCCTCTTAAAGAAGCTTAATCAGTTCTTCCATCGTTGTTTTACATATTTCTTATTGTTACACTTCTAGAATAAGTATTTTATTTTTCTTTCAAAGCCATCAATGCCAGCTAAAAGAGCCCAGCCAGCAGCCTTTGCCAGCTCCAAATGAGGGGTCACTGGAAGATGGCGAGGAGTTGCCTGCACAGAGATATGAAAGAGACTTGGTACAAAAGTTGAAAGTTCTTAGACATGAGCTCTCTCTTCAGCAACCACAGGCTGGTCACTGTCGCATTGAAGTATCCAGAGAGGAAATATTTGAGGTATTTTTATTGACTTTTTACTACTAATAGCAGCTTTTGTCACTCAAGAGTTAAGTAACACTGATCTCTGATTACAGCAAGTTTGCTTCAGGAGAGAGGTAGTGAATACCACCAAGTGTTACAGAGTTGCCGTTGGAATTGGCTTCATATTAGCACTTCAACAGAATGTTTCCTGTAGTTGAGTAACAATCTATGTGTTACAGTAATGCATCTTAGTAGACTTAATTATAGGAAGGAAATACCTAATTGTAAAAATACACATATAGGAGTCCTACCGTCAGATAATGAAGATGAGGCCGAAGGACTTGAAAAAGAGACTTATGGTGAAATTTCGAGGAGAGGAAGGCCTGGATTACGGAGGAGTAGCAAGGTGAGATTTGGGGGTTTGTCTGACACTTTTCAACTGTAAAATTGTCCCTAAAGTGAACTGTGGCTGCTGTTATTCCCTTTAAAATTATCTCTTAATGGTATATGTAAGTTATTTGTTATCTAGTTTATAGGTAGTGGTTGTAGCTTCAGTCTTCATGTCGTGGTAGATTGGAAAGTGGAAGCATGCAATTGAACAGTTGTCCCACAGCCCTCCTGGTGTCAAAAGCTCCCACTAAATGACTTGGTATGCCTTGGATTTGGGAGCATTACTGGAATTAACGCCAGACTGAGGTGTTTGTTTCCCCTGTTCTCCATACGTACTGTTCTCCTCACCATTACCTGGTGAGTGTAAAAGGCTTGTTTGGGATAGGCTATTGATCTTACTACTGAAAGTGGTGATCCCAACAACAGGCTCCAGTTTCAGAAGTGTGAAAGTGTGATCAGATTAAACTCTGAGGTCTTTGAAGAAGCACGTATACTCTGAAGTCAAATCCAAATCACAGTAAAGGTTTTGTTAAACACACCTGTCTGATTTCCAGTGAATGGATTGCTAGACGTTAGGGGTTCCTTTTTGTTCTGTCTCAGCCACATTCAGGAGAGCCCTCTGATCTGTTGGAGCAGGAGTGGAGGTGAACTAATCCTAAACAAAGGCTAAAACTTTAGAGAATAGTTGCCTCCCTCTTAAAAATAATTCCCTGTGGGTCGCATCAGATCTGAAGTTCTGGAGTTGCTGTAACAGCATCACCAAAATACTCATCTTCGTGGCTCAGATGCATCCTGTGAATTCACCGAGAGATTTCTCAAATCCACAAAAGCTGCATCACCCACTTCGGTGTCTTTCAGTAACCCATCGCTGGACAAAGGAAAGAAGTTGGAACATTCTGAGCTGCCTTACCCGAGGCAACCTTTAGTGTCTCCGCTGTTGGCATCCTGTTGTCCTGATGGCTTTCATAATTGCCCATTTGCTGCAACAGACTCTTTCAGATCAGAACTGCTCCACTTCTAAGCATTAAAGTTGATAGTTCTCTCAGAATATTTTGGACCCGGGATGGGTGTCCAAATTTAATAATAAAGGGGTATTTGTCATGGTGAGTTGGGAGGTCAAAAATCGCTTTAGTTCCATTTCCATCCTTGTGTGTTACTGAGGTGAGAGAAATTTACCTAACCCCTCCTCTCTCAATGCGTGTTGTCTCTCTGCCCCTTCTGGGCTCTCTGCTGAGTCATCAGGGATTTGCAGAAAAGCAGCTTTTCTGAAGATCTCCAGTGACCAAGTTGATTTTAAACAACAGATTTTTTTAAAATATTTCTCTATACTGTACAGGTCGCAGAGGAGCGGATCTCTTAGTCTCCAAATATCTGAACTCTGTACAAAGTCAAGATTTTCTTGGAAGTGTGTCTTGTTCAGACTCGATTTGTTGACGGCCTTGTCTAACAGCTTGCTGTAGCTTCTCTAATTGACGTTAATCCCTTCAGTGCTTCTAAACTAAACCATGTCTGCCTGGGAGTGGAGTAAGACACTCAGAGGTTTTAAGCATACCTTTTTGGTCTGCAAATGGAGGGTAGTACAAGGTGATCTGATTTTGAAATAAGCATTTCATAACTGATGACTAGTTTGATGATTCACAGTAATGGTGGTGTCTGAAAGTTAAGTGAAGTTGCACCCTTCTAAAATACCTTGTTTGGTTTTTTTTTTTGGCAGAGAATGGTTGTATTTACTGTGCCATGAAATGTTGAATCCCTATTATGGACTCTTCCAGTACTCCACAGATAATATTTACATGCTGCAAATCAATCCAGACTCTTCTATCAATCCTGTAAGTACGCACTTCTGAGCAGTGACAGAGGTCCCCTGCAGATTTTTTGTCGTAGCTGTTCTTCCATGGCAAGAGTGTAAACCGAATGGTAAAGCAGAATAAGAACGTGTTAATGAGTCTTATGTTGATATAGTATGAAGCAGAGGGCTTTTGTTTTAGAAATTAATAACATGGGAGAGGAGGTAGCCTTTGAGAAGTATCTGATTTCTGTGAGACTGCTCAGTACTGACTGGGATGCGCGGTGATTCTGAGAAGATACACGGAGGTGAAATTCACCTTCACGGTGAATGCCAGTGGTTGTGTAAACAGCATCGCGTCCTCAGCACTGTTCGCCCCTGACTGTAGAGGCTATATGCCTTGCTTACCCTGTCCCAATAAGCTGCTGTGCTTCCTTTTTGTTCTTGCTGGAGGATTTGGACTGATGCAGACGCTAAAGGGAGCAGAAATTCTGTATTAGTACAGGGGAATTTTTCCCAACATGACATTTCCTGACATTTGCTCTGTAAGATGGGGGAGGTAGATCGGAAGAATCTCAACCATAGGACTTATGCCTTAGTTCTCAAAAGTCAGCTTATAAGCAACATGAAAGACATGAAGGAAGCGCGCACATGGCCTGCTTCCTCAAGAGCAAAAAGATTTTGGTGGCTAAACAAAGAATAAACTAATTTGTTTGAAATTATCATACCTGGGATTCTGGGGATTTCATGGGGATTTTCTTTTCAGGAGTTTTGCCATATGAGAGGCGTAGAAGACTTGTATCCAATTTATTAGTCAGGTAATGCAGAGAGACTTGTTTGAGGCACTTAATCATTAAATGCTTCTGTTCTTGGTTATGTTATGAGGAAAAATGGTGGCTCCTCTTGCCCAGAGGGTTACCGATAACTTGCACCAAACGCACAACTGACAGGGCGGGTATAACCACAAGATGTCAGTGTCTTCCTGCTGCCTGATTTTCCTCTCCTCTCTCCCTGCAGGACCATTTGTCTTATTTCCATTTTGTGGGTCGGATAATGGGTTTGGCTGTGTTCCATGGACACTATATCAATGGGGGTTTCACGGTTCCCTTTTATAAACAGCTTCTGGGGAAGCCCATTCAGCTTTCCGATCTGGAATCTGTTGACCCAGAGTTACACAAAAGTTTAGTTTGGATCTTGTAAGTACTGTACTTATCAATTGCCTTGCTATAGAGAAGATGGGGTAGAGTATGTTGGCAATAGAGAATTAATGCTTTATGGAGAATATTTGCAAAAATCTTGTAACAAGAGAGATCTGTACAGAATTATGCAACTACTGTTTCTATGTCAAAAAGCGCAAGGTACTTGAAGAGAAGTTCTCACTGCAAGCTGTGTTAGCTCTCCTTGCAGCAAAGTAGATATTAAATCATTAAGCATTGCATGAGTATGGTAGAATCAGTATCAAAATCCAAACTCAGGACAGCATTCTGAGGGGAAGTACAGCCTTGTTCGGAAGAAACATGACTTTGATTAAAAAGGAAATAAATTGAATTAATTTGGGCTTCTGTACATTTACAGTTCAGAACAAAATCCACCGTTTGGTGTGGCTTTGGGACTCTTCAGCACTGCTTTGCATTGTCTCAATTTCTCTTCCTAAATGCTGTTTTGAATTTTGTATTTGAAGTTACTGATGTTGTTGAAGTTCACTGCATGTGATCTCTTCCGTGCGTCACATCGATACGTGACAGCAGATCAGATTGTTACTGTATAGATGTGTCTGTGTATATAGGGTTTTATTCATTATCCTCAGTGCTACTAGAATTAGATGGGTGACCCATATCTGATCAGGCTCTCAACATGCATTAAGCTATGCAGAAAGAAACTGGTGACTGTGGCAATACTTCTCTAGCAGTGTGAAATGCAGAAGGCTGGTTACTAGGTTTATCCTGAAGACTAAGGGTTCAAATAGCAAACTGTCAGCACCACTGAGAGTTATCAAAATATAAAAAATGCTAGGTTTACCTTTTATCTTTCTATTGCCAGAGAGAATGATATCACCCCAGTTCTGGACCATACTTTTTGTGTGGAACACAATGCTTTTGGGCGGATTTTACAGCATGAACTCAAACCAAATGGCAGGAATATTCCAGTGACAGAAGAGAACAAGAAAGAATATGTCAGGTATTGCAGACCAAAAATATATCCTGCAAAGGTAGTGGAAAGAAGGTAGTAAACAGATTAATTTTTTTTATCTGTTGAAACTAATGAAATAAGTATTTGGGGAGGAAATATCAGAGTCATAAATGACAGGAGTGTTTTTACACAATGTGGTTTTGTAAGACCTTGGAAGATGGAGCTGTGAAGTGTACTTTGGTTGTTCTGTTGGTGGTGCAATAATTAATTATTGATGGAAAAAGGAACTGATAAGCAGTTCTTTCCTAGTACAAAATATGTGTATTAAAACAAGTTCTTCTGTAAAACGAGCATTTCCCAGCTCTTCTATGAAAATCCGAGTCCTATCTAGCTCATCATCCCTGACTTACTCTTTCCCCCCCAGGCTGTATGTAAACTGGCGATTTATGAGAGGAATAGAGGCACAGTTCCTGGCTCTGCAGAAGGGTTTTAATGAACTGATTCCTCAACATCTCCTTAAGCCTTTTGACCAGAAGGAACTTGAGGTATATGTTTTATCCCCATGGAATATTTTGTAATTTGCTTCATGCACAATCAAGCACTGATTTTAGAAAATAAACAAGTGAAAACCAAACCCATGAAACTTATTCCAATTTACGTACCAGAAAGCTGTGTACTTATTTTAACCAAACTCTTTTTGGTTTATTCTAGACTTTATTTGGGTTAACATTATTGAGAGGGCTACTTAAACAGGAAAAGACAAATACACCATGTTGTCTAACCAACGACTAATGCTCAGAGCAGGTGAACTGGGCAGAGGAGGAGTACTGCAAGTCTCTTGGCAAGACCTAACGCGTTATCTACCCCAGAACTTGTTTTCTTCAGTAACTGTTGTGGTGTGTGGCTGTTTCTGTATTCACACAGGGCATGGTTTACAGGGACTAAAATAGAAGTGTAGAGCATGTAGGAAAGAAATTAATTTGTCTTCTCATTTAATCCTGAGATGCAGAGTACTACATCTTAAAATAATTCCTGACATAGCAATTTTTCCTCTGGTTTTGCCGTTTTGAAAAAAGAAAGCAACCTGTGGAACATTGACTGTTTGCAACATTCGAAGCACTAGCTTCATGCTAGTCGTTCGTGCATACTGATTAATCCCATGAAGTTATTGCATTCCATTTGCTAGCTGCTTGAAAGAGCAGATTAAAAATCCATTAAATATTTCAATACCGTCTGCGTCAGAACAGCCACAACTGTCCTAATAATGTAAATGAGTGCAAGTGGGTGCTGTCTTGGTGGCACAGAAAAGCAGCTGTTAAATGGGAGCTCTCAGAAATGCAAGCCTCAGTACGGAATATTACAGGAAATGTAGAATATGGAGCACATTTTGAGTGCTGAAGTTTTCTCTGTGCCATTTATTTGTCCTTGCCAGGGGAGGTGGTTACATTCATGGCCAGCAGTGACTTCCTTTTACAGTATTTTGCAGCCTGGTGTCTCTCTGGGAAAGAGATTGAAGTAATATGTCTGGTGTGTGTCAGATGACATCAGAAAACAGATGTGAAGTTTCTGTATTCTGTTGTGGGTTATGGAACAACAATCCTTAAACTGAGCAGGATTCTGTTGTAGTTGGTGTTGGCAGCTCTAGGACAAACCTACATCAGCACAATGATGTTGTGTAGCGCAGTGGATGGCATGCCTTCTTCCGAGTCTGTGCTGTACCCTCATAAGGATATGCTGTACTCTTCAAGTAGGATAGATTTTAAAAATGCAGGTCTTGAATGGGCTTTTGACTCTAGTTTCTTGTGAAAATTCTAGTTCTGGCGAGTGTACTCCATGGCCTCAGTTTCATTGCCATTTAACTGGAGAGATTTACTGCCCGTTCTAAACTGTTTCAGAGCGTTACCCTGCGTCAAAAAGGTGGTTGAAGTGTGTAAAGAATGCTAGGCTTGGTGAAATAGTTGGATGTGTGTTGTTATAGGTGCAGGCCTGAAAAGACTCTGGACGTTAAAGCGTTTTTCTAATCCTTTAACAGCTAATCATAGGAGGCCTGGATAAGATAGACCTGAATGACTGGAAGTCAAACACGCGTCTGAAGCACTGCATGGCAGATAGCAATATCGTGAAGTGGTTCTGGCAAGCGGTGGAAACATTTGATGAAGAACGAAGAGCAAGGCTGCTGCAGTTTGTGACGGGTTCGACACGTGTCCCACTTCAAGGTTTCAAGGCTTTACAAGGTGACTGATGTGGAGGCTGAGTTAATCTGTGGTGGGAGACAGAGATAAAAATCAGGTGATATTTACTAGCCCCTTGTAAAATATCAGTGCATTACTGGATAACTCAAGCACTGACAAACTGGAGATCCCAAGAGCAGCTTTTCATTTTTCAGCAGCTCTGCTGATGGCGAACTCTTTAGCCGTTGCTGACAGTGATAGAAGCTGGTAAATCTCTCATCATGTAGCACGTTGACTGGTGTCAATATTAGCTTATCAGCCTCCTACAACTCTGTAGACTGATGGTAAAATCATTGCATGCAAGCACACTGTCCTGTTTTCGGCTGGGATAGAGTTAGTTTTCTTTCCAGTAGCTGCTGTGGTTTGGATTTAGTATGAGAAGAATGTTGATAACCCTGATGTTTTCAGTTGTTGCTAAGAAATCGAGGACCTTTTTTCAGTTTCCTGTATTCAGCTAACGAGCAGGTGTACAAGAGCTGGGAGGGAGCGTAGCCAGGCAGCTAACCCAGGCTGGCCAAGGGAAATACTCCATAGCATAGACATCATGCTTAGTATATGAATGGGGGTTGGCCTGGGGGCAGCAGTCCACAAGTTCCACGATTGCTGCTCAGGGACAGGCTGTGCAATCAGTCTTTGAGCAGTGAGGAAATTGTGCATCACTTGTTTTGCATGTTCTTTAGTAGTAGTAGTAGTATTCTTCCTTCATTTGTTGACTTATTAAACTGTCTTTATCTCAACCTACCACTTTTAGTCCGTTCTGCTCCCTGTCCCACTGCGGGGGGAAGGAGTGAGCGAGCGGCTCCTGGTTCTTAGTTGCCAGCTGGGGTTAAACCACAACATACCCACATGATCATAGAGCTGACTGAACAACTTTTTCACATAATAATTGTATTCTCTTCATTGTTTGGCAACAAACCATTAGACTTCAAAACAAGTTCCTGAAAATTGCAGTATTTTTTCATTAGAAAAGGTGGCAGTGTCCTAGGCTCTTGTGATTCTCCTGGTAACGTTCCATCTGTTTGCTGACAGCAAACTGATGTTCGAAATTAAAATACATAGTTCAGTTTTACAAGGAAAACCTTCATGCGCTTAAGTCTTTTCAGTTTTGAAGTTACATCTTCATTAATATAAAATTTAGCAGCTTTCCAAAGCGGTAGTCTGCCAGTTCATTGTAATGAACAGCCCTGTTGCTTCTGCCATCCCTTCATCAGCTGCAGAACTGATCTACAGATTTAGCCTGTGACATCCTTAAGTTTGCAGCTGGAACTGCAATTTTCTCTTGTCTTTTTATCAGCAGCCATATCTGTGTACAGGAATGATGTTTTGTTGAAGTGCATTAACTAGAATGTTTGTCTGTAAGGTTCTACAGGCGCTGCAGGACCCAGACTGTTTACCATCCATTTAATAGATGCAAACACAGACAACCTCCCAAAAGCCCACACTTGGTAAGATGAAAATGTTCTGTGCCTCAGTGCTTGCTTTCCTTTTGTATTGGTTTAAAGGAGTCATCTCTGTTTGCCCTGGGTATGGGTTAGCCATGGGATACACATAGATGACTCCCAAGTGTGCTGTGCTAGCTTGGAGATATCTGTACTCTGCAGCCAGCAGAATAATCAACTTCTCTTCTTAAGCTTGATTTGTCTTCTGGGCTATCTGTGGCTTTTGTTTATGCCAGGGTTGATTATTCTGGATAGTGAGGTGTTTGTAAGTTTATTTCTCTGTGTTCAGCGAAAGTATTTGCCAAGAAATGACTCACAGCAATGTGTCCTCGTGCGGGATTACAAAGAATAGTTTTCTGATCTAAAATGTAGGAGGAGAGTGCTGTCGGTGCAGGACAGGCACAGAACTGAGCTCTTGTACGGAAGTCTCGCTCGCAGAGACAGGAAATCACTTCCGCAGCGGCACGGAGTGTTTGCAGGCAGAGCGGGGGGTTGGCCTGCCTGATGTCTTGCTTTATCTGCAAGCCTCCTGCGTCTGCCACCTCCTCCCAAGCACTGCCCTACCAAGTTGTGCATTCCTGCTGCAGAAATACAGTTGTATTTTGTCTTGTCTCCTTTGGCCACTGAAGTGGCTGAGGCTTCCTTTGATTTTTACAAATTCTATCTATATGTAGCTGATCTAGAATTTTTTTTTCCCCAATAAATATTTTAGATGCTTTTGCTGCAATGTGTTGTTATTTTACCTCTAGCTTTAACCGGATTGACATTCCGCCTTACGAGTCGTACGAGAAGCTTTATGAGAAGCTGCTGACAGCTGTGGAAGAGACATGTGGGTTTGCTGTGGAGTGAAAAAGCAACCAAAGGAAACAGATGCTAGCTCATGGACCACCAAATCAAAAGCTAGAAGAAGCTTGCTGTGAACTTCCTGCTAAGCTGTCTGAAGCATCGGACCTCTAGACAACTTAGAGATGGGGCTGTTTCCCTTCCACCGCTGGTGGATGAGGGTGGGGGTAGGGGCTTTTGTTGGTGGTTTCCAACTCTATTTTCTTTCCTTTGTTACAATAACCCCTTCCCTCTTCTTCCGCCCTCCATAAACCGAAATGCAGCCAAGTTCAGCATTTGGCTTTGGTTACACAGGATATTCTGCTAGATTTGTAACACATATTGTGATAGGGTCAGTGACCCGTGGTGTTTTTTTTAAAAGGAGACTCAAAGTGTAATTAAGAATGAGCTTAATTTGCTGAGGACTTGCAACTGGTAGGCATACCTGGCTAGTTTGTCTTAAATCAGGCTTGAGCCTGTGTAGAGTC
>Ga0065711_1036894_pt1 | contig 20443 bp, 12 predicted proteins | sample Hoacrofraction12_FD_59098 | JGI IMG/M metagenome (GOLD analysis project Ga0065711, IMG submission 59098) | Hoatzin crop microbial communities from Cojedes, Venezuela - Epithelial fraction 12 v2 (version 2) | ecosystem: Host-associated > Birds > Digestive system > Esophagus > Crop | place...
TATGCCTTTTTTTTTTTTTTTTTTTTGTTAATCCATTTATACTTGAGGAATTTCTGTTCTTGTAGCATCTGGTTATGAGTAAGGTGCTGCTATTTTTATCCTTTTAAATGCAGTCATAAGCACGCATACATCCATAATATCCACAAGTAATGTTTTGGCAAGAATGTCTGCTACAAAGATAGACATAGGTAGTCTGGTATGGGTCTCATTGGTGTCTCCACACTTACAGAAGATATCATCATAACAGTGTTCTGGCATCACACCAGGAACCAAGAGGTCTTAACACTTTGTCTTTCTCAACCACAAGCTCTCTGGACTACCTTGAGCAAATTCACTGTGCAAATCTTTCTTTCCTCACTTTTGATAGGGAACGGTTCAGCAGCTTACCCTGCAAAAGAGGATCAGTGGCATTTCTCCTGCAGGGCTGCAGGGGGGGACTAATGGTGGAACATTCTTCACAGAGAGTCTTGAGTGAAACGAGCCTCCTCCATCTGCATCAGCCACCAAACCTGATGCCTTTGCTATTCTGAATTAGAATAATCAGTGTGAAATGAAGCAGCCCTCCTCCCCCATATTTGGTCTTCTCTTTCTTGATTTTTATTAGCCCTTTTAGTGCTCCCTTGGGTCTTTTCACATCATCTATTTCTTGTAGTATTATGGTGGTCAAAGCATCCCTCTACAGTTTTAGCATGCCTGTTTTCAGCCTGTACACAATGCACTTATGCCCATACTGAAGGGCTCTGAAAATTGTCTGCCAAACACGCTGGTGTCTGTCTTGTGTGCTGTGTTCATTGCCATTTACTATCCCTAACCTGAAAAACTGCATGAAGGCAAATGTCAAAGCTCCAAGACCTCTTTTCACTTACAGAGGGCTTGAAAAACAGAGAGGAGAGTTAAGATCTCAGCATATTGACCTGGTTTCTTGATGTCCTCTTTGTTAAAGGAGTCAGAAAACTGCATCTCATGATAAACAGTTCAGGGTTAATTTCACACAATACTGCACATAACTCCCTCCTCCTTTTCCCCTCCTCCCCCGGCCTTTCACACTAGCTTTGAGTTATGACTCTCCTACACTAATGAGATAAACAACATAACTCACTGCAGGTTCTGCTATTTCCTCTGTAAGAAAATGGTTGGAACCTTCTCTGGTTGCCCTATAAGGCACCAGAGGGAGAGACAACCAAGCCATGGCTGAAGGCAGTAAGATCTGTATGTGCATTATTTCCACATACACTGCAAGATCAGCTGTGGAGGGGCTGGATTCAAAGTTCAGAACTTATCCTTTCCTCATTGCCCCTCCTCGTTGTAAACAATAAAAGATCCACACTTCGTGTGAGCCAGCACAGTGACAAATGGGGTCAGGGTGGAGAACCGAAGGTAGCATTTGATGAGTTTGGATCAAGTGAAGGTCTGGTATATATTTTGAGTTCATTACATGGCTGCGTATTAATGAGCAAGGGCACTGTGAATAGGAGCAGAGAGCTTACCTCAAGGGGTGCAGAGATGGATGTTGGATCATCTGTCTCTTGTTGCTTCATCTGCTACCTGGAATGGCCTGTAGGTTCTCTAGGGAAGAGGCTTTCCCACCTCTGTCTTTTCAAGGATACCTGCTTTGTTTCTAGTTGGGCTTTCAGCTTTTGTGGTCGTCTTTCACTGTCCTGGCTGAATCCAGAACTGCTAATTCATATAAGAGTGCTCAATAATTGAACCCACGTTAACAGATACTCCCTCAAAACTGCAGTAGATCCTTGCTCCTCTCTGTCTGGGACAAATACTCAAAGCTGTGGTGCTTATTTTGTTCATCTGGCTCCTCTGTGGAGGCCTATGCAGCAGAGGGCTGATTCTTTGTCTTATTGCTTTGGTCTAGTGACCTCCATTTCAATGTTGTGAACGAGTTCTTGCACAGGACCTGCTGTGAAAGAGTGAGGTTTCTTGCCTCCCCCTCTTCAATGACTCACATCAGAGCCAGGCACAATCCACCTCTGCATAGTAGCAATTGTTTGCAGTGGCTAATGTTTGCAAAGTGCCATGAAGAAGTGGGTCCAAACACTGCAGAAGTGCTAGTTATTCACATTTTTATTTCCAAACCAGTCCCAAGTGCCCTGCTCTGAAATGTATCCTTCTTGGGGTGGGCATAATGCCCAGCAAGCTGTGCAGCAATGAAAGAAGGGCATGTAAACCTCCAGTTAAGTAGCACTCTGTGCCCTGCAACAGCCAGAATCTCTGAATACTCCATCGCTAGGCCATACCCGGGCAGTGGGCTGTAGATGCTCTGTTTATGCCCCAAGGCCTTGGAAGTAGGTGGAAAGTGCTGGAGTCTGAACTGTCAATCCCAACAGTTGAAATATTTCAAACCAGGAGCTGAGGCTTCACTTGCAGAATTTGATGAGCCCATTCTCCTGAGGTGAATAATTTTGTTGTGGTGGGTTTTTTTGTTTTTCTTTTTTTTTTTTTCCCCCCACCCAAGTAACAGGATATTTGTTTTTTCATTATCCTCATTTGTTTTGGTGAGTTAGTTTTGTTCCCAGGCTAGTACACTTTCCTGGCTGCTTCAGAAGGGATGGCTGGGAACTCTTGGGCCATCCTGCTGCCTTTGAGCTGTTCGGCTTTACTAGCACCACTTTGATGTTGTCCAGCTGTTCACTGTTGCTACAGTGTCAGAGATGGTAACACCGCTCCTCTCCTCTGTCTTGTGCGACCTTACCTGTTTGCTAAGGGCAGTGAGTCTGGAATTGCAATTGCTCTCTGTAGCCCCTTCAAGACTGACAACAACAGCAGAAGGACGGAAGAGCCAAAGTAGAATTGGTGGATGGAGAGGGCAGGGGAAGCAGGGGAGAGAAAGGCATTCTTCCAGCTTTTCTGTGTCTTGCTGGGTATTTCTGTGTGTCATGAGTATCTGGGGCAGTTGAGGATACTTTGAAGCACTTGGCAGCATACTTCTGTGCCCCTAGTAGCAATGCATTCACGAAGCCCTGCTGTGTTCTGAACATAAGAGAGCAAAGCATAGCTTGAACATTGGCTAAGGGGTGTCTGTCAGAAGAGCCAGGGCAGCTCAGAAGCCAGTGATGCCAAATGTGATTTAATGGAGCATGCAGTAATATAAACATTACTGCTGTATCTCCTCCCTCATTCAGGATGTTGGCATGAGGAGATAATAACCAGAATGAAGAATCTGCCTTCAAACAGAAGTCCAGAATTTAAGCAAAAATAGAGCGTCCAGATAGCCAGACCTCATGGATCTTGGTTTGTTCCCACTTGGAAAACACAAGTTTCCTGAGCTGCTCTGTGCATCAGGACCTTGTGATTTGCATGTCGGAACTTCATCTCATCTCTCCCAAGGGGCCTTGTCCGCCTGTGGAGGAGGCAGTGCCCCTGTAACCCAGGAGAGTCTGAAATTCTATTTACCCTGAAGAAATCACAAATTATTTATGTGCAGCTCTGGTTTCAGTGAGCTGAGTGAAGTGTATGTGAGACCTAGATTCTCTGTAGGCCTGATCCCAAGAGGTACTGAGGAGCCTCGTGAACACTGGATGCCTTGAGTGCATAGTTCTGCCTCACGATTTTCAGGATTGAACCCTCCAACAAGGAGACATGGTGAATGTGGTTTACAAACTGAAATATGATTAAATTTATTTTTTGCCTTTAATCTTCAGGCCTGGCCCCAGGTCAGCTGTACACGTACCCAGCACGTTGCTGGCGCAAAAAGAGGCGTTTGCATCCCCCTGAGGATTCCAGGCTGAAGCTGCTAGAAATTAAACCTGGTAAGTATTGTTTGCCTGTCTCTCTCCTGTGCTGCAGAGCAGTTGCCATACATGCAAACCTGGCATTTAGACTTTGGACTTCATCTTTGCCCAACCATTTCTCTTTGCATCTATTGCATCTTACTTGATTTGCTGTAACAATAACCACCAAACCTGCTGCACTCAACTCATTCCTTACAGAAATACATACAACTTTTATTGAATGCAATGGAAGCTGAATTTACCTTCCCTAGGGGTGAATCCTGGCTTCTGTGAACAATTTCATGAGGATGTAAAGGATCAATGTATTACTAATTATTGCCTCAGTGTGTTATTGATACAAAATCTCACTCTGGCATCTGCTGCCTAATCTTTGTGAAAAAGACTGCTGTGTGCATGGAACAGTACACTGATAAGATTTTTTGTAATGGAGCTGGGGATCAGTGGTGTGACCAGATTATAAACAGCAGATAATAAAAATTAGTGAGCATACGCCACACTTGTATATGTGTGTATGCCTGTGGGTGTACCTTAGTCCATTCTCCTTTCATTCTTGTTGTCCTTGGTATGCTTCCCTCACAATTAAACTATGTGAAGTGATGAGTCTGGATGCTGAATGAGTGACTGTAAAGTAGATGCTTGCTGTCTTTGGGGTTGGTTATTATGAGAAAGAGGGGAACACACATACTCACAGCTGTGTGTGGTTTTTAAGAGGTGCGACACTGCCAGTATAAAAAGTACAGGAGAAAACCCCAAAATGTAAATTAAGAATATTTAAAAAACCTGTTTGACAGAAGGAGGAGTCTGGGAACTGAGTTATGCTCAGCAGTAGTGATGGCTTTTCTTCTATGCAGTAGTTGGTGAAGAAACGGGAAGGGGTGATAGAGACAATTTCTTAACCAAGTAAAATCAGAGGCAAAATTCATGTTGATTTTGGTAGAAACAGTTTTTGAAGGTTCCCTACCTTCAGCACAGGAGAAGCCAGCAGACAGTTGGACAAGAGGAAGAAATGTCTGTAACCACTCAGCTGGGGTTCAAACCAAGGGCAAAAACTCAGCCAGGCAATAGAACCAGACCTCACAGCAGAGCCAGTCAGAAAGAACTGGTGAAATCAGTCAGGTTACACTGATGGAAATGAGACTAGACTCTAGGAAGAGGATGTTGGCCCATAGAAATGTCTACCTCAGACTTTGTGATGAGAGAAACACTGCTGTGCCTTGGGAATTTAGTAAGGTACAGCAGTAGTGTAGAGTTTGACTCTTCTTTGTTTGCATTACACTTCTTTGCTGTACTCACTGAATGCCAAATTAGTGCATCCTACACGCCACAGGGCATGGAAGGCAATTACCACAAAGTTATCAGATAAAGAGACCTCAGCATGTCTGTCTCTGTATTGTTTTCCCTGCTATAAACATCTCTTCTGCATCTCAGGAGTGCTACTTTTGTTGCATTGCCGGTGGCAGCCAAATCAGGCAAGTTATATTGCTTTGCCATTTAAATCTATTTTCCCACCAATTTCTATCTAGTGATTAACTTTCCTTATCAGTTACACCACATAATAATTTCAGTCCATCTGTGCATATCCAGAATAGACTCACTAGCCAAAAATGGGATTTTTCCTTTCTCTGGTTTAAATGTATAAAAGCTATGGAAAACACTGATCTCCTTTTAAAGGTAGCTTTTGGCAATTTGGTAAAAGGTAGTGTAATTTATTTTCAACATGGACAGCAGAAATATTGTACATTTTGGAGGGGGACACTGTGGTAAAACCTAATGCTCAACATAGGAAGGTATCTTATGCTGACCTCTTTATTCCTCAGTTAAACATTAAATGACTGTGTGGGGCAAAGATGTGGCAATTTAAGGTCCCTTAAGAAGCACATGGATGACAGCTGTAGGGCATCTAAAACAAATTTGGAAGAAACCTAATCAAAATGTTCTGTAGTTTCATTCCACCTAGGGCTTGGACATCCTAGTCATGGCTTAGAGCTGTTCTCAGCAGCTAGGGAGTGCTTGTGCTGTGTTAATATGCGAGTAGCTGATTTTTATATAGGATGCTGTTGAATTGGTTGTATGCTATATAGCATACTCAAGCAATGCAATTCTACAACATCAAATTAGGGCTAAACCTTAGTTTTATTGTGTTTTACATTTGTCAAGTGTTTCGAAGTACACCTAGAAAGACTGCCGCTGTAGCAAACACAGAAGGGGATCTTAGCTCCAGAAGTTGCCAGTGCAGCAGTCAGTGGGATCAGCACCAGGGCATGTGAATACTTGCTTGAATTGCACGTGGGCTTTTGGAGTGGCTCACTATAGCGATAGTTACATCCAGAAGTTCAAGACTTCTACATAATTCAGGACATACATAGACGTAGGATTTTTGTTTTGGTAAGCCGTAGCTAGTCAGCAGCCAGTCAGTAAGCAGAATCAAACTATCGTCTTGCTAGCACTTCAAGGGTATGATAATTCACTTCGTAATAATATAGTATTTCTAGTTACAACCCACTTTTGCAGTGTTGGTACCTTGCAGGCTTAGGTAGTGTATGCCATAGCTCAGTGAGTGAGAGATTTGTGTTTGGTAATGCCAAAACCTAATGAAGAAAATAATCATGCTCCGATGGTCTCCAGTTTTTTGTAAAATTCAAGTGCACTGTAATATTTCTTGGGGTGAGTTGCTGCTTGCTTCTTAATGGAACATGGTGCTTCTGTTGTCCTGGTCTGTTGCTTTTATTTGGTTTCAAGTGGAAGTGCTGGTTTTAAGAATAGTTACAGCCAAAGTTGTAAGATCAGAACACTGGAATAGGTGTTGCTGATGCAGCCTTTAGATGCCTGTTTTCCTCTGCAGCTGTACTCAGACCTATGTGCATGGATTGCCCTGGTTAAGTAGTTTGATCAAGGGTGCAGCAATGTTCACGTTAATACTATTTCCAAGTATCTTCCATCTCATCCAGTAGCCTATGCAATAGATATGCAGTAGAAATACAGTATCGACAAAACTTACTTAGAATAACTGCTTCAGTGACAATACAGTCAGTATTATTACCAGACCTCTAGGATTTACACAAAGTATTCCTGACATTTACTTTCATATGGGCTGGTCTTCATGTTTCAGTGGTACGTTCGTATCATCAGAACCAAGCATTATGGCTCAAGTGCAGCCAAGTTTTCATCATCTTAATGGATACAAGCTGTTACAAGAGTCATTATAGTGTAGCAGTCAAGACTGCTGTGAACAGTGGTATAGATTTGAAACAAATCCCCAGAGGTGGGCAATATATTGACATGTTGCTGTTAATGTGATTTTCTAGGTACAAATTGATAAAGTTATTAGATGTTGATACTCTCATAATTTTCATGAAACTAGACTTCTGTTCAACCAAGTATAGGCAAACCGGATTCTCTGCAGAACTGGGCACTGGTATTTGCACGGCACTTCGGTGTGGAGTAGTGGGAGCAACACTCACTCCTCAGCTGGCTGTTCTCCTCGAGTGGGAGAAGGAGGAGAACTGCCAACTCTCCTATCACCACCTGAACCGCAGGTGCTGTGAAGGCAAGCAGTAGGGTTCTGGCCCTTGGTAATATCAGAGCAATTGGAAAGATGAGGGCTAGAAATGGAAGAGAGAACCCTGATTACACCCGAGGCCTCCTGAAATCTTAATTGCTCCTTGTCCCATATACTTAGTGTTTTTTGTGATACTGGGTAGTATCATGATTCTGTGTTGGGTCGGGTATCAATATTGTGGAAGTGGTATTACCTACAGTAAACCCTGCTGACAGTCAGGTATTACCCAAGCTTTGCAGCTATGCTGATGAGAACAGATAGGGTGCGTATGGCCAAAAACTCCAGTGGAATTTAAATTGGTAGTGTCCTACTTCAGTTTTAGAAGATGGCTAAATATAGATACGTACATACATACACGTAGAGCTTTAATTTCGCATGCTATGTAAGTGTAAAGAATATGACTGGAAAGCTTTGTCTCCATTCACTGCTGTCCTTTGGTTTTGGACTGAAAGCCAACAGTGAGGTCTCACAGCGGGCAGCCTTCCCACCCACTTGGAGGGTGTGGAGTAGAGCTTGTGTATGCTGCTACTCTGGTGAGAATGAGCTGGTGTCCTGTGCTAGTGTCTGTCCTCTTACTTATCTCTGGGTGGCCTAATGTTCAGCTGAACTACAGAAATGGCTTTTTTTTTTTTTTTTACCAGCTGCTCAAGAGGTAAAAGTAAACAAAAGTATTTTTTATTTGCTATGATGAACCATTGTAAAATTGTTTGAGGCAAATACTGATAACAGAGTTTTAGATCCCACTTAAATAATGCCTGATCTGTTTTTAATCTGACATACAGGATATACCTATGTGAGCGTGCTTGTGGATGAATCAACAGAATCCTTACAGAGAAGCAATTATCTCTTTCAACCGTCTCAATTTACTTTGTAGAGGCTGTGTCTGATTGTACAAGGTACTGTGTTTCTCCTGGGAAGTGAGGAGTGTCCCCAACTCTTGTGGAAGATGCTCAGCATACCTGTGGAGGTCAGCGCTCTTTAAGGCAGGGCACTTCACCAAGGCAAAGTTGAGCTGAAATTAGAAACCATAGGACAAAATTAGGATCACTTATATGGCAATATCTAGAGACTCAGGCAGCATGTTAGATCATCGTGCTGTGGGTTGTTGTGAAAGTTTCTCATACTCTCTGCTGTAGTCATGTACTATAGCAGATCTTGCAGTCCAAATATACTAAGTATAGTGAAGGAAGTACTTCAATGCAAAAATGCAGAAATGAGCAACAAAAATAATAAACTACTTCTATAAGGTTTAACCGGAGGTTTGTGGTAAAGCTGGAAATTGAACTGAAGAACACAGAAAGAGCTCAGTTCTCCCGAGTTCCATATTCTTTTTTCTTTCCCTGGTTCCTATGTCCAGTGTCACTCAAAGATATTAGAGCCTAAAAATAATTCAAAGCACTAATTTAATGAGAATTTCTTTTTATCATTTTTCTCAGATAGGCCAATTAGTATTGACTAGTTTCTCTTTCAATTTCAGCGATTTCTACACGATCACGTGTTGGTTCTTGTTCAGTACGACAAGACAGCAGTGTTGTTTTGCCATGAACACTGTAAGGAAAGCCACATCTTTTCTTAACAAAAAGTTTTGCTGCTACTTAATATATATGGAAACTTCTCTGATTAAAGATTAGGTTCCCGTTATATTGTCAAATCTGCCCGTGGCTCCTCTCTAAGATCCATTAAGACTGTCTTAGGATCAAAACTGGCAGCATAATTCTGGTGCCAAATAAGAGTACTTCTGTAAAATTCAGATGAATTGGATACAATATTCCTGAAGGGGGCTATAATGTCAATGTATTGATTGTTCAGACTTCTGACAGGTTCTGCAGATGTGAATTTACCAAAGATACTTTAGTGTAGAGCTTATTTTAGTGTTTCTTTTTTTTTTTTTTTAATTGTTCATGGCTTTTATAAACATTTTCTGTCATGAAATGTAAGTTTGGGGCAGATATGACATGACAGCCAGCAGACTGGAGCAACTTTTGTTCTCTCATGACTTGATCTAGATTCCTTGTGTAAGATGGAATGTAATAGCCTGTATCAACTTCTGTGTCTTTTGCTGTCTTCCCTCCAAAGTCTTGGAGGTAAAATGTTTTTTAAAATCTGCTTTTTATTCAAGCACTTACGCACTATTAAGTACTTTAGCTTTTAAGATAACTCTCCTCATGTTTTGTAATATATCCTTCAATACTTTAAAATATCACTGTTTTTAGGATTTTCTTTTTTCCCTTCACCTTTTTTCAATGACTCCCGGTGCCGGGTGTTCTGCTGCGGTGGGGCTGGCAGTGGGCTCTTGTCCTCGGCCCCCGCCCCAGCCCAGAGGCCGGCAGAGGGAGCAGCGAGGGGCGCGTCAGCGGGCGTGCAGCACTAACGGCCTGATTTAAATTATTATCTGACAGAAACAGGGTTTGATTTTTGGTAGGTGGTGCCAAAACAACACTCCTGCCGTGTATTTAGGTCAAGCATTAGGCAAATATTGGGTCAAATGTCAAATAACGTCACAGTGTGGACGATGGTGAGCTTTGTATTTGAAGACGCTGCACGACCCACGTTGAAGAATTTTACTGAGCGATTCCACATGGACCCTGTAGCTGCTGGTTGAGCTAGAGCAGATCTCATTTTCACCCATCTTTATTTTTGGCACCTCATGTAGAAAAAAACAAAAAAAAACCCTTAACTTTTTGTGACAAGGAGGGTGGATAATTTTCCATTCTCACTTGATGTATTACAGTACGCATCTGCATGTTGGCCATGCTGAATCCTGAGGTAGGTCTATCATATACCTATATATGTCACATTTCTGTAACACTTTGGCATGAGATGAAGCTGTATATTGAGAATCGAAATCTGGGAGCAGGGATGCTGGAAAGTGTTGTTTGTTTGTTTGTTTTAAGGCTAGGCAGGAAATTTCAATGTGTAAGAAAAAGGAAACATTTATCATGGCTGTAGGAATCCCTACATACCCCAACTGTTTTGGTTTTTTTTTTCCTGTCATTTCTATAGCAAATTGGGAACCTCTCATTTGAATGGGGGAGGAAAATTATTTTTTGACAGCTCTAGCTTTTATTTATACCAAAATAAATACTGATTTCTGCTGGGCCTTCTCTTTTGGGCTTCTTATCCAGCAAAGTACCTAAGTATTGGCCTAAATTTAAGTAGGTGTTTATTCATCAGCTAAGCCTGCAGCTTACAGATGAGTCCATCAATGCTACTGAAGCAAAAGAGTAGGTTCCAATTCTCCACTAATCTTGCCTTCAGATTGTTCACAGCAGGACATGGCACCACAGGCAAGAGCTGCTGCTCCATTGCACTTAAACATCCAGCTGTGACTCAAGTTAGAAAAAGTGACTTTCTGTCACCAAGAGAAAACTCATCAATGTGGGACCTCCTTGTGAATCAGCTTCTTCCTCTTACACACATGTTTAACCAGACTCTGTTCCATCCCATCCACCACCTTTAAATTCTTCCTACAACGGGCACCTTTGCTGGTCCAAACCTCTGGCCAGATAGTTTGCTTTCCTTTTCTTACATGGCAGTAAGAATACCAGAGAACTTGTCCCTTTCTGCTTGCATTCACTGACACGGAATCATCATGTGTAAGTCCTGCAGTGAAAGATCTCTGTCCCATTGCCAGTCTGCAGTAGAGGTGCCAACCTCTGCATTTAATGTCCTGCCCCACTATCATGTACTTGCATCGCCTGTACCCCGTACAGCACTACGCAGCACCAGGGACAATGGAATATCTCTTTTTGTCTCAGCTTCTCAGTGTGTAAAATGGAGGTGCTAAAACATTGATCTCATTTGTCTATCTCAGAGACGTGCGTAACAGATAGTTAATAAATCTTTTTAGAGAGTTTGGGAGGGGTAGACGTGTCCTTTAAATAAAAAGGAGCATATGAATAAAGTGTGCCACTAACCAGGCCTTTAAAGTGCCAGCATTAAACATTTTGGCCATCAACATGCAGCCTTGCAAAACTGGTATGAAAGTGTACCAACTCTGGTGCACAATCTGGGCTTATGTGTACCAGGAAGGCGATGAAAAACAAGTAATTTGTTGCACACCCATATACAAAAATAAAGAGACTCACCATAGGTGAATTGCTGAGCCAGTTTTCGCAAGGCTGGCTGTGCAGTGTAAATGTTAGAAAGGTATCTCAGTCTTTGCACAGGGTAACTCTTCTTGCTTCATTCTGGCCACAGATGAGCTGGCCTTCTGTAGGTCATGGCTGCTGGGGCTGTGATAACTTCTTCAAATCATGCACTGTTCTTGCTGGGTATTGTTACGAGTGATAAGCTGCAAATTCTTAGGCTAATTCAGCTCAGTAGGTTAGAGGATGTGAGTGAGTAGGTATTTTCTCCCAAAAGGGATTTGATGATTTTGCATGTATGTAAATAAAACACACTCATTTCTAGAAGAGCAAGTAATATTCTATAAATAGTTCAGTCAAGAAAACAAAAACATTGTTTCTGCTGCTTAACTCTGCAGTCATGCTGCTAGAATTTACAAGATTAACTGTGTGTAAATAGTTTGTCTTTCATTTACGGGATCTGGAACAGGTCACTACAAGTATTTTATATGCACAGTTTTACCAGGAGAACTGTGTTGGTGAGCTAAGATTGTTTGTATGAATCACCTGGGATTACTGCTGGTTCTTGTGTGGCTGAGCCAGTTTGCATAATTAGGAGAAAGCTGTGTGAAGAAGCCACTGGGCTTTGGAACATCTCCGGGTTTTGATCAAAAGCCCAATGAAGCCAGACCCCTCTGGCTCTAGTCATCAGGCTAAGGCAGAGGCAGCAATTGAATAAGATATGGCAATTTTTGAAACTTAAATCTCTTATCTTTCTGAGTTCTCCGTGTCTCGTCCCTGAGAATGAGAATGTAGGCTGTGTGTGCAGCAAGCCACGGACACAAGGCTGTTGTAATTTCAGAAGCAATGCAGCCACTTAGAGGTGATTTTTCCACTGGTCTGTAGTCTCAACTGTACTTAATGTATTTGTGAAAATAGAGTTATGATGACTTTGTTTTTTTTAAAAAAAAAAGGCTGTTTTGAAAAATGTTTTGGTCACTACAGTAGGCCATTAAATTGAAGGAATGAGCTGTGCTGATGAACTCTGCAGAGCCCCTACAGTGTGACTGCAGGTCATCTCGTGGGGCTCCATCTGCAAGACCTGAGGAAAGCTTAGAGGGCTCAGGCAGCTGGGACGGCAATGGCTTGAAATACTTGGACTGCTTGAGAGGGAGCTTGCTCGTGGTGCTGCCACCCTCGCTGTGTAATCCAGCCCATTGTTTTACTCTTTCGCTTTTCTTGGCTACTGTGTGTTTGACCTACATCTAGCTGCTAGGACATGTCTTTGGGAAGAGGTTTTTCAGCATGTGCCTCTTCAGCTGCCAAGGCCTTATTGTGAATGCCATGTCTCTAGGAGACGTATTATTCCTACTGGAGAGGTAAAATGCTGTGGGATTTATCCCCTTGCTATGAAGTTAACATCAATGTTTGTAGTAGCCATCAGGATTACTTATTTCTGAAATAAACAGATTTAACCTTAAAAAGAGAGGAGTGCAGTTAAGCCGAGGACAAGATTCTCTTCTTAGGGAAAAGGTGGCTTTGAAAGAGTGTTTCGTGGCTCCCCAAGCAGGTGTGGGGGGCGTAGAGTTGGGTTGCCCAAGCAGTTCCTTCAAGGCTTATCAGGAGGAAGGGGCATGGGAAAGCCTGGGGAAGCACCAGGGGATGGTACCTGGGGAAGCGCTGGAACCAGGCAGATTCGGTTCCCCCAAGGCGCAAATCATCAGCTCTCTAGCAAAAGGGAGGGGTGGCTGGGAAACTGTCTGCCCTGTAGGAGTCTGCAGCTAGAGCTGAACCTGAACAGCTTTGCTGGCAAGCCTCCTGGTGCTTTTCTCAGTATAGCTGGTACCGATTCCTGAAAAAACAATAAGCTGCATCAGCAAAAGGATTTTTGTGAAGCACAGGAATAGTCTAGAGGCAAGTATTGGACGCAAGGTCCTAGAAAATGGGTATCTTTTATCTAATGCACTGCATCCATTTTATATGTTCATGTGAGTAATCCTGAGAGTTCTCTGGTAATCACATGGAAAAGGGTTTATACGATCAAGTCCCCAGGGCTCAGTCCTGTAAGATGCCAAGCTGTCTAATGCCAAACAAGGAAAGCACCTGAGCTTGGGCTTTAAGAACATGAGTGATCTTTTTGTAATTAATAGGACTTGTCACATGCTTAAAATTAAATCCACATGTAAAGTAACGGGTCGGACCAGACTTGCAGGTTTGGTACTTGGCATCCTGCAAGATAGAGCCCAATAAAGTAACTAGGCTACTAGATCAACTGTATTGTAGAACCTATACACAATTTTACAGGAGAAAGTGTTACCAAAAAATAGCAGAGAGATTACAGAACATCATTGCATTCAAAATATTATTTTAAAAAACCTTTTATTCAATTTTATTGTTCTCCTGATGCATAGCAAATGAAATTATTTTGTAGTCTGAAGTATTATATAATTTATAGCAGGTGATATTTTTCTGGTGTGTAACGTAAAGGAATGAGCAATAAATGTTAATATAAAGTCCAGTTTGAAATCTTTCAAGTCACATTTGCTGAAAGTAGAATGGAGAGTGTGATGGCTTCCCCTTCCAAATCTCTGCACGTCCCACCGCCTGTCTGGGTGGAAGTCTTCAGTCTGTCATTCCTATTCTCTGGGGTAGACTTTTTACAGCCTCATAATCATCTTGTACATAAGAGATATTAAGAATGTTTTTACTGAATTACAATTAATTTCAGTATTTCCTGCATTTTGCATTTAATTGCCTAGTAGTTTATTACAGGTATTTTTTTCTTCAGGATTCTGACACTATTGGTGCTTGCCATGGCATCCATTCCCAGTAATGAACTCCTTGGGGGAAGGAGGGATGATGCAATGTAGGTTTGGAGGGGAATGGAGAACAGAATGGTTGGATATGGCTTTTCTGTGCAATGTCTTCCAGACCAGAGATCCCACTTAGGATGCACTTGGAGCATGGCTCCCCTTAAACGAACAAGGTAATGTAAAGCCAGGACCTTAGCTGTTGTAGGTAGGTACAGTTCCATTAAAGACTACAGCGAGCAGCAATTTCCATCACTTAAAGCTATGGTTCTTGATGTAGGAGAGAGGATGAAAACTTTACTTCTCATGATGGAAATGATGCACTTCTGGATGCATGTGATTGCCTTCGGGAAGTATGGGGTTGATGTCTTAGGAACACATATGGTCATGATTAATATCCTGTGCATGTCCTACAGAACTGTAGTGAAAATCCTTTTGTTGTTGGCCTGAAATAAACAGCATTGCATGATGGGAATAAAAGACAAATTTTCAAAGCTGGCTTAGACAGTTAAGGGTGCTAAAACTACATTTAAACACTTTAAGCAAGTGACTCATTTCATTGTGTTATTGAGAGATACTGAATGCTTTTATCTTCTCATGATTTCCTTGGTGCAGTGCCTGTGAATGACACAGTTACAGATATGTGCTACTCTGTGCGGTTCATAGTTACTGGAATTTCTGGAGTGATGCTGTATTTGTAAATGATGCTATGGGTACATCTGCCATGCAATGCTCATTGCCAAAGTGAGATAGCAGCACGGCAGGAGAACTGGAAGCACAGAGGCTGTATCTGTGAGCAATGCTATAGACCAAGACAGTATCAGTAAACAAAGACACTATTAACTAAGTAGAAAGGAGTCAGGATTAAGTGCTTTGTACCTCTGAAGCTGCTGTGGGTTGGCACTACAAATATGCTTACAGTATATTCTTCCAGGGAGCTGTCTGTTAATGTCTGAATGGGCAAAACAAAGAAATAACCTCTCTTTGCTAAAGATGATGCCCCAAGTATATCTGAACTCTCAGCAAGTGCTACAGATGGAACCAGAGTGCATCCAACTTTTTTGTTTCGCCTTTCAATCCTGAATCTTAATTAGTTCCCTACTGCTTTAGTACATGCACAACATTTTAATAGTCATAAGGACTTACTCCAATCCATGTTGCCATTACCACAATTCACTCTTTCATACCAGTAGCAATTCTCTCTGCCCCGGCCCCGCATTTAGGAATAGCATAAAGAAAACTAAATAGCCAAGCATGTAGCTGTAGATTGATGAGGTTGTCACACCATTCTCTTCACCGTTTTCTTCTGCCCTGCACTGTGCTCTAATAGATGGATGATTGCTGGGGGAGGGAGAGAGTTAGAAAATCCCACAGCCAGATGTTCAGGGATGGACAGAGCGACCTTCTCAAGGAACCCAGAGGAGTATAACTGCGTTCTTCTGAGGGAGAAGGACACTCAGGTGCCTCTGGCTGTCTGTGTTTATCTCTGTTTTCAGAAGAAGCACGGATGGGCTTAGCATGGCTGCAAGGATGAATGTTTCTCGGTGCATCAGGGGAAATGACCAGTCATCTGTCTCTTTGCTGTGGCGTCTGCCTGCAGCCATCAATCTTGTAGCCCAGCACGGCAGCTCCTTTGGCTTAGTTTGGCTCAACGTTAGATGAACAAAGGGAAGTGAAAGCTGAGCAGTGGGAAAGGAGAGAAGAGCAACTATTCTCTATTTAACTTTGTTTTTCCCTCGCATGGCTATCTCTCCCCTTTTCCCATTATCATCTATTTTCACTGTGTTTTGTAAGGTGTGGTAAGGGCCCATTTTCAGATTCTAGGAGTTTACAGTGTTTCTCTGTTAGCAGAGAGGAGAAAGGAGAGAGATATTGAAAAGGCATAATTTGAGGCCCAGAGCTTCCATTTTTCAGACTTTTCTGTGGCAGTTTTCAGAACAAGCCTACCAAAGTTTAGCTGCAGTAGGTAAGGAGAAGGAATATAATAGCCTTCCTCCACCTTGCTGTTTTTCTCCCTTGTTCTTCCTGATTCCTTCCTCAATGCCGCTTTAGTGTTTTCAGGTGTGTACTTCATCTCTTCATTCCTGTTTTATTCAAAAAGCAATCGATGGAGCTACAAGGTGGGGCTTTCTGGAGAAAGGTATGTACTGATGTCCAGAGCCGTGATGGCAGCTCCTGTCAGCAATCGCAAGCTCACTTGAGTCAAGCCTGCCTGATGCCACAGCGCTGGGGCTGCACAAGCTGCCTGAGCTCATCTGGCACTCGTGATTGCTACTGTGAAACTGGAGGTCATGCCAATATCTTCATTGCAGTTGGTATGCAGCCCACCAGAATAAAAAAACATTCAGATATGTCCGCTTGTACAATGATTTCAGCACTGATCTCAGATGGGTCAGTTTTGCCTGAAATAGTCAGATTTGATGTACTTTGAGCCAGGCTGAAAGGAAAAGAGGTGTGTGAATTCACTAACTGGACTCCCACAGCTAGGGTCTGCTTTTTTCCACGGTGAGCTGTGATGTGGTTGCTTATTCTGTTTTCCCCTAAAATTCTTGCCTCTGGATATCATAGCACAAAATGTTTGGTTTACTTTGTAAAAAGCTTATTTAGAGATAGCGTTGTTCCCCTCAGCACTGCCCCACTGTGGTGTTTGATTGATGTATTTTAAAAAAGTGTGATTGCATTTGCTTTTTAATTTTCCTGGTTGACCTCAATGATCTAAGCATCAGATCTGAAAGAGCCAGGCTCCCTTGAAGAACTGTGGTAGGAGATTTCTCTCTCCCACTTTTTACTGTAGGTAAAGAACTGAGATCTCCCAGGCATGCACAAAGCTTATTTAGGAGATTCAAAGTCCAACTCAGCACTGAGGTGGAGCAAGGGAACTCGGTAAGAGCAGATATTGGACATAGAGGGATCTTTACCTGCTTTCAGCCCAAATGTGCCATCTGGAGTGAAAAGACTTATGCCAAGATGGGGAAAATTTACACCATCATGGGTTTAAAGGGCTGGTTTGCAGTTTGTGCTGAGGTGTTTTTTTTTCTTTTTACCATAAACCTAAAGCATAAACCCTCAAGGAAAACATTTGTTCAGTAAAAACCAGTTTCTCCTCCCCCACGCCTTGTGTACGCAGGCTTTACAAGTGGGCACAAGACCTTTCTGAGTGAGGATATTCAGGGAATTCTTTTGTATTTTATTTGCAAAATAGATAGCATCATTTTCCAACCTGTGCATTTAATCTGCCCTTTTTGAATGAATAGTCATATTTTCTGCTGCTACCCCTTTTGCCTCCCTGCAAATTTGGAAATAGACGAATCTTGTGCATGTTGTCATGAGACAGCCTACCCCAGATGGCACATCTGTGTCTCGGGAAGCCCTCTGGCTGGCCTGTTGGCAGGCATTCCCGTGCCTTTGAAGGTCACCTTGTTTACACCTTGCCTTTTCCCCCTCCCTCTTCGGAGTCTTGCTGAGCCTGCAGGCTGGGCTTCACCATCTGCATTTTCTCTGGTGCCATTAATCTTCCTGTTTACCATTCTGTTATTAATTCTAGAGTTCACCTTTTTCTCTAAATGCTTTATAGGCCTCTTGGAATTTCTTACCTTTTTGTGGCAAGAGATCTGAGCATCTCGGTAGATGACTTGCTTTGTTCTTTCCCATTACTGAAAGCATACCTGCTAGCATCTCATGCCATTTTTCTATTACAAGCCTTCCTTCTTATAATAACATTTTTCAATTATATAGCTTCTTCTGTCAGATGCATCTCACTGTATAAGTAAATATTATCCTTACTCCTTGGAATTTGTGAATTGGCCACTGAGATCTGGTATCTGTGGAAATAGTCTTGCTTTTTCAGTGTTTTGCTTGGCTGGGGAAAAAAGTGTTTAAACCTGGCTTTGCGAGAACCAGTAAGAACACCTTGCATTTTTGGTGCATTTTATTTGAATGCCCGAATGCCTATGAATATTAAACAAGCCCTACCAAACCGCGGAGGACAGATGAAGACTGTCTCCGTTTGACAGATGATGGAAAAGCAGAGGGTACCTTTGTTAGAGTTTGGCACAAGATCACGTGGCAAGCCAGCAGCGATGCCAAGGGCAGCGTCTACGATGATTGTTCCCTATCCCATCCTAAAATCACTGCCGCTTTGCTGTGGCCTTTCTGTTCTTCAGTGGTTTACGCGGGTTTGGTGTTTACTGAGCCAGGGGTGCTGAACCAGTGCTGCTTGGCATGGCTGCCTTTTTCCGGCACGGCACCATACGAGTGCAGCTGTCCTGCTTCCCAGGCCTGCCCGGGTTGCGGAGCACTGTCTTCCTGCAAACCGGGAGCTTTGCAGACAGAGATGCAGGGTCAGGACTGGGACACCTGTAGTCTGGCTGAGCGGTGCTAATAAGCCCTGCTGCATCTGTGCTGATGCCTTTAGAGCTGGTGGGGTGTCTCTGCTGCTCCCCAGCGCTTTGGGTTTTAGAAGGGCTTCATTAACGGAGCTGCCGCATCATGTAGGCATGTGGAGCCAGCCAGAGCTAAGCACTGCACTTAGGCAAAGAATGCCCTGCAGTCTGGAGCATCAGAAAGTGCAGAGCAGGCTCCCAAGAATCATTGCAGGAGTCAGATTGGCTTTGGCAGGTTTATCAGCTCTGGCTTAGTGCCGGCTCTGCTAGGCCCAGACTGAATTAATTGGGATGCTTGTGCACTGCAGTTGAGAGATAACTGCATTACAGAGATTTATCTGTTACTAAAGGTATCGCCTCCACTGTCCTCGATAAGGAGGAGAAGCTATGCAGAATCCCACAGAATTTGCAGCAAGGTTACAACATGGCTGTTTTAATGCATGGTTTATGTATGAATTTGCATTCAATATGAGTGGTTTAATTCATTGCTGTCACATCTGGAAATGGTACAGTTGTTACCATTTGCAGAGTACGCAGTGTGGGGGTGACTGGCCCAGCTGCTTGGTGTGGGGGTGACTGGTGTTTGCTGATAGCTTTCTGGTTACTGGACAATAATCAGATTCTGGTTCGTCTGATGAGTCAAAAGGCCCATCTATCTGTTTGAGTGTGTCTATAAGACCACTTGCAGGTAGGTAGGCCAAGTTATTCACTTACTCCAAACAGGCCAGCAGCCCTGTTAGTGTGATGCAAGCCCCAGTGGAATAGACTTTGGACTCAGGAATTTTCTCTAAATTGTAGCAGTTACCCAGCCTCTGTCGCTTGATACTGCCTCCAGTGTTGACTGGTGCTGCAAAAGTCCTGGTGCAGTGTGAGCCCGTCTAGAACACAAATGCAAGAGTGATCAGAACACAAATGGATGCTAAAATAAAGTTATTCAATGGAGATATTCCGTTATGATTTGAGCCCTGAGGGTAGTTACCTGATCCAGCATTTAGCCTGATACTGTAATTTGGTAGTCTTTAAGAAGCAGGTACAGCATATTATATGTGACAATGATTTATATCTGTGCTGAGAAATAAATCTGTAAAGAACTTCCAAGAGACAACCGACAGGAGGGCTCTTCTTTTTATTGAGAGATTTTATAGAGGCATTCTAGTCTGCCAAAGAAATACAGCTGCTTGTAAAGTCCACATTTTGATGATGGGTTAAACTAGACAATGCTTAACCTTGTGTTTGAGGGCCTCTGCTGTTTTCTGCAGCCTTATTTCTCCCTGCTGTTGTGTTGCAGACTCCTGGGACATATTTTATCTAGGGGCTGATAGAAGCTTTCCATTGGATCCTCATCTTAAAATTCAAAGTTATCCTCTGATTTGTCTGCAGTTTATGCCTAGAGTGAAAGTGTGCAGTCCCCCCATATCACAGCTTCCTCTGTCTTCTTCCATCTCTTCACTTTCTCCCTCTGCCCCCTGCTCACACCCAGCCTCACCATGAGCCTCTCAGCTTTGCAGGAAGAGATGCTAGGGAGACATTGGGATTTTCCAGTCTCTCAGCTCTCCCTAGAGCAAACCTCGGTAGTGCCTAAAATTTGCAACAAGTGTTTCCGAAGATTCATTTTGGAGCTTTGTAGGATCCCATGACTCCAGCATGAGGAGTTTTCACTCTAATGGCAGATAGTCCTCTGAACTACTCTTTCCACACAAAATAGTTTGTTCTGAAGAAACAAATACTCTCTTGTTTTCAAGTAGTCTTGCTTCTAAAACCAGTTTATCATTCTCTTTGACTGGGCTCTTGTCCTCACCTCATGGCCCTGTTTACCTCGAGAGTGCAATAATACACAGGAGGTTTGAAGGTGTAATTTGGGGGGGGGGGGCAAAGAGTTACT
>Ga0065711_1036895_pt1 | contig 20443 bp, 16 predicted proteins | sample Hoacrofraction12_FD_59098 | JGI IMG/M metagenome (GOLD analysis project Ga0065711, IMG submission 59098) | Hoatzin crop microbial communities from Cojedes, Venezuela - Epithelial fraction 12 v2 (version 2) | ecosystem: Host-associated > Birds > Digestive system > Esophagus > Crop | place...
GAGGCGGACGGGGGGCGCGGGCAGGAGCCCCGCGGGTGGCGGCCCCGTCGCTGGGCCGGGCTCGCCCTCGGCGGGGGCCGGGCAGTAGCAGGATGTTTCTCAGGCTGGCGGTCGCGGTGCAGGTGCTGTCGCTGCTGGCGAGCCGGGTGCACGGCTTCCCGAGACCCGCGGGCACAGGTAGGCGCCGTCGTTAGCGCGTTTTCTCCGAGGTGGGGAAAGTTTTGAAGGGTACGGGTAAAGGAAAGCGAAAACTTTCCTTCCGCTTGGCTGGAAGAAATTAGATCCTAAAGAAACAATATTCCTGGCGCAAGACGCTGGGTCACTGAAGTTGCAATCTAGTATTAAAGGGAAAAGATAGGTGCTGGTAGAGGGAAAAGCTCTGAATTTTTTTCAGTCTATTCCAAGCAGTGTTTTCATCCATACTACAGCAGTTTCTGCACAAGTCTCTCACTCGCTCACTTCCTGTCTCCTCTGGTATTCTGGATGTAAGAGATTTTTAATCTCTTGGTTGTGCCAATCCGATTATTGCTATTTTAGTCAATCTCTTGTAGCATTTTTTCCTGCAATTTGTTTGTGAGTTTTCTCATTGGAAGGGGTTACTGACTCTGCGTCCGTATTTCTGTTACATCTTTTGCAGAATCTCTCCCTCTGCTCCAAACAATCATGCTTTGTTTAAATATTTGACTTTTTAATTGTGTTCTCATTCTTCTAGGAACAATGAACTTTTTTACAAGAACTAGCAGTTGTCATTATATTGAATACACCATGTTTTATGGGAGAAAACTAAATTAAGAAAAAATGTGCTGTCTTTTTGTAGTTGCATGTATCATATAACTAAGTATATATGTGTGTGCTTGTTTATTCTAGATAAAGCTGTACACAACAGACAACTGAGTGTAGAAAGACCTTTGGAGGAACAGGTTAGTGAAATAAAAAATATTTGTAATGTTTTTTGGGTTTGGTATTCTCACAATATTTTGAGCCTTCAGGTACCAGAACCATGAATAGCCTAATAGCTTAACAAATGAATTAAAAAATATATTTTTCAGTAAATATTGATGGGGTTGGGTACAAAATAGAGTTTAAATAATTTTTAAGAAATGACATATAGAGTTTTACTGTCCAGCATTCCAAAAGCAGGTCATTAGCTCTAACAGCTCACAGGTGTGTAGTCCCCTCGTATTCACATCCTATGGGAACATAGCAGGAGCTTGAATTGAAGAAGCAAAAAGTAACTGGCATTTGTCTTTCAATGTAAAGTATTGCAGCTGCTTATAATGTCTGATTCTGATCAGAGGATGCGGTGGTACTGACAAAAAGTGCCAAGCACTTGATCATTTCTACTTATTAAGGCAAACTTCTTACTGAGTGTGAAGATCAGGTGCTAAGGCTTCTGCTGATACTGATAAATTAAGAGATCCCCCATTTTAGTGTATTTATTCCTTCTTCCTGTTTGTTGTTTTGTTTGTTTGTTTGTTTTGGTTTTGTATATCAGATTGCTGAAGCTGAGGCAGACAAGAATAGGAAAATAGCTTCCACAGGTAAAACATCTTTCCTGGTTTTATAGCAATATTCATAATGATATTCCAAGAAGTGTAAGATTTTATGTCATGTGTTCATTGGTATATTTTCCAGAAAATAAGCCAGAGTTCAGGAATTATTCCTTTGTTGATGACCTGAACCTGCTAAAATCAGTAGCAGAAAGAGAGAGGAATGAAAAGGAGAGGGAGTCAATTAGAAGCTCTTTCTATGAACAGCAACTGGCCGTTGATGATGCAGACTCCACCAAGAACCGCAGGCTTGTGGATGACTATGACTCCACTAAAAGTGGACTGGATTATAAATTCCAAGGTATTCTATGATGCTCTTTCAGTGACTTTTAGTTTAGACTTCTCTTGCAAACTGATGCAGTCATGAATGTACTCACCACTAAACATGAGCTCTACTTGTTACTGGAGTGCAGTTTCAATGATTTCCAGTTGTAGAAGCTTGTTGTATTACAATTAGGTTTTGAAACGCAATACAAAAGAATTGCTATTGATTTTCACAGTTGTCTTCTGTGGAGGAAAATCCAACTTTAATCTGCATTATGTTTTTTAGCAATTTAGATTTGATGGAAGAAAATGGGACATGTTTTTAAATGAGAATACATTTATTCTGGTTTAAAAGGAAGAAGCACTTTTATAGAGAGCTAAATCACATATATTTTTTCCAAATGTTATGTGCAATGTAGATAATTCTCCTCATCACAAAGCTAAGACAAGTTACCAAAGGCCAAAGAATACTTGCCTTTACTACAAGAGTAGTTAGTTGACTTGTAGTTTAAGCGAGTCCTCTGAGAGTTGTAAGCAGCATTTAGCTCAGGATATTTTAAATTATATCAAAGTATGCTGATCACAGACCAAAGCTTACTCAGCATATTCACTTTCCCATTGGTCATGATGATATTATTTGCCATAGGTATCGTTACATAATTATAACTTCATTTGATGAAATCCAAACAAGAAGATAGTATGTGGTTTGTCATGATCTGTTTTGATCTAAGTGATTGTACCATGAAAGTAGATACCAGGAAGATGCATACAAGTGGATATGTGAACAGTGTTCTCTCATTCTTACAAATTTTCCAATAAACAGGAGACTATGCTCCTGACATTCATCTCTGCTCTTCAGTAGAGCCAGTCAGAAAGAAGTATTTCAGATGTGGAAAATTGACATGAAGAACCTTTCATTTGGGCTGATGTAGTGGATTCCAAAGTGTGTATCAAAGTATATTCCTGATGTGTCTAAAAGTGCGGCCTTGTTCTGGAGACAAAAAGATGTGGGCAGATATTTTTTACAAGATGTCTAATCCAAATGAGTAAGGACATTCAGCACACAGTTAAACTGTAATCCTTTTAGATGATCCAGATGGCCTCCATCAACTAGATGGCACTCCTTTGACTGCTGAAGACATTGTTCAAAAAATTGCTGCAAGAATTTATGAGGAAAATGATAGAGGAGTGTTTGACAAGATTGTTTCAAAACTTCTAAATCTGGGCCTAGTAAGTATCTTGTTAATACTTCATTTAGGTATTTTGTGGGTTGGTTTAATGCTCTTTTTAAAAGAAGTTCGGGTGAACACTGTGTCCAGCTAAGAATGCTGACTTGAGTGAAAATCAATGGGATTCAGGCTCTAGGCAAGCTTCTTGACTCATCTGGGCACATCGGTTTAGTTCTGCAATAGCGTCGTTGCTGTGTTTGCTTTGCAACAAAATAGGCCAAACTCCAGAATGTTTCTGATGTGGAGGAAACATTCACTGATTTTACTCCTCCCATGTCTGCCCTCATTTGTCCTTTAATTTCTCTTCTGATTCTCACTGAGTTCTTTTGTATTGTCATTTTCTTTTGGATGTTTATGGAGAAAGGTCTGAGCTCATTCCTATCCACCTACTAATTATTGTCATCAGCGGACATATAATGATGCTGGTTAGTTGAGGATACATTTCTCATTGTTACTGATTTTTAGCAAGACTGGGTTTGTCTCTGACTTCTGAATGGGATACTTATATTTTAAAATACTAACCTTCTCTGTTCTGCACTAGATTTTGTGATTAGCTATTTCATGCTGAATCTCGCTGATTACAAAGGGAGCTGTGGGACAGCTGCGTGGTAGAGTTCTTGTTCAAGTGACAGCTGTTACAAAGCAAAGAGAAAATGTTTTGAGGGTCCTGTAGAAAACTATTTGCTTTTCCTCTTTCTGTGTCACTGTTTTCTGTTGTAGTTATTCAGCTGTGCATAGGTATGTTGCAGAATATATATACACACACACGTACACACATATAGGTATACCACATGCAGCTCCATCTTTCAAGCTGGACTCTATCGTATTAAGTGCTGTATCGGTTTGTTTTCCTATTGGAGGCTAGATGTGTGGGTGAGTGTTTTTTATGTGTGCACACGTATTTGAAGTGTGTTTGTATGTGTGTATCTATACATTTATATAAGTATAGACATGTATAGAAGTCTGTGTACATGTATACACACACACATATCAGTGAAGGCATTTATTACACCTAATTTGGCTGTGCTCAACTTTAAAGCAAATATATTTGAAGGAACCTATTTACAAAGCTCGTGTTTCATATTGATGTTTAATCTAGGAAAACCACAGTATTCTATAAGTCTCTGCACAAATATTTTAACAGATCACAGAGAGTCAGGCCTATACCCTGGAAGATGAAGTGGCAGAGGTTTTACAACAGCTAATTGCAAATGAAGCAAAGGATCGTGAGAAAGAGTCTGAAGATTTTGATTACCCTCCAAGCAGAGCAGACAGTGATACAAAAGAAAAGCAACAGGAAAGAATGGTAATTTCTTAGCTAATCATTTTGACTCACTTGCCAAATGGTACAAGTAGACCAATACATTGCTTTGCTTTAGGGAATAATTAGTTCAATCTGGAAACTGAAAATGTTGTTAAAGAAATTCCATCAGACAGAAAAACGAATCATGAGTTACTTTGAGGTTTAAGCCATATGCCAAACTGAAATAACTTTGAGAAAATAGTATAGTCTTCACAAACTAATTAGGAAAACGTTGGCATGAGATTATGATGCTTTTTATTGCTCTGTTAACTCTATCACCAAAAGCAATGTGCTTAAGGATACTATTTTTTTATGTCCTTTGTGGAGACACTAAGCAAAGCTGATCAGGATAGTTTCATTAATGGAGAAACTGATGATACACTGGATAACACGTGGTCATCATCTAATATCTTGGAAAGAAGAAATGAGCTGCCTTCTGAAGACAATTTTGAAGACCTCCAGTATTTTCCAAACTTTTATGCACTACTAAAAAGTCTTAACTCAGGTAAGCCTATCATGTGTTTACAGGAATATTGGGGGAAAAAAATTAGAAAATTAGGATTCTCTCTGTTTTCTCCTACTCCTTTCCCTTCCCCACAACTTCCCTAGTTGCAAGAGACCATGTGCTTTAAAAATATTCTCCAAGATGCATAGCAGACACTAATTTGTTTAGTGAGTATGGCAAAACACTGGGAAGAACAGCACTCAGGTAGCCCTTTCCATCTTGTGCTGTACGATTCAGTAGTCTTGAATTCTCTTCATTCCCGTAAGGGCATGATGAAAAACTGGCAAATTGTTTCCTCTGGAGATCTTTCCAGTAACATGCATGTCTTCTAAGCCAACAGAGATACAAGTAAGCCACAGTAGAATCCTCACAGTGATGGTACCAGTAAATGAGTCTGAGCCTTCCAGCCTTTTCACAAACCACAGGTTTGCTGTTTATTGCAATGAAAGCTCTGCACGTCTGTTCCTATTCCGGTGCTAGACATCATTGCCTTCCAGTTATTGCAGGCAAGATTGTGGCACCTCGCCACAGCCCCTTTGTCAGCATGCTGTACCACACACCCACTGTCATTCTCTGCAGCCAGCACATCTTCTGCTCTTTCCAGCACAGTCAGCGGCAATTTATTCAGTAGATTCCTTGTCCTGCAGGAGCCTTAATCTTGCTTCAAACTGTCCCCATAAACACCTGAGCGGAGAGCTAGAATGAAAAACCCAAGGGCATATTTTGCTCAAGTCCAGTCTACAAATTTCATATTCTTCTTTCTGTTCTTTTTGTTTTCCCATGGTAGTTTTGCATGCTAATTCTGGTTTATGCTGTTCACCTGCTGGCTTGTTTCGAGCTGGAGGAGGGGGGATTCAATTGCATCCTACAGAAGTGTGTTAAATTGCAGACAGCAATAAAAAAGCTGTTCAGCAGCTCTCTAAAGGGGCTGGCCTTCTGCCAGAGCTGGGAGTGTGTTTCTGACTGTCCCTGTCTGACAGTGCCTCTGGCTCTGTTGGGTCCTTCAGTGACAATCTGGGGTGCGGGAAGAGCTTGTGTAACTGTGATGGGGGAGTTTCGTGCTGCTAATGCAGAAGTAGCAGTAATATTGTTCAGCAGATAAATGCAGTGGAGAAAGAAAGCTAAGAAGCAGTGATCGTGAAGATAGTCAGAGATAGCTATAGGCAATAAAGGTGGATTTTTATAATGAAAATTCATTGTTCATATTCTACTCTGGAGTCATGCTCCTCCCAACCATGTAACATTACGTTTTCCCAGTGACTCAGTCATGGTCTTGGGGACGGTAACAGTCTCATTTGAGACACTTTATATTTTCGTCATGAAACCCGTGGATCTTGTAGGAGAAGGGATTTCTGCAGTATCTGCCTCATACAGAGCTAGACCAGTCTGCTAAGTAGTTCGCAGACAAATAAAAAAGACAGAGACTGTAGAAAACTCTGCCTGTGTCTGCCCTCTGACCAGCAATTTGAACTCCATCAAGTTGCTTCATCTAAGTGTTTAGTGTTCTTATCTGTAAAATGGAATTAATATCATTTGCTGTCCATAACATAGACCTTCAAGAAAAAAAGCTATAAAAGTGAACCAGACCCTGAAGTTTTAAAGTATATTCAGCTGTACTTAAAGTATATACTTTAAGTATATACAGCTGTGTATGTTTAAAGGGAAACATACATAGGAGTTCTCTTTCCTAATCCAGCACAGCATTTTCTTTTTAGTGAATAGGTCATTTTTTATGCATGAAGTTTGTGCAGAATTTGCAGAACTGAGTTTTTCCAAGTTGCCTGAAGTCTTTAACTAGTTTTGCTTTATCCCCTAACACAGAGACAGAAGCAAAAGAGAAAGAGACCTTGATAACTATCATGAAAACCCTGATTGATTTTGTGAAGATGATGGTTAAATATGGAACAATCACACCAGAAGAGGGAGTTTCCTATCTGGGTGAGAGTACATACTTTATGCATCAGTGTTATTAATGTGAAGTCTTACTCTACCAAAAGTGATAATTATATTCTCATCTTCCTTGTTCTTATGAGTCCTATTTCAGATTTGTTCATTCAAATTGTTAAAGCTGTCCTTCTAAATGATTGATCATTCATTATAGTAATGTTGAATTCTGCAGTGCTTTAATATTTCCATCTAATGAAGGAAAGGTTATTTGTTAGATGTGTATTTAGAGGACTATTCCGCTTTGACACCTGTGAAGCACGCTTGATTTCCACTTTATGTCTTTATATGGCTTTATGTCAAAGGAGGATTAGTGTTTTGCTCAGTTATGTTGAGGTGAATCAGGTACATGCATTTTCCAAAAAATATCCAGCACTTCAGCACCTTTAATCTGTCATCTGAAAGTAGCTAGAGTAGACGGGATCTAGTGCTATGGTCTTCTGCCAAGTAAAACTCCTTCCATCTATGGAAAGTGTTACATCTTGGCACAGGAGTAGTTTTTGAAACACTCTTTCCTGAATGCACTTTAGAGTCTGTGGCTATGCAGATTTTGTAAAATTGTTATAATTTTCTGAAGAGGGATTTTGGAACAGCCTGGTTTTGGCTTTTTGTTTTGTTTTCTCACACACCTCTCTCGGCTTTTAGAAATTCTTTTATATTAACCGTTGATAGCCTTTCTAGTTAAACAAGCAGAGCTATAGAAAAAGGGCTTATCTGCATAAGCTCTGCACAACCTTTTCGTTTTTCGTAAGTACTCCTGGTCTGGGTTAGCCTGAAAAGTTTTTGTTTACATCAGGGCAATTTCTTAGCTTAATAAATCAGCCTGTCACAGATATAGGACTGGCAATGATCTTTCATGACTTCTGCTGGCTTGTTTGATATGGACTACTGCAGGTGCGTGATTGATTGATGCAACTGTAACTGTACAGACTGATAATCAATTACTTGGCTACAAAAAGCCAGTGGATCATGATTCATGATTCATGATGCATGACTGCACCTCCTCTCTAAAGAATACATTATATCCCTGAACAAGTTTATGCCTTTATTTTCTGTAATAAGTCCTTGAATTTTTGAATATTTGGACAACTTATGCTACAGTTCAGCTCTTAATTTCTCTGGCTGCCTGTGCATTTAAAGAAAGATGCACATAAAGAAATGGTTGATTACAAGCACAGTGGTTTCAGAGTCATTCTACAAATGAAGATAATATGGCTTGAGCAGATATCGTCCTCGCAGATAGTGTTGTGCCAAAAGTTAATAGGCTAAATTCATCCCTGACGCAAGACCACTCAGATAATGGAATTACACTAGGGATGCATTTTTCCTACTAAAATTCAGAGCAGTTGTTCACATTGGCTTTACTTTGAGTAAATAAATACTGTAACCCTGGAAACAAATTGCCATGATGACATAGTACAGAGGGCAAGGATTAGGTTAAGAGTTTCAGAGGTCTGATTTAGTCTGGATTTAAAGTAAGACTATCAACTGATATATACAGACTCTGCCTTGCAAATGAGTGATTTATGCAGAGACAGATTTTGTACTCCATCGAAGCATCTTACTGTAGTGGAAAAAGCTTTCTCATAGGTCTCAAGTTGCTTCTGTGGTATTCTTTTTTTAGACTTGCTGTTGAGAAATGACTTTAAAGCTGACCTTCATTTATTGAGATAATATTCTCAAATATTCCAGAACAGCAAGCACAGGAGAATCTTAGCTTCTTGCTGTATCCATAAGCATGGCAGCAGTTTTAATTGCCACCCTTATTCAACTAAAATTTATCACGTAATATAACCAGTAATGCTTGAATAGGTACCATGTTTCTTAGAGCAGTCTGGGTTAGGGGATTGATGCCCAGCTGTGTTTATTTATGGCAGATAAAGGAATTAGTATGAATGTCTGTTAGAGAGAAGAAACAATTAAAAAAATTGGCAGGTTTTACTTTTTCCCTCAATCCAAAATTAGTGAGCAGAACTCATGCTAGTTGGTGGAAAATACCTACTGGGTCTGTGCAGGTGGATTATATCCTTTCTCTGTTTTATTACAGTAGGAAACTGCCTAAATTACTTTTCCCCACTCTGTGGCTGAAGCCATGTGTAAGCTATGTCCTTGAATTATACATTCGAAATAATAAATCATTTACTGAATCAAGTCACAAGCTTTTGTGCCTCTCACACAGATGCAGAGACAGTGAATTTGAGTGCATATACCGGTAACAGCTGGTTTGGGATTTGGAAACCACAGCATTATGTCATCGTCATTGTATCCGACTAGGGGAAAGTATCTTGCTTGTGCAGTGAAAGATGTTATTAGGTTTAGGTTTAAGTTATAAAGGATCTAGCTGCAGTGGGGTGCAAGATAAACACACGTGCACACACATACAAATGTAAGGAAGAGGATGTTCATGTTTTAATACACATATTTGATATTACATATTTAAAAGCTTTCCATATGCTAAATATAATCTGTAACACAGAACCCAGAAAACCAAAAACAACGTATTCATACATGTGAAAGAGGAGAAAAAGTACTGCCTACCTTTTACAGTATGTAATCAGAAAGTAAAGCTCTGGAAGCATTGAAGAGAGGTTTTAGCAAACTGATGTAAAATGTGCATTCAGCTGAAATGCATCATATTTGATAACTGACCTGCTGGTGGCAAAGTGCCTCTATCTTCTATCACTCTTTACTTTCTTAACTATGAATGCTGTGTTTTGACGTACTGGGAGCAAATTCCTCTGTGGAGTGAAAGCTTCGTGTTATGTTTCTAGCCTGTTCAAAGGTGTTCAGAAATCTTTCTAGAAAGCCTATCTGCCTTCTGAAGAGTGAAAGCTGCTTTAAAATCATTTTCACAGTTTAAAGAATGGACAAACATCGTTGGTACAGAAAGCATAAGGTAATGAATCATATGACACAGGATTACAGTTACACGGGTGGCTTGTGAATTAGATCCAACTGTGGTATCAACTTACCCACCGACGGGTTGGTTGTCAGCATCCAGAAAATGCTCCCCAAACAGCTGGACTCTCCTTGCTTGCCCCAACCTGCTGGAGGCACAGGCTGTTATCACTGGGCAGGCTGAGCATTGGGAAGGACTTAGGTCAGTTATTGAAACAACGATTGCTGTTGGCAAGGGTGCAGTGAGAGAGTGGAATGAAAGAGTTGGAATCTCTCCACGTAATGACCAGCGGAAGGCAGCAAGAAGCTTTCAGAGAAGTTGTGACTGATTCAGCATAAAACATTTCATTATTCATTGCATGCATACTGTTTCTGTTGCATAAATAGCTGATACTGAATTTTCTGTGCAGAACTGAAAGAACTATATCCTTCGTGGTGCTGAGTGCTTCAAATGAAAAGGTGCTGTTTGAGCCAAGAGCAAAACTCACTTTGATTTCAGCAGAGCAGAATAAGGAATGCATTGCATAGATACTTGTACAGTTTGAATATTAGTTTGCGAATAATATCATACTTTCCTTCATTTTCCTTCTGTCTGTTGAGTACTGTCATGGTGGAGATTCATAGCTGTTTTATCAGAGCCATCTATCACAGACCAGATTAATAGTAAGGAAAAGCTGCATCTATACCATATAGAAAAGATTAATTTTTTGTGTGCTGAGTGACTTTTCCTGCATATGCCAGGCTATCTAGCCAATTTTAAAGTAAAAGCATATCAGTCCACTACCATCCTGGTAAAAGCTCTATTGATAGTAATTATGTAAAGTAGACTATAGTTTTGTAATACATTTATTTTAATAATATCGTTGTCAACTTAGAAGCAGAAACGAATGGTTTCTGCCACTTTGTTCGAATACATTTGTAAATCATCTCCCACTAATAAGACCAAAATAATGAGTGATATTTAGAACCATTCTAGGAAATATTTGTAATTAGAGCCTAGTGGACCATAAGAAAAATAGAGCTTTCAAAGATGATAGACAAATTCTTAAGAGGCACCAGTGTGTATGTATGAATTCTTTTTACACAACACATTGATTACATTCTCAAGCTATACACTGCTTACAAGTGTAGATTTGTAGCAAATTTATCCATTGCCACCCCAACCAAATGAAAGTTGTGTTATCCAATGAACTATTACCCTAGAAATGTGGATTAGTTACATGCACATTGTATTCATGTGTGGAGTTCTCATTTATTGACTAGTACATGTAGGACAAACTTTTGCCATCAGTACTTCTCTATCTCACAGATAGATAGAAGCTTCACCATGATGGTGCATACAAAGCATATTTTATCACATCTTGTGATTGAGGGTGGTCATTTTGTTTTCATTTTCTAAATCAGGGCTTCTAAATCTTCCACAACTGAACAATATCAGAGAAGAGAAAGAGGCAGAGGAGTGGGAAGAAAATTAAGTTTAAGCACTCTGTAGCTTTGCTCTTTCTGAGGGGGTTCTGACTTTTCAGCCCCTTGTAGTAGAGCATTTAGCTTACTGGAGCCACAGTGTACAACACACAGCCCACAGCAGACAAGTTGGGGAGCAAACCCCCTTTTAATTAGGAGGGAAACAGAGAAATTACTCCACCTCATCAGTATGCAGTGTTTGAGTCACAGCTGTCTCCTTCCACAGACCAAACCAAAGCCACCTCTCACACCGCCTCCCTTTGGCTCTGACTCACTGTCAGAATCCACACTCTCCCCCGTGACTGAGTAGGAGACTGTGTTGGTTAGAGATGGGTAGAACAGATGTCTCTGTTTACCTTTTCTGCCCACTCATCATTTGTTCTCCATGGACAACTGGAAAGAAGACCAGACTGCAAGACACGCTAGCAACAGGGAGATGGGTGGTTCATTGGTGAGCTATTGCCCAGGTATACGTACGCTCGTTAGTTTGGTCCTTTTCTAAAGTTACTGGTTTTACTATAATATTCTCTTTTAGTCATAGGCTGCATGTTAAAAATCCAGGGAAATTAGTGGAGGCAGCAAGTCCTCTCTTGATATTTAACATGCCTCTCCATGCTAAGGAATATGGAATAGCTGTTCTGCCCCTCACATTCATGCTTAGTACCCTCTGCAGCTCCACTTCTGATGAAGGCAGAGCTCTGCAGTTTCCCCGGCATAGGCCAGTGCGCAGTAGGCACAACGTAGCCTTTGCTTGGAAGAGGAGGACTTGTTTGAATACTGCAACAAATCCCTGATGTTCTCATCAGCACAGATGCTGCAGGCCAAAGGTCTGATCCTGATATTTGTTTAGTTAGGCAAGAGCAGGCACAGAGCCAAGAGTGTGAAGCAAAGAGCAGATCACAGCACTGACTGGCATCGTCCTTCCCCTACTTGCTGTCTCCAGAAGCAGATGCTCCCTGATGCAGACTGTGATTTCAAAGGGGTGAGGGAAGGTGTGGCTAAACCAGTGCCAGAGGCTGTAAGTGATAGATGGGCAGTGTTGTGTGGACCTTTTGTTCTTTCCTTCATTTTGACCTGGGAGATGAAGGGCACTAACAGTATTTCATTCAGGGAACTATTCATGCGTAATAATTTCTTTTTCAATGTCCTTTTTTTTTCAGAGGGGTCTTTGTTGCTACTGTAGGTTTTCTTCATAAGCATTAAAATCTTTAATCGATTTGCCCTATCTGAATTTCCCTTTGGTGATTTTCCTTGCCCAGTATTACTTAATCATATGACTGATGCATACAGCTGCCAGTGGGAGTTACTTAATTTCAGGCAGCATTCTTTGCTCTGCTCTGTATTTTGTATCTGATGAGCTAAGGTGACACAGATGCCAGTGTACTGTACTGTTCATAGGAAGATCAAGGACTCTCACATATCTGAAAAGTAGAAATCAGGGGTACCTCAGGTGGGGGCAGTGGGCCAAATACGGAGGAGCAGCAGTGATAGTGTAAACTATATGTGAATAGTTAAACCCAAGATGAATTTGCATGGAGGTAAGATAAAAGGATGTGGGGACAGAGAGTGTGCAATGGTTCCAGACTGGAATCTAGGAATTATGTTGATCACAGCCCCGGCTGCAACCTTATAGCTTTTTTTGCTGTAGCCTCATCCCACGTCTCATCCATGTCTGTCCCATGCTAATTCTGCTTTTGCACAAACACATGAATGGGTTTTTGCCTCCCCTGCTGAGATCTTATCTCCTCTTTTGCCCATTCAGACTCTTACTGCATAGGAAAAAAAAAATGCATAGCTATGGTGTGAAAAGTCTACGAAAGCTAACCTCGTGGTTCTTAACAAACAGGACCACTACATGCTACAGTAAAATGGGCATCACCTGAGGGTGACAATGTATGTGAGAGCATAGTATTTCCAGTATCCATAGGATCTAAATTTTCTCAGATATCTTTTGGGAGAGATCCAGTAGTTTTAATATTACTAATTCTTTTTCCCATCACATTACATGAGTATCAAATCATGCGTACAAGAACCAAAAAGAATATACTACAGTTCCTTCCTTTGCTTATCACTGTCATCTAACCTTAAAATTTGCAGCTATTTCTTGCAAATATATTGCCTCTTCTTCTGTTTCCCTTCACTACCTCCTCTATGCTTTCCCAACTGGATACTTTGTAAGAAATCTTCATCTCCTTGTAGTGTCTCTTTTGACAAGTATATTGCTTTAGTTCCTGAGAATCTAGGTTTTGCATCCTGCTGAGTGGTTTGTGTTTCTCAAGAAAGGAGAGCAATGCTTTTATTTTTTCTCACTGTATTTAATAGTTGCATAAACTCCCCTTACCTTCTGAATTCAGTATCTCTCTGTTGACAGCTGGGCACTGAGACCATGAGTTATGATTTGAGATGATGATGTGGGTGCGGGGTAAACAGGGTGTCACTGAACTTTCAAAACTAAGCTCCATCCCACTCCTGCAGTAGAGGCGGCTATGTGCTGCTTCAGTCCAAAACCGTCGTGCTTACAAAGTGCATGCTATCAAAATACCTAAAATGTGTGCGCAGGCCATTAGCAGCCTCAGGATGGGAAAGGGCTAGGAAAGGACTGCACCACACAGCTCTAGGAGAGCTGGAATAATGCAAAGGAAAGGCCTGTAGAATATTGAAAAGATAAATCTGAGAGGTAGTCCAAGAGGTAGGGAATTTAATAAGGGCAGTAAAGGAGACTTGGTCAGAGCTTTGTTGACCTCAAAACAAATCTGTTTAATTGTGTTTTACTTTTGGAGTTGCTTTTAGTCTTATTGCCAAGCCACACTGCTGCTGTTTCATTTCAAATCACTCTGACCATCCTGCCTGTAACCCATTTACAAGTGATGCCACTACCTGGTGTTTGTCACCTGGCATGTGATTCCTAATGGCAGCATCAGGCTTCAGACATCCTCATGACAAAGGAGTCAAACAGGAAGATTCAAAAAGAAAATGCCATATCTTGAGATGTAAGGTGGGGTTTTAGAAAGGAACAGGAGATTTGTCAGGCAGAGACCCATCTGTAATTCCACAATGGAGGGATTTCTCTTGTTCGTTACAGTTTAAGCAGTTTATGTGACATATGCATGATACATATGTGACCTCACTAAAGGTCAAACTCTGCTTTTGGCTACAAAAAAAAAAATCCGGTGGATATTGACAGTTCTTGGACCTGCAGTCATGTAAGCTAAAAGGACAGTTTGGCCAAAGAATTAATCAGGTACACTATTGCCCGCAGAATAGTCACAGGCAAATGCTGAGATGTCCCGAGTTTTGTCACAGATGGAAAAAGGCCTTACAGACTCTTAAGGATCATCTGCTGCAGGAGACAGAAGAGCCTTTGGAGATCTGTGCTTTTTTAATGCCCAATGACTGAAATACGTGCATCTCATACAAGCAGTCATCAGCACAGAGCTTTCCAGCTGAGTCTGCTGTAGCATATGAACTCATTAAGTAAACTCATTTTTTAGCTATCATTAAGATTGATTCCAGGTACCATGATTATCCCTTTTTCTCCTTTAATAAACACAGCCTTTCTATGCTGTATGAAAACAGAACAGCAAAGCAGGTCTTTCTGTCGAAGTCTAATGACATGAAATGTCAGCTTCAGTCAATTTGATGAGGATAGAATGTGAAACTGCCTCCCGGGTGCAAGACAATTATGCAGATGAAAAAAACCTTTACAAGAAAATTTGCAAGAGCCCGGGAAACACTGTGAATCTGTCTGTCTATAGAGAAGGGGCCATTTCAGGCTTCCATTACCAATTCTGTTAAATACTTACAACAGTATGTTAGTTTCTGCCTCTCTAATAAGAACAAAGTAATTTAATTTCCAGTATTTTTCACATACTATCCTTTTTCATGGATTTAAAGGGTATTAACACAGTGCGTTCTCCCAGAGTAAAGATAAGCATTCTGCTTTTATACGATTCCGATTTTTGAATGCCCAACTCAAAGGACTTCAGAGTTTCAAAAAGTGCTGGAAATTTGCATTTTCAGATGCAATTAATAGGATCTATTGGTGTGTAGCTGCTTTAGAAACTGGGCCTAGGATGTCTCAGAATGCCTGCTCAAAATAGGAGCCCTCCTGCAGCATGAGTGCTTCAGTGAGTCATCCCAGATCAAAGAGCAAGTTAGAACGTGAGGCAAGGCAGAAACCAGATCTTCTGACTCCTGGGGTCTGGTTCGAGTGCTGAGATTATACTGCTCCGCGGAAAGCCAGCCGCCAGAGGAGTGACCTATTTTACCAACGTAGGTCACTTCCATTAGCTCTGTAGTTATTGTTCTGTTTTTTTAATTAGTGCCATTTCAAATAAGTGGCCAGCTCTGTGGAAAGGTCAGTACCTTTCTAAACTCTTCCTCTGTAAAAGTTATGTTGCTAGGGAAACGATACCGGAAAAGTAATTAGTTCTTGTTAGACCTCCGCATATGACATGCAGTTGCTTAGCTGCTGGCCAGGCACATCTCCGTTGAGAAGATGACTCACTCCATCAGTATAACTCAGAGCAAACATTGTTCAGCCCTGGCCTAGCCACATATGACAAGTACAAACATGTTTTGAAACAACACCAGCTGTTAAAGACATTAATTCTGAAGGGGGAGAAAAAGGCAATAAATCCCATTCAAGAAGAACTGGGATTCTCTGCTAATATTCTCTCTGTGATATATACGTAGGTACACCAGATGATCCCCATAAACATGAACAGGCTTACGTAGTTAACTCTTCTCTGTCATGCAGAAAATAGGGCTGCTTGTGAAATCTTGAGATTTGTGTTGATGTGCCATCCAGCTAGCAAGCTAGCTTCAATATTTCGCCTGTAAAATGTAGTCCTGATTAAAAGACCTGTCATATAAACTTGTCCATATCTTTACTGAAAAATAAAGCTTTGAAAATGGAGAATAGTTATTATCCTATTCAGTCTGGCTTTAGTGGCAAAGCTTGGATCATTAGTGGATTATCCTTCATATACAGATGTAGCTGTTCAATGCATATAGCTGGAAAACAATGCATATTACCATGTTACCGTACTTGACAGAGGAGTAATAAATATTGTTTATTACTCACATATTGAACGCAAATGAAATTGTTAGCCAAATCAAAAGACTCAGAGAAACTGTAGAATTCATGATGGGATTTATAGAAGTAACTGAATGGTGGAGGAGTATAAATCCTATTGCCTTCAGTAAGTAGCACATGGTGTATGTGAATATGTGTACAACTTTGAAACAACAAAAACATTTGGAAATATTACCAGTATGCAGACATTTAAATCTAAAGATGTCTAAGTGGGTTATAAATCCATCTTGTGATAGAGTCCTTTTGTTGCCTGCTAATACAAGCTTACTGCAGCAGTGCCTAAATGCAGGCACTTTCAAGACAGAACATGAAGGGCACTTGTGAATCAATGCACTTCACGTGTGGTATTTTAAACATTTATATGCTCCTATTTATTTTAAAATACTATGTTTACACTTAAAATTAAACCTAATTTAGTGGATTTTGCTGGCTTAAGGTCTAAAATCAGTGACATTTTTGCATCTGCATGAATTAGTGAAGGACAATAATCTATTCACTTGAATTTACAAAGGGTTTTTAAGTTCTTAGTTGTATAATCTCCTAAAAACTGTGCCTCTTGCAACAGAGAAATTGATATATTCCTGCTGGAATACTAGTATGGTACTGATTCAGGATAAAAAAATAGTATCTTAAGCTTAGCTAAAAGGAGTGTTTACGGTCCTTTCAATAAGCTTTGGATCAAATGATTAGTGAGGCATCAATACCACCACTATAATTCTAGCTTGGCTTTTTCTGCATCAGTATGTCTGATCCAGCTTGTAACCCAGCCCCAACCTGTTGGTATGGCAAGGTCAGAAATCACATTAAAGGAGACATACCAAATGAAGAAGTTTTCACAGAAAAACCCTAATGTGATGTAGAATTGACAGGGTGCAGTCAGGCAAGTTGCCAAAAAAACCTGCTTACATTTTAATTTTATGGAAATAAGAAAATATAGAGGACTCAGGCAGACAGGATTATGTGATTTCTCATCAGATGGCAGGCAAAATTGCTTGTGGTGATCTGCCATGAAGAGAAATGTGCTTGCTATAGAACTAATCTTTAGGTTTCAGTGCTGAATATCTTTCCAATGGAAAAAGATGCTCCTGGCTGATGGATAAAATGTTGGCCTTACACAGAAGATATGATCTAAAATGTTTACTAGCCCTATAATATCTATTCTGCCACAGTTACCACATCTCATACTGTGTATTTCAGCTGTTTGTATAAAGGGAATAGTGACAGTTCAACACCAAGTGTCTCAAAGATACCCCACCACCTAGCTGACATCTATCAAATTTTGGATCCAAGTTGAACTGAAGCTTTAAAAAAAGCTGATAACAAGAAGGAAAATTCTACACCACGTCCATAATATGACTGAGGAAAAATGCAGATTGTATTTGTGACTATCTATTAAGTGTTGTAACAAAGGGACATTTTTATTTCCAACCTAAGCATACAGTGTTTATATCTGAAATGTTCCTCTTGATTAAAAGGTGCTTTTACTTTCAAATTAGGTGAGTTCAGCCCTGAAATTTGCATAGAAAAGCATTTTCTAGACTTCTAGAGCTGTATAGATGGCCACGGCTGTCACGGGTTTTCAAGTAAATGCTTGACTTCAGCAACTTTAAAAAATACTTGTTTTAATCGGTTCAATTTACATATTTATTTCATCTAGATACAATTTAAAACATTTTACTAGGTTTCTTTTCCAATGAAATCCAGACAGATAAGCGGTTTAGGATAATATTTTCTTACCAATATGAAGCACATATTTCATAGTCTTGTATACTTTATGAAGTTAATTAAAGCCTTTCATTGCTTTCATCAGAATAAATTGCTACAATACTGTTAACTACATTTTGTGACTGATGTGACTTAAATAATTAGCATATATATGCACACATTTACTGTCTTTGTGAATATTGGGTCTATTTGGTACACCTATTGTCACGATTTAGTTGTTAAATTTTTTTAATAAGATTGATCAAAGTTCCACATAGCTATTTGTTTGTTCTTTTAGTATTGGCTCTGCACTAATTCTGCAGAGGTAAGGATGAAGACTGTTCTTTTAGATTTCTACTTACCATTCAAAGTGGTGTTGCAGAGAATATAGTATAGATTCTACTTCATATCTGTTGAAGAATAACTGGGGTTTGGTTTTGTTTTGCCCTGATTTCTAGAAAACTTAGATACCATGATAGCTGAGCAGACAAAGAAGAAGCTTGAGAACCCTTCCACTAAAACCAGAACAAAGCTACCAGCAGGTACTTATTCTACAATTTTCTCTCCTGGAATAACACATTTTTTTAACTTACTCTGTTAAGAGCATGCTAATTGCTGTAGAAGCTAGACTGCTAGTTAAAGATACAGTCCCTCAAGGACTTGTAGCGACAGCTTGGATATCTAAACGCACAACAAGAGAGGAATTTTTACTTAATTGTCCAATCTTTGAGAAGTATATTCCCTGTCCTTCTCTTCAGTGGAGTCCAGACATTACACATATACAAAAGCAAGCTGTATCAATGCTTTTTAAGACTTAAATAATTAAAAAATCTTTCTTTGTCAACTTTGGATCTAGTGAATGCAAATTTCCTATAATTTTTCTCTGCACAAAGGAATGTGCCTTTATGAACTACATATTATTGCATTTTAGTGACCTATTTGTAAAAGCAGAAGCAGGCATTCCTGTTTCCAGAGGTCTAGGGTAGAGATGGCCTTTAGAAACTGCTTTGAGCAATACTCCAATGAGGTTCTTCCTCAATCAGTCAAAATGTTTTACTTCCTGAAGATCATATTGATGCAATTTAGAAGTGCTTGTGATTTAGATGTGCTTTGTCTTCTACAAGCTTGTAGTGCTTGTAGAAGACAAAAAAATTGCTCTTATTGTTATTTCTTTAGACAAGAGTAGTGAAGAAGCAGACAGTACGAAGGAAGAAGCAGCTAAAATGGAAAAGGAATATGAAATTTCAAAGGATTCTACAAAAAATGAAGAACAAAATGCAGCAGGAAACAGTGAAGAGCCCAGAGGTACAAAATAGCCGTTACTTTTGCTACGTATGTACGCTCTAAGTGATTGGAATCTTTTCCTGTCTTTGGTATTGTTTTTCCATTGTGTTAGCATAGATATCTTCAGTTTATAGTTACCAGGAGTCAACGCACAACAGCTTGATTCAGAAGTGTACTTATCTGCTTACTTTTAAATACATGAAACTATATCCCTTGCAGAGTAAGGCCATAATCTTCAAGAGAATTCATAGCCCCTTTTGAGAGCAATATGAAATGCATTTTGAAACAGTAATGCAGAGAGATTTTGCTTCTTTGCATCTGTGGCTTTTCAGGGAAATCAGATCATCAGGATATTCAATATTCTGAGCGAGCCCATTGATTTCTCTAGTCTGTGTTAGAACAAGCTGGTACTGAAAGGTACTGAAAAGTTCTGCAAAATGAAACAATTTGCATTACTCACTGCCAGAGGTTAAAGGTCATCAGCAATTAACCTGTTTTACCTAACTTTGAAAACCTATTACAGTAAGTTAGTGTCTCATTAAGAAAACGTAGCACAGTAGCACTTTTATTTTTCTAGCTGCCTCAGCATGACACATAATGCCATGTGCCATGCTACTGTACTAGTTGAAGTTGCTCTGTCCATGGGGTGCAAATCAGCTGCTATATCTCAAGACAAACCTGCAGAGGACAATGTGTCTCCTTACAATGCTGAACTTTTGAAAGAGGATGTTTGTTGGTGGAGAAAACTGTCAGTGGGTTCTTACTGCTAAGGATCCAGCACAAACATCTATGTTGCAGTCAGTTGGTTAAAAAAAAAATCCTTATAGTCTGGTTTGCACTGATGCTGTTTTATGCTTGTACTTTTTTGGATGCATGTGTTCTCACCAAACATGCTCAGTACTGTACTGCAGTAATCAAGGCAATCACAGAATGGTAGGGGTTGGAAGGGACCTCTGCAGATCATCTAGTCTGACCCCTGCTAAAGCAGCTTTACCTGGAGCAGGTTGCACAGGACCTCGTCCAGGTGGGTTTTGAATATCTCAGAATCACAGAATCACAGAATAGTAGGAGTTGGAAGGGACCTCTGTGGGTCATCTAGTCCAACCCTCCTGCCAAAGCAGGGTCACCTACAGCAGGCTGCACAGGACCTTGTCCAGGCGGGTCTTGAATATCTCCAGAGAAGGAGACTCCACAACCTCC
>Ga0065711_1036896_pt1 | contig 20442 bp, 15 predicted proteins | sample Hoacrofraction12_FD_59098 | JGI IMG/M metagenome (GOLD analysis project Ga0065711, IMG submission 59098) | Hoatzin crop microbial communities from Cojedes, Venezuela - Epithelial fraction 12 v2 (version 2) | ecosystem: Host-associated > Birds > Digestive system > Esophagus > Crop | place...
CCGCCCCCCCCCGGCCGGGGCGGGGCTCTCGCGAGAGCGCTGTGGTAAACAGTGCACAAAATGGCGGCGGCAGGGACGGCGGTGGCCCGGTAAGCGCGGCGGGCGGGGGTGCGGGGAGGAGAGTGGGATGGCGGCTGCCGCTGCTTCCGCCGCGCCGCTTCCGTGCGCGGGTTGGGGTGAGCGCTGTGCTGTCAGGCTTCGGGGGGGGCGGGCGGGCGGCACCCGGGCCTGCAGCACCCGGGCCTGCAGCACCCGGTAGCCGTTCCCGGTGCTCGTCTTCCTCCTCGTCCGCCGCCGTGCTCCGGGCGGCTGCTACGCGGGGCTCTCCCCGCTCCCCTCAGCCTCTCCCGCCGGCTCGGTGACGGGCACGGGGTAGAGGAGCGTGCTGTGCTTTTGCGCTTAGTTGCCATCGGGTTTCAGCATCATGCTTACGTACAGTCTGTTATCGCCCACAAGGAAGTTTATTTTGCTCGTGTGTAGTTGATTTTTTATTTTATTGCTGTAGGGGTTATAAACCGACGGAGTGATAAGGTAGGCAGAGCTCAGCCAGGATCAGCGGTCGGTACACCATGAGTGCATCTGATTCGGGGATAAAGAGCAAACTTTGTCATCACAAGCAGTTCGCAGTCTGTCGTGGTGGTGTCCGTCAGCTAGAAGCACAGGGGAGTTCTGTCCCTGTTACGAGGAAGTACTTGAGAATGCTAAATAAATACAAATGAAGTAACATCTGTTACGTGCAGACTTGATTCGTTCTGTTGTGCTGTGAGGTCAGCCCGTCGTTCTCCTGAATAGTGTGAATCCCCTAATAAGGCTCCTGCTTTTCAGTCCTGATCACTGGAGCAATATATAGTTCTGCCCTGCTTCTGCAGGTGGTGTGGCAGACCAGGCAAAAATGTTTCTCTTTACTTAGGTCTTAATGGCCTTTCATCTATCAGCTGCTGGTTAGATGTTTGGAATTTAAAAGAAATGCTAACATTGCAATTTTTCTTGAATGCTTCCTGCACCTTGGAACCTTGGAAGAAGCTTACCCTCCACATGAAAAACACTTTCAGCGCTTTCCTTTGACTTCACATTATTACAGCTGCAATCCCAGCCCTTATTTTCTCAGTTGCCCATGTAGTAACGCACATTCCACCTCAAGAAAATTTGAAAGACGTTTTTCATGCCGATTTTCAAGCACAGGGACTGTAAGTTTGCGTCGTGTAAGATCTCTTGTCCTTACCAGGCCTTGGAATTTCCATTTGCTGCATATCTGTTTGGAAAAAAACCCACCATTTTTTAGGTGGCTGTGGACACTTTTTTTTGTATAAATATTTTATTTTGCACTTTTGCCTTGCCATGGGTCTGGCATGCCGTTTTGTTCTCTTGCCTTACACAAAGGGTACTAGAGTCTGGCTGTCATCATTGCCTGTTCTGTTGTCGGGTTAATGCCTGAGCGCTCCACGCGTGCTCTGGTCTAAGCAAGGACGAGACTTGAGCGTTTGTGCAAAACTGCTAAATGAAACACATAAACAACTTTTCCCTTATGATTTCTACTACTAACTGCCAAAGGTGTCTATCTTTTGTGATTTTCAGGTTATACAGTTGCAGAAATGTGAATCTAATTATTTTCTGTATTGCCTTGCCTTACAGGTTGGCTTGCAATCAGCTTTGCTAATTCTTCCAGGGCGATAACTTTGCCATCAGAAATGGAGTACAGGACTCAGCTACCACATCCTGAGTGACCGAATCCTTTAATACAAAATGGAGAAGAAGCGTAGAAAGAAATGAGCCTGTTTATTAGGCTTTATCTCAAAAGACCATGAAGTCTCTACTTATTTTGGACACAGCTTTAAGAATATCCAGTTTATCAGCACACTGAAGGCAACGTTTACTGAAAGAAAAATGAACTAGTTTATAAAGAAGAGTGATTTCAATATATGGAATTTTTGGAATGAAACCGTTTTCTTCTATGACCATGAAGTTTGCAAACATCTGGTTGGTTCTGGTTGTTATCTTACTCTGTGGCAAAAACCACTTTGGTACCAGACTAGGGAATTCTTCTCACGAGGCTCACATATGTCCTGAATGTTCTCGTCTTACTCTGAAAGTGGAATTCACTTCGACAGTCGTGGAGCATGGTAATAAAGAGTTAAGCAGTGAAAAAAAAAAAGAAATCCATGTGAAGTTCAAGCGTGTGTTGCAGATTTGTGGTGTTTGTGCAATTGTAACCTTCAGAGTTTCTGTAGAGGCATGTCATCTGCTAAATTCTCTGTATTCAAAAAGAGAAACAGACTTTCTCAAAGGTCTTTGGTTTAACTGGAGGCGATTCAGAGAATGAGAGAAGGAAGAGATGGGGGAAATAGAGGCTGCTAAAAGTGAAAACGGAGTGTGAGGGCTCAGCTGGGCAAGTCTGGTCACTTTGTTGTGTTTAGTAGCTGTTTCGACCTGGCCGGTGGTATGGTTGAGGCGCGTTTATGCACTGTAACCACCAGTGGGCCTTAAAGGGGTGAGAAAGGCAAAAAATCTCTGTGGGTTTGTTCAAGAAAAGGTTTGGAAGCGCTAACACGTGCGTGGAAAAATTGTATAGATAATTTAAGGGAGAGAGATGAGAGGCAAAGTGAGGCAGATACCACTGCTGAGATGGCAAAGGATAGCAGCAGGATGCCTTGACCCTGCATCCACTTACTGCCTCAGGCACTGGTAGTATTCTCACAGTGAAGCTGTGTGTGTGCCTGGGTGCTTACAGGCAGCACATCTGCAAGGACATTTCTGTGCGTAGTTAGCCAGAGACTTCCTGTGGTGAACGTGGTGGTGTGCTGTCCACTCACAGATCGCTAACCTGGATGAGGGACTGGGCTGTTGGGACTGGCTTCGTTCTGTGTGTGTGTCGTAGCTGGTGTCGGTAATTTGCATTAAAACTCAATACCGTATAGAGGCTAAGTGTCCTTAAATCGTACATGTGAAGAGGCATGTTGAATTGGCATATCAAGCAGTTGTTTGTGCTGCTGGATGTAACAGTAAGTCTATTCCCTCTCCCCACATAGTTTCACCTTCCCATGATATATTTACAATTCTACCTTCCTTTCAAAGGTTTTTATCATATTTTACAGGTTTCCTGATGGGAAAAAATTAAAAAGCATTAGGTAGTGCAGAAATAAATTGCAGCTTTTTAAAAGCAACAAAAAAGTGCCTCAAATTGTGATTATTTGTTTTGTATAATAAAGAAAAAAAGAAATATTCGGACTTTTACGAGGTGAATGCATGAGTAAGCTGCTTAAACATCAGTTTGATGAGTTGTGCTCTTGTTCCAGAGTATATTGTGGCTTTTAATGGATACTTCACCGCTAAAGCTAGAAGTAAATTTATTTCAAGTGCCCTAAAAAGTAGTGATATTGAGAACTGGAGGATTGTACCTCGCAACAACCCAGCCAGTGACTATCCTAGTGATTTTGAAGTTATTCAGATCAATGAGAAACAGAGGGATGGAGTACTGACACTGGAAGATCATCCAAACATCAAGCGTGTAACACCTCAGCGGAAGGTTTTCCGATCACTCAAATATTCAGAGTGTAAGTAATTTTCTGTGTGGTTGCATGAGATCTGCTTTGGAAAAGTCTTCTCGGCCTCATTTCAAACTGTCAGCTTAGCATTACACAAATAAGAAGTGCCCTACAGTTCTTCTTTAATTTACAGAAATCGGTTGTTTTGCCTATGAAATTATTAGGGTCTTTTCTTACCTTTGGTGAAGTGTGGCAACGATTTCATCTACAACACAGAAATATTTTGCAGCAGTCAGTTACCTGAGACTACAGACCACTATATCCCTAGTAGATAAACCAGAAGCTTTTACTGATTTTGATTAGAGAAAATGGATACTCACTCCTCTAAAACTTTAGTTATAACAATGTGATGTGTATATGTGCACAAAAAATCTAATCTTTTGTGGATTTCCTCATGCTGTTTTTTCTTCACTCCCCATAGCTGATCCAATCTTGCACTGCAATGAAACCAGATGGACTCAAAAATGGCAGTCATCTCGTCCCTTGAGAAGAGCAAGCCTTTCTTTAGGTTCTGGCTTCTGGCATGCGACAGGTCGACACTCGAGCAGGCGTTTGCTGAGAGCTATCCCACGCCAAGTTGCTCAGACCTTGCAGGCAGATGTCCTCTGGCAGATGGGTTACACAGGTATGCTTTTGCCTGTTGGCTTAGAACAATTAACTGCTTTGAAAAACAAGGGAAGTGTAAGGAAGGGCTAATTTGCTTGTATGTGTTAATCTCTCATTGGGTGCCAGTTCCAGAAAGATTGAGAAACACTTTGTTTTGAAATGGCATTATATGCTTATGGAGTGCTCTTCTTTGTGCGTGCTGTATTTAGGAGAAGTTGGCCTTATTTATGATCTGTGGTTGAATTTCTGAATTGGAATATGAGTTTTCTTTAAGATCTGTAACTTAGCTTGTAAATTGGATGCTGCATTGAACATAGAAGTTTTCTTTAGCTTGATAGAATAGATTTGCTATGAAGCTGAATCAGAAAAAGTGATGATTTTCTGTTATAGGTGCTGGTGTAAGAGTAGCAGTGTTTGACACTGGTCTGAGTGAGAAACATCCACATTTCAAAAATGTAAAGGAGAGAACAAACTGGACTAACGAGAGAACCTTGGATGACGGTGAGTTACTGTGCACATTCGTCCGACTATTCCTGACACTGGCATGTCCTGCTTTCCATTGTAGAACTGCTGTTGGCTGCTGTGATGCTGACATCTGTTGAAACTGTGTACCTTGAGATTCGAAGCTTAATTTTGCAGTGTCCCAAGCACTTTGTACTCATACCAAATTCAGCAAAGAGTCTTAGGGCTTCAGGAGGGTGTTGCGTAAGTCTCCCTTAAATCATATGTGGCGTTTCATCACAGCATTTGAAAAATGTCAGGACAAGAAGACATTATGCAGGCATAAATACATTGTCAGAGTAGGTGGAGGTGTGAGCAAACCCCATCAAGCTGTTTCTTTCCTGTTCCTGTTTATGTGTTCTGCTGTTTCACAGTACATACGTATTTCCATACTTACGAGGGAGAGCATTTTCCTTGTTTGCTGTGAACTAATCAGAGTTTTGGCACCTTCCTGTAAAGTCTTTCTAATCTTTATAGTTTTCATCAGCAAACACTGTGCTGGCTCACGCCCATCAAAGTTCCAAAGAACTTTTTATTTTCTGCAGTGTGTTTGTGTTCATTTTTCAAATGCCGACCCTAACGTGCCCTGGCCATATGCTTTCAAAGATTATTAACTTCATGCAGTCTTGGTCAGTGAGTCAGCTGGCAATTTAATTGCTTTAGAGTTCAAGGTATATGCATATCTTGCTCTGTCTTGCGTGCTGCACTGTAGTTTTATCGTGTGTGGTATCTCTTAGCATTGCAGCACCGGATTTTTGTAGCACTTTTTATTAGTTCTGAACTTAAAAAAAAAAAAAAAAATAAAAAAGAACTTTATATTAGTTCCTTTTTATTAGTTACTGAACAGGCAGATTTGGAGTACAAAAATACGATGAATGCAGTCCCATAAAGCAAAAATTGAATTGTTTTTTGAGGGGAGGAAAAAATGTGTTTTCTTGTCTTATTTTTCATCCTTAACAAAATAATGGTTATTGCAGAGTCAGGCTAAAAATCTTTTAAGTTTACGTAAAAATACGTTGGCCTTGTGACTTGCATTTTCCAGAATAACTGTTTTCTCCCATGAATGCTTTATGTGGCTTGATTTCATCGATAGCAATCAGGAGTGGATAGGCTGGAGAGTGTATCACTTGGAGTTTCATCAGCTCTGTGTCTGGCTACACAGTGCTGGGAATTCTGGGCCCACTGAACCCAGTAGCAAAATACGATTCAAGGTGAATGTGGTACAGTCTGTTAGATTGGTGTGATTTTTGGTATAGGCATTGTTTAACAGTACAAATCCTTGACAGTGAAATGGTTTGACTTCTAACATCTTGTTTGGTTTCCTCCTCCTGTGATAGGTTTAGGCCATGGGACTTTTGTAGCAGGTGTGATAGCCAGCATGAGAGAATGCCAGGGATTTGCTCCAAATGCAGAACTGCACATTTTTAGAGTGTTCACCAATAACCAGGTAGCTATTTTACACGTTTCAATTTCTGCCTTCTGGATTAACGCTGTGTTAATCCTTTCCATTGCAACTGCTTGTGGATGTAGACATACTTTCTCTGCTGAGAAGGGTGCATCTGTCTATATAAAAGAGACTTAGTACAGGATGTCGTACAGTTTCCAAATCTGACATACTTTTCAGAAATAATGTGTGGAAGACTGAGCTGTATAGTGTTGGAGCAGTCGCTGAAATGTACTGAGCACTAGAAATACTAGGAGACCATTGTCACTTTTGTGCTTTATTTTGGTGTTGTTTCTCCTCTCTGTCTGAAGTCTGTATTGTCATGGAATCACTGGATTTTCCAGCGATAGCTTTTTCCCACCTCTTTCTTACGTAGGTCTCATATACGTCTTGGTTTCTGGATGCCTTTAATTATGCAATTTTAAAGAAGATAGATGTATTGAATCTCAGTATTGGTGGGCCAGACTTCATGGATCATCCGTTTGTTGACAAGGTTAGTACAAGGAAATAAAGTGGTGATGGTGTTTGTATCCCTCGCGCAGAGCTCTGTGTTTGCCACAGATGCCGACAGGTTCTGGTGCTGCCGACAGGTTCTGTGGAGTTTCATTTGCGTGAGAGATTTTGTATGGTGTGCAGGCTTTTAGGAATATATTTAAGGAATTTATTTATAAAAATCAAACACAACCCAAATATTCACAGAGCTATGGAAGCATGCCCTTTTCCAGAATGCTGTTTGTACTGCTAGGAAGTGTGGCACCCAACCAGGCAACTAAGTGAGCCCTTAGTAGAATAAGCTTAACTGAAATCCACCCTTGCTTTTTTTTTTAAATCTCTGCATGGTTAGTTTATTTCGTGGTAAAAATACGTATAACGTGAATTTAGCAGCAAATTGTTTAAGAACAAGTAGGTAGAAAGTACAGGTGGTTGTTTCAGCTGTGTGGTAAGAGCTGTGTTTCAGGACAAGATGGAATTAGGTTTTTTTCTCTGTAAATGTCATGGTTCCCTGAATTGTTGATCTGTCCTTCAAAAGCATGAAGTGCATTAATTTACGTATTAGAAAAGGGTAAAATCTTTCTTTGTAAAATGTAATTAAGAGATTTGAGGCATAGAAATTCTTCCCTTTTTTTTTTTATGATAACCTCCATTGAAGTTTAGTTTGACGGTGACTGCACTACTCTCCCCAGAGTATTACTGGAGGGAATTCAGAAGAACTTGACTTCGGCATCTGCAGTGCTTTGTTATGGGCAGGAGTTTTTCCTTCAGTGTAACCTAAATATGTGTTTCAGCAGTGTTGCTGTCGAGACTGGGTCACATAATCTTAAGAACATTTGGAGCTTAATACTGAATATACCAGTGAGATGTATTTTGTAAGTAAGAAAGAGGGGTTGGACTAATCATTTGCGTATGTCAGGCCCTGTGGAGTAGACGTTGGTTAGAAAAGTCTCTTCTTTTTGTGGCAGAGCCTCATTGCAAACATTATTTTTTTGTAGGTATGGGAACTGACAGCTAACAACGTCATCATGGTCTCTGCTATTGGCAATGATGGCCCTTTGTATGGGTAAGTTTCAATGACCACTTCAAAGAAAAGCAAATAGAGTGTTATTATATGGTTTTGGAAGTAGTTGTGCTTGGTCAGGAAGTTTTCCCTCCTCCTTTTTGCTATAATCTGTTTCTTGAAAGTGACTCCAGTTAAACTCCCACTTTCTGCTGTTTTTATCACTTGCTGTGGTAGTACAGCAATTTGTGAAATATTCAGCAAAATATTTTGCGCTGAACCAGTGGAAAGTCGGTAAAAGAAGAATGGCAGTACTTCTGGCTGACATTTCCCTGTTAGCGTAAGCAGACATCCTTGGGTACTGATCATGGGCTTAAGGAATACAGAAGGGATCAAGCCAGAACGATTTGTGGTATGTCTCTAAAATAAATGCCTAAAAAGAGATTTTGTTTTGTCTGCAAGTGATGTGGTTTGGTAGTTACTGAGTTAGTTACTAAGTTACTAACTGCCTGAAAAGTTGCTTTCACTAGTGAGTATAACTGTGTTGGGCAGGACCAAAATTTGTTTTTGTGGAGGTTAAAAAGAGTGTCTGACCAAAATCTGATGACAGCGTGTCCATTATCAAGATAAACTTGGGACTGCGTAATGTTTTTTATGTTTTTGTCTTCCTATCTCCGAACTTATTCTAGGACTCTCAATAACCCTGCTGACCAGATGGATGTGATTGGAGTAGGTGGCATTGACTTTGAAGATAATATAGCTCGCTTTTCATCGAGGGGAATGACCACTTGGGTAAGATACTTTGACTATGGGCAGCCACATCTGCAGCCAAAAGAAGCGCCTTGGAAAGAGCCTTTTTGGAGGGGGCAGTCCCATGCAGATAGTGTGTGTTGGAGTAACTGGTGATAAAAGATTTCATCAAAGATCAGAATAGTTAGATTGTAAGTCTTTAAGCAAGAAGCCTAATGTTTGTTGCAGGGTTTCTTATAATTAATCTTGACTGCTATTGACATTCTTGATGTATTTGTAAAATGTCCAGTACCTTTTGATTTACAGTGAGGACACTGCTGTGTGGTTAAATCTGCAAAAACGAAGGCCTGCTCTTGTCCTTCCTTCAGTTTAAAAATCCTAGGATTTGCACATGGTGTATGTAACGGTACACTTCTTTGCGTGTTGAACTGAGGTGACAAGTACTGCACACGTGATTTCAGATGAGATTGCAGTGTGATCCTGGTTAAGGGGACTGTTACATGTTTCTGCTTGTGCTGCATCTCATTCATTAGCCAGGTAGCAGTGCTGGTTAGTATTTTGTCAGTGGTTTCATGCTTAGCATAGATACTGGAGTAATTGGCAGTAATATTAACGTTTAAACATACAGAACTTGTCATGAACAGCTTGAGTCCTTCTTTAGGTGGTACTTGCTAATCTGAGATGCCAAATATTGGCTAATTTAATTGAGAATTTTGCTTCTGAATGACCTGCAGTTAGTTTAAATGCCCAAAGAAGCAACCAGTATTCATGACGTATTGGGGCATTAATGCATCCGTTTTCCTTCACAGGAGCTGCCTGGAGGTTATGGTAGAGTGAAGCCTGATATTGTTACTTATGGCTCTGGAGTGAGAGGTTCCGGCATGAAAGGTGGATGCCGCTCTCTCTCTGGGACAAGTGTAGCATCTCCTGTGGTGGCAGGTGCTGTTACTTTGTTAGTCAGGTACGTCTCAAATAAGAATTTTTAAAAAGATACTGATGCAGGAGAGTGATGAAAGGCCCTAGAAATGAACCCACCAAATAAAACTGAATTGTGTTTAGGTGTAGGAAAACAAACTTGGAGGATAAAATCATGGTTCTTCAACCCGAGACATTACCTTGTCTGACTAACTCTAAATTTCCTGGGAAAAACTTGAGAACTATTTTCAATAATAGTTACATCTTTGAAAATATAACCAGGGAGAGCAGTACTATGAAGTAATTTTGTCACCTTTTTTAATCATTTTGAATTGCTGAGCTTCTGTCGATTGTGTTGTAAAAACAGCTCAAGGTAGGCACCTGTAGCAGATAATTATCTAAGCAGTTGTAAATTTCATAGATTTAGGGTTTTACGGCTGTTATCCGGTTGCGTAAGTCAGCTGTTGCACACTGAAGAACGTGAAAGGACAGTGGGAGGTACAAGTCTGTACTTTGACATTTCTACTACAGAAGGATGAGGCGAATCTTGATTTGAGAAGCATGCCAAAAATTCAAAGTCGTCATGATATTTCCTCCATAAAATAGCGAGGTTTTCTTCACACAACAAAGACTTTTTTAACCCCCAGAAGAGTCATGTTGTGAAAGATACCAGCAAGTTTCCAGTTACAGAGGCTTAGATTTTCAGAATATTTTATTTAGCGTATAAAGATACCACCCTGATTGTAATGACTGCTGGTCATGGAGCACATTGTAAGGAGAGAAATTCATGTAATAGTTTTAAGAGAAATGCGTCAGAAACTTGTCACTCTTCTTAAGCTGTTCCAGTGAGAAATCAAGTAATAATAGACAAATATGAACAGAAGGTGTTACTTGCAGCAAACTGATTTTTGATTGCATTTTCTTGAAATCAAATGACTGTTAAGGCAGGATTGTAAGCAAGACTAGCTAGAAACTAGAATAAAGGCTGCTTAACGTGATCTATTGTTTCCTATTTCAGCACAGTTCAGAAGCGTGAAATGGTGAATCCAGCAAGTATGAAGCAGGCACTTATTGCGTCAGCACGTAGACTTCCTGGAGTCAACATGTTTGAACAAGGACACGGCAAGTTGGATCTTCTGAGAGCTTATCAGATCCTCAACAGCTATAAACCACAGGCCAGGTTAATTTTAGTCCTTTATCAATGGTGTACTATAATCTGCTATATTTCTTTTAAGAGAGCAGGTGATGCATGTGTAACTCAGTTGAGCGGTCTGTGCTTATGCAGCGAAGAGAACTTGCACAGATCTAGTGTAATCCTGAAGCATGAATTGTGACAAGAGAATGGATGAAAAGTCAAAGTGTTTTCTACCTGAGTCATAGCAGTGTAGGGAAGGAGGTGTCTATGAGAGCTAAATTTACTTTCTCTTCTAGCTTCAGGTGTTATGAATAGTGTAACCTAGAACACAATGGAAAAGTACTTAAATTTTAACTTTCGATAATAAGAATAGTCTCACTGTGCTGAAAGGTTTCGCCTTTTTTGTATGCCAATCTTTCCACGAAACTTAAAATCTGAAAAAAAAGAAGGGAGGAAGATTTTGGGGCAAATTTGCGAAGCAAGGTGGGAGCTTGATAGAGTAACTATGACTGGCATGTTTTATCTGTAGTTTTTTCATCATTATATATAGTGGCGTGTTCTTCTGTTTATTGATGGGGTTGTTTTGTTTTGTTTTTTAACCTCCTTCATCCTGCTGTAGTTTGAGTCCAAGCTATATTGACTTGACGGAATGTCCCTACATGTGGCCCTATTGTTCTCAGCCCATATATTATGGAGGGATGCCAGCCATTGTTAATGTGACTATCCTTAATGGCATGGGAGTCACTGGGAGAATTGTAGACAAGGTAAGACTTCACATTGTTCCAAGTCCTGATTATTAGTGTTGCTAAAAGCTTCCCAGAAAATACTATTTTAGCTGCAAGTTTCATAGAACAAAGCAGTTCTTACTGCTGACAGCACGAGATGCACAATGTTTGATTTTACAGGACGCACCCTGGTTAGTAAGATTTGTCAGCATGAGCTGTCTACAAGTTTTCAAGCAGTGCCTTGGTTTCAGGGGTGTGTAGGGTTTTATCTTGGATTGACAGGTACTTAGAGATTTCTTTTGTATTTTCTGATGGCATTTAAAATCTTCTGGATAGAGTTTTCCTTGGTGGTTTTTTGTTTTGTTTGGGGTTTTTTTTTGTTTTTTTTTTTTTTTGATCTGCAGCATAACAAATCTCAGTAAAGAATCGTGACAGCATAAATCACGCCTCTTCCATGGGTCAAAATAACCTGAATGTATTGACTTACCAAGGTCTGCTGTAAAACCTGTTCTTCTACACCAGTGCTGTTGAGCATGGTGTTGACTAGGGAGGTTTGTTTTGTTTGTTTTTTTTTTTAATTAAGCTTTAACTATGTTTAAATGTAGAACAGATCTGGGGATTGAGGCACCTATCCCAAAACTCTAGCCAGTGTAAATGAGCTTAATTTCAACATTTTAATGTGAATTCTGAGGTCTGCTTTAGATTTAAGCTTACATTAAAGGGCATTGAAGCTCTTACCCAACATCATTAGCCTGTAGTAATACTCAGACACAGCTGATGTTATTTGCCTGCTTCTGTTATAGTGATAGCTCTCTTTGTTACTGATAGGAAATTTTGTGTACTTGCCAATAAATTTTTGCACAGGACCCCAAACGGTTAAAACAGGTGCCCTTGGGCAGTATGCTATTCAGATAGCTTCTGAGAGAGTCCTGCCTCGAAAAGCCTACAGTCCAGGTCGTTAAGGCTGTCACGATTACGTTGATTCACTGACACAACACCAACCTTTTGGGCTTTGTGGACATCTTTAAATGTGATGTAATCTTTGGAAGAGCTAATATTTGTAATTTCTTTGTGCAGGATGCAGAGATTAGCAACTGCAAATACTGTTTTGCCAATGTTCTGTATTCTTCATTTCACAGCCAGACTGGCAACCCTATCTCCCCCAAAATGGGGACAATATCGAAGTGGCTTTTTCCTATTCCCCTGTATTGTGGCCTTGGTCCGGATACTTAGCAATTTCCATCTCTGTAGCAAAGAAAGCAGCATCTTGGGAAGGCATTGCTCAAGGTCATGTTATGATCACAGTATCATCTCCTGCAGAAAATGAAGTAAGTTCTGTGCATTTCAATTTTTCAGTCTTAATAATAATTAAAACTGCTTCCCAGTATGTAAATGCCTTCTTTCTATGGGGTTGCTGTGGTCCCGTCATTTGCAGGATAACTTAGATTGGGGTCAGGAAATGGAAGAGTACAAATAATGATCTTTAAAGTTGAGAGCAGGATTAATCTGCGAATTCGATAGGCTTTAGAATCAGAGAACCTGTCTTTGAGACTGACTTCGTGCTTTCATTTGTTTATTGTGAATTCTAAGTGATGTGTTTTTAAGAAGAGATTATTTAAATATATTTCTTCTAGAACCGCGCTTATTTGTTCCTGAGAAGATTTGAAGGTTTTGAACAATTGAACCAAAACACAGTCGTAACATATTTTAAGTGTTCTATGTTCTGAGCATGAATATAAACTGTTGAGTGCAGAAGAAATACTGTGGTGATTTAAGGCAAAAGTCATCTCTTTGTCTCCAGAGCTGGTACTGGTGGCTAAAAGTAGATTTGATACCTCAATTTTGGGGGGCTTTTACAATCCACAATTAACTGGTGAATGTTCCTGTGGGGAAAAAGGATTTCACTGTAGTTTGTTCTGTCCTTCAGTCTAAGAATGGTGCAGAACAGACCTCAACGGTGAAGCTGCCAATAAAAGTGAAGATTATTCCTACTCCACCTCGTAGTAAACGAGTCCTCTGGGATCAATATCATAACCTCCGTTACCCACCTGGATACTTCCCCAGGGATAATTTGAGGATGAAGAATGATCCGTTAGATTGGTATTTATCTCAGGTTCTATTAAATCAGGGTTTCTTGAATGTGTGTTAATGATATGGGGTAACTGCACTGAATGCCAGAGGCCTCTGGCCTTTTTCAGTGTGGCATGGGATTATCTTTTCTAAGAAGTCCATGAAAAGCACCTTGACTCTGCATGCTTTTGGTGCAGGATGTTTTTTGTGCTCTATGGTTTTAGTCTCACGAAATGGAAAGCTTACAAAACGCACGCTAAGGCACTGAGATTTTTGTTTGGCATTCAAAGCGTAGCATTTTTTTTCTCTGCTCTACTTTCTCCCAGGAAGTTTAGGGGGGTGCTTTGTAGCCGCTTCAGCGTTCACTTATCAAAAAAAACACGAGAAATTTGAAAGACTGAATCCTAAACAAGAAACCCCTTGTCTGTAGAGAGAGACTCTCTTCGAAGCAGGGCGAGGCTCAGCTGACCTGTTGTCTTGCATAGATGGAGAGGGAAAGCACCCATTGTGCAACAGTGTGTAAGGGAGGATTAATGGGGTCGGTGACCAAGACATAGGCTCTTGGAAAGCTACTTTGAGCATGCAGATACCGCAGATGGACAGGAGCTTTCTGCTGAGTTTCAGCAGTTATTTACAGGTAGTGCTATGTGCTTCTTCCAGTTAATGGTGAAAACTGCTCTTACGGGCTCTTTTGTGAGGAGGAAGTCCCGTGAGGAGCATGTGATTTTAATGCAGCAGTTTTTCTCTGGTGTAATGCAGACATGTAGAATTGTGTTTTGTAAGGGACATGCTCAGTCTCTGGCTTTGACTGTGTAAGTAACTTTTCTCTGTAGCGCTCGGAACCAGTGTCATTTGTGAAGAATTTTGCAAAGAGTGGAGGGTGTCTTGGAAAACCACAGGTTATCGTTTGAAAAAAAAATTGGACCTTTTAGAAAGGAAACTAGGAAGTAGTCTATAATTAGAGGATTTAAATTGGATTTCTGTGTGCCAAATTTAAATGTCTTCAGCACTTTTCTCTTTTGCTTAGGAATGGTGACCATATCCACACAAACTTCAGGGACATGTACCAGCACCTAAGGAGCATGGGGTACTTTGTTGAGGTTCTTGGTTCCCCGTTCACATGTTTTGATGCGAGTCAGTATGGTAAGCATGAGTTTATTGCCTTGTTCTCCATACTGTTAGCTTCTTCCTAAAATGGCCTGTTTTTTGGAAGGCCATAATGTTGTGGGGACACAAAGAAAAATTCTGGTGGTAGTAGAAAAATATTATAACAGTGGGTGTGTTTGTTATTTATATGGTGATATTTCGTTGTGTAAAGTTCGGCTGCAGAAGTTTGCGTGGGAGTCTAGGAGAATCAGTGCAATTTTCTATCCTTATCATGAAAAAACGAGAGGGAAAGGCCACCTCTGAGTGGGTTTAAAAGCCCCTGTCTGTTCAGTCCCACAAAGGCAGAACCGTATTTGCCAATAGATTTTGGCACAGTCAAAATGAAGCATGACGTGAATGCAGACTAAAATCAGAAGTGTCCATTCTGTATTTTTTTTTTTTTCCTCAGCAGTGGCATGTTAGAACACTGATCTTTGTGGGTAGGTAGAAGAGGGAGGAAAGTATTCTATCCAACCGTATGCTACTGCAAAGCGGTGTGTGGCTTGTTTCTTGTGTGTTCATCAGGAAGGGATTTGATAGATATGCCAGGCAGGGAACAAACCAGGTTGTCCATACCCTTTTCTGCTCCAGTATGCCCCATGACGTGCTCCAACAAGACACTCTGCTCTTTTGGGCTGCAACGTTCTTCGGTGGACTGTAAAGTGAGGGTGCGTTCTCCTGACAATTTTCTAGTTCTGGAAATGTTGTCAGTAGTAATCTTGTTTATCTCGATTCTTCAGTAAATAGCGCACCATTGATTTTTGAGTTCAGTGGATGTGCAACTGGATACAGAAATGGTAGCCCTTAAGAAAGTGACAGAATCGTTTCTCTTCTGAGACCGCTGGTTTTATAGCTGATAGGGAGCAGCAGTGGGGAACTTTTCTCTCCTCTCGTTCACAGTCATTTTGTTGGAGAAATGGGTGGAAAACCTAAACCAGTTTTCTCCTATGCAGTATCCCAAAGAAATCATTTAGGATGTTTACTGTATGTTGCACTAAGTGGAGAAGAGGATTTGGTACATTTGATTTTTCATCTCTTCTAATAGTCCTCCTGTTGTTTCTCCAACTTTCAGGTGTTTCTTGTGCAGCAGCCATGCTGGTGATGGTATGAGCCCAGTCTTACGTTGTCCCTCATTTGATCAGTAGTTTGTTGGGCTTCCAGAATTTCCTCAAAGGGAAGAAGTGAGGGCTGGAAAATGCAGTGATCTGTGGTCCATCTACCACTTTTCCCTAATGTATACTGTCTGCAGACTTGGTAAAGGTGCACTCTGTCCCATCGTCCAAGTCTTTAGCATGGTTTCTACAGGATCTTTATCAGAAGGCTTCCGAACGCAGACTGCCCAGACTCGTAGAAGTGGCTTGGTTGCAAGGGACTGAGATGTGGGGCCAGTGTCAGTGGCTGATCAGGTTGCTCAGGGTATCGTCCTGTCGAAATTTGCATTGTCTCTGAGGATGGAAGTTCCACCACCTCTCTGGGCAACCAGAAATTGGAGAAGCAAAATGGTTTATTATTTAGGAGCCATCTAAAAGCATAAACATCTTTCCAGGAAATAAAAGTGTATTTTTATGATTGTATTTTTCAGAGATGCAGATGCTGTGCTTGCTTGCTCAGAGGAGCGGGAGAGGGTTATGTGAAAGTGGCAGTGGCACTTTAGTCAGGTCTGCTAAAATGCAGCTGTAGTTTTCAGAGTCTGATTCACACCAAGTTTCAGAATAATTGTTGCCTACCTGGCTGCAAATCTGCAGTAGTGAGCAGAGTACCTTTTAAAATTGGAGCAGTGCAAAAGCCTTCTTCCTAGGGTACATCTACAGTAGCACTTTAGTTTGGATCAGCAATGAATCTTCTGATTGTGCCCTTCTGCCACAGTTTGCCTCAGTTTATGGAGCATTTGGTGAGACAAAACACATGGGCTTTCAGTTCATGAGACTGTACAAGCATAAGTAGCACCCTTAAAAAGCATACTGTGCTGCCGAACGAATTTATTGATACATTTGTAAACTGAATTGTCTTATATTTCCTATCCTTAAATGTTCTTTCTTTAGGTGAGCTGCCAGAGCAGGGCACGTGGACCAGATATTGTAATAAATGTGCGCTTGTGTGGACTTTTGCATGAGTTGTGTGATTAGCGATAACATTACAGCGAAGAGCCTGGTGAACCCTTGTTTTTGCTTGTACACACAGGGACTTTACTGATGGTGGACAGTGAGGAGGAGTATTTTCCTGAAGAGATCACCAAGCTGAGGAGGGATGTTGATAATGGACTTTCACTTATAGTATTTAGCGACTGGTACAACACATCTGTGATGAGAAAAGTGAAGTTTTATGATGAAAACACAAGGTACTGATTTGTGTCAATTCTTTGGGAAATAAAATGCCATAGAATTGACATTTTCTGCACGTATTACCCTAAAAATCCCGAATGTGGTACACTGTGCTTTAGTGCTTGCATGCTACCTGTAAGAGGGGACTCCCTGAAGAGCAAAATTGACATTAACCTGCAGCTTAAGGAGAATTGCTGCTTATTTTATCATGATTGCAAAGGCCACTTTGGTAATGCAGTCTTCTTTCAAAGCCCAGAAAAACATTTACAATGAAAAGAAGTAAGAAATGGGAGAATGACAAAGAAAAATCGGTAGATTTTCACTTTTGGGGAGCAGAATAGAAAGAAAATGTGAATTGCAGAGTTGCCAAATTGCGTACCTGTTACTGAAATTGTTCCAGTGTATTGCATAAAGGGGAAATACGCTAATATCACCAGGGGTGAGAAAGACCCTCGTAATTACTGTAGTTATCAGCCTGGCCTGTGCTGCTGTTAAGCTAGAACGATCTGTTCTGCAGTTTGTGAGCAGGTAACATTTTGCTTCATTAGAAAAATGAGAAGGAAATGACAAGACCATCATTGTTGCCTCATCTTAGCCAAATAAAGAGCATACAAGTGAATTTCTTTCTAGGAAATCAAATTTTCCTATGGAACTGGAAGGAATTGAGAACTTTACATCAGTATTACTTAACTTTTGCTCAGAAGCATACATGTCAGAGAGACAGCTGCTCACGTGCCCCTGGAGTTAAATAAGGCTTTGAAATATAGTTTCTTATTGAAGTGACTGAAAAAGTCTGCATGTGGGAAGACACCTGATTTTTCATTATGCAAAACTTAAGGAGTATGTTCTGTATACTAATAAACTGTATTATGCTGTAATTTTTATAGACAGTGGTGGATGCCTGATACTGGAGGTGCTAATATACCAGCTCTCAATGATCTGCTCTCTGTGTGGAACATGGCCTTTAGCGACGGGCTGTACGAAGGCGATTTTACCATGGCCAGTCATGAAAGTGAGTAGTGCAGTCCATTGCCTACACAGGCTACAGTGGGTTGTTTTAGTTTTCTGTGAGAAGGAGATTGGGCAGAAGTCAAGGCAACCACTCAGATTCAGCGAAGCGTCTTGTAAGCATGCTTAAATGATGACCTCCTTCGTAGACTGTATCTGAGAAGTTTTCATATCAGGTAATGAATGCCCTCAGTTTAGGATTGCGTTCCAGGTGCTGATACCTTGAAGAGTTTTTTTGGGTTGTGTCTCTCTGTCTGGACTATAAATGTTAGTTGCCAGGATGAAACCTTTGATTTAGTTGGACTTTCAATTTTGCAGTTAAGTGGAAATTTGAACTTTTGGAGGAAGAGAAGCAGTGGGGACTTTTCCTTGGAATACACCACTTCAGACATGCATCACAACAACCTGAGATGCTGTGTAACTTTCTGTTCTTGTCATCTTTTGCATTGTTCCCCCTGAAATAGCTTGGAATGAGTATGTTCGACTGGTTTCAAGTTCAGACTGTGGTTAGACCACAGCTCTGTGACCTTACTGTTTTCAGACTTTCCAGGCATAGCCAGTCTTTCTTTTTAGCTGACCAAGTCACTTCATGTTTCCATACTTTATTTCCACATCTCAGTCTTCTGACTGGTTCATTTGGAAAGTGCGTGTGGAAAGAGAAGGCACCAGCGCTGAGGTCTGTCTATGCTCACCAGTGTAGACTGAATGAGACGGTTTCTCTGTAGTATAAATAATGACTGTTAGTGTGAACTACTGCGTTTATTGTGGCATTTGATTAAGCTTTTCAGTTTAAAAAAGGATAATGTCAGTCTCCTAAGTGGAGAGGTTTGAAAGCAGTAGGTAAAGGTGAACCTGGAAAAGCTGTGCTTAGAAATGCCTTCTCTGTGAATACGCATGTTGGTCAAAATACGGAAATTCAGAGCAGTGTTCCTGGGAATGTTTTCTTCTGTGCTTGTTCTAACAGCTCGCTGAAATATGATGGGAAGGGAAGGAGTGTCATTTTTAGTCTAAGCTGCAATTTTGTGATGTCTTTCAGTGAATTACGCATCAGGATGCAGTATTGCAAAGTTTCCAGAAGATGGCATTGTCATTGCACAGACTTTTAAGGATCAAGGTATGTACTTCCTTGTTATTTTTTGTGTGTTTTAGGCAGAACATGGAAGGCAGTGCATAAGCAAAGTTACAAAGTCTAAAGGTATAAAAACAATGGAATGAAAAATGCATTGATAGGATAGGTATTTTTTCATTTTGTGTAGAACATGTAGTTGGATGCCTACCAGGCAGCTGCAGTATGACTCTGTATACAATTTTTATATAGTACAGCGATATTGAAGTGTATAAGTGCAGTCTTTTATTGTGTTTGCTGTATGTAAGCACATCTGCTTGGGGGGGAGGGAGGGAGAGGAGGTCAATTTGACAAGTACCCTGCAGGACCTGCTTTCTCTGGTGAGTCCTTTTCATGGCAGTCATGAAGCAAAAGAGCTCTGTGATTTGCTTCTGCTATCTAAAGGCAGTGTCTAAAGTAAAGGAGACTAAATACTGAACTTGAAGTTTGTCCTATTTTGTTTTTTGAAATGGGTGTTAGAGGCGAGAAACCCTTAACCTAAAACCAGCTTTCTATAGACTTCATTTTAGTTCCTTCATGAATTGGGGTGTTTTCCCTCCTGCTGCTTATTGGAGCTTTCAGTTCACAGGAGACAAAATGATGGGAAGGATTTGTAAGATGGAAATGGCAGGTTTATAGCCAGATATCCTCTTGAGTTTTGCTGCATGTACCCATTCGTCTTGAGAAGGTTCCTGTGCTTGCTTTTTTTGGCTTTTCTGTTCATCGATTATCTCACTTCTAATCATAAATACCTTGCAAACATGTCCTTTAGGTTGCCAGTATTACTCGGATGCTTGCCGTGCGTTTGGAGGGATGCTTTTAAATTATACTGCTTCGAAAATTGCGCTTTACAATGTTGATACTCAGAAGAGGCTGAGAAGCAGATCTCTGAACCGTGGCAGGGCTGGAGATAATGAAAACTGGCTCTGCCTGCCGGTCCAGAGAGCAGCTAGGGTGAGGAGGGAGTAAAATCTGCCAAAGATCTGGCTGAATGGCAGAGCTCAGAGGGTTGTCATCAGCGGCGCTGAGTCGAGTTGGAGGCTGGTAACTAGTGTTGTCCCGCAGGGGTCAGTACTTGGCCCAGTCTTGTTCAACTTCTTCATGAGTGACCTGGATGAAGAGTTAGAGTGTGCTCTCAGCAAGTTTGCTGATGACACCAAACTGGGAGGTGTGATAGACACACCATCAGGCTGTGCTGCCATTCAGCAAGACCTGGACAGGCTGGAGAGTTGGGCAGAGAGGAACCTGATGAGGTTCAACAAAGGTAAATGCAGGGTCCTGCACCTGGGGAGGAACAACCCCAGGCACCAGTACAGGCTGGGGTGGACCTGCTGGAGAGCAGCTCTGCAGAGAGGGACCTGGGTGTCCTGGTGGACAACAGGGTGACCATGAGCCATCAGTGTGCCCTGGCTGCCAAGAAGGCCAATGGGATCCTGGGGTGCATGAGGAGGAGTGTGGCCAGCAGGTCGAGGGAGGTTCTCCTTCCCCTCTACTCTGCCCTAGTGAGGCCCCATCTGCAGTGCTGTGTCCAGTTCTGGGCTCCCCAGTTGAAGAAAGATGAGGAGCTACTGGAGAGAGTCCAATGGAGGGCTACGAGGATGATGAGGGGACTGGAGCATCTCTCCTACGAGGAAAGGCTGAGGGAGCTGGGCTTGTTCAGCCTGGAGAAGAGAAGGCTG
>Ga0065711_1036899_pt1 | contig 20439 bp, 7 predicted proteins | sample Hoacrofraction12_FD_59098 | JGI IMG/M metagenome (GOLD analysis project Ga0065711, IMG submission 59098) | Hoatzin crop microbial communities from Cojedes, Venezuela - Epithelial fraction 12 v2 (version 2) | ecosystem: Host-associated > Birds > Digestive system > Esophagus > Crop | place...
CCCCTTAGTGAATCTATGGAAATAATGGATCACAACTGTTACAAAGTAAAAAAACAAGAGGCATATAATGAAACTTTGGAAGTCATCTGGAACATTTAAAAAATGGAGAATGGAGCAAAGCAGCAGAAAACAGAGCAGGAGAAGTTGTTACAATTGTTACTGTAGAGAATTCCTAAACAGCAGTGGAACTGGGGCCAGAATTCAGGGCCCCGCACTTTCGGCTGTTTCTGACCTTGAGACTATCAACATATTTTGTTTTCTCTGCAAATCTTGCATTCATTTGTTGGAAACGAAGAAGAATCAAGACGAACGGTGGAAGCGGATCCTTTCTGTCTACAACCAGCAAGGTTAGGCTATAAGCATTGTGGCTGTGGTCCTCTCTTATGGATTTGGATGCCCCCAGGTTGGGAAATAATTGCAAGTATAATAATATTAATAAAGTTAATAATAGTGGAATAAGTCAAGTGTAACTGCTGCCCTGCCCAGAACAAGAATTTTCACTAAGATGACATGTTAGCCAGCAGGACCAACACTGCTGTCAGCACTTCAAAAATCGACATAGGTGCCATTTGATTTGTAGCTCTTCAGTGCTTCAGCTTCTTGGGATGGGTCGGTTTGTCTTGGCCAGAACCAGACTCACATGTGACCAGAGGAACTTTCAGGTCAAACAAGGGACCTTCCTAGTTAGAGGGATACTGAGAGAGGTGGAACTTTTCTTCCCATTAGACAGCAGTGTCTGCATTAAGCATCCAATGCCTGACAGTATTTTGATTGGGATTGAAGTGACGGACCCAGGTCCACAGATGGAGGAGTCAGGGGCAGAGCTCAGAGAGAACTCAGGCATCTCAGCTTCCCCAATGCTGCTACATAAGGTACACCTCATAACTTGCTATATGTAATGAGCTGCTTTGGGCTTTTTAGTTGTCATGCAGCAGCCAGAATGAAGATCAGCTCTTATTATTCCAGCTCCTTTCTCTGTCTGGCTTCTGGTTTCTTTCTGGTGTGAACACAGGAACTGGTCTCTGCGAATTTGTGTAAAAGATAACAATCCATTCAGATACTTACAAAAGGTTTAAAACTATTTCTTTGTGCTTAAAAAATGAATAGATGAAATTGAAATTCTGCTCAAGAATCCAATTAAATTGAGGAAATAGTGAATAATGTGCTTGTATGAAGACAGGGTAACAAATAACTGAGAGTGCTTAGCAATTACTCATTTGAATTTTCAGTATTTTGAGGTCTTATCCACTCTGGAAGTTTCCCTGCAAGGCCTGGACCTATTAGAGAGACTTTTCTGCGCCAGCAAATCAGCATTACTGGTGCTGCACACTGTCTCTGGTCCTTACCGTACTGAGATCTGGATCTTCTCTGTCTGTCATCAATGGATGGGAAGTTTTTCCCAGGTATTTCTAGCATCAAGGTAAAACATTTCTTACCAAATGGTGGGTCAGTTCTGGGCTCTCACTAGACAGGCTTGACCTCATCCCAGCCCTCCCTCAGAGCCTAGGCCGGCTGCAGTCTCTGTCGGCATGTGCTGGGCTGGCTGCGGTTCTCCTGGCAGGCGGTCAGCCCTGTCCAGACTCATTACAAGCTGAACGTGCTTCAGCTCCTCTCCAGCTCCAAGCACTGCTGCTCTTGCCTCGGCCCTTTGCAAAAGCATCCCTTCGTCAAACACAAAGCGTACCCCTGGGAACGTTCCCAGGACCCCCTTCTTACCTCTTCTTTCTTTTTAGTCAGCTAGAGTGGTTCAATTTTGCAAAGCCAGTGCTGAGGTCACTCCTGGTTTTGTGTTGGCCAGCTGATGCTGTTTGTTACTGCAACCAACTCACAAGTTCCCGTAGTGCTGTCACCCAAACAGCTTGTTCCGTTCAGCAGCAGGCCTCACATAGCACAGGTATATGCTCAGTGTGGTCCAGCAATCGCTGAAGGACAGATGCAAGAAAAGCACCTGGGATACAGTGCTTCTCATCAGCAAGGAATGTTCTGCAGACCATCTTGCCTGGACACTGGGGCTTCTTTCTTTCCTTCTTTCCGTACTTACGCATAGGCTCATAGTTGTGCAGGCTTGTTGTGCTGTTTCCACCTGCATGGAATTTGCCACACTTTTATCTGCTAACAAATTTATTAGGAATAATTTTTGCACAGTTAACACCAAACATCGTTCCAGATTTAGGAGAACATGAGCAATTCTGAGGTTCAGTAATCATGGTGCATTTGGAAACAGGACACACTGAAGTCTATGTTGTTACAACAGAGAACTGATGTGATAACGTAACGTGATGCAGGCAGTGAGTACTTCTGCAGGAGACAGGACCTACAGCTGTGATTCTCACAGTGCCTTCCACTGCACAGTCTCTTCAGCTAAAGCAATATCTAATTTCTGAATGCACGCTTTTTTTTTCATTTACTTGATCAGCTCAGAAACCTTTCAAGACTTTCTAATAGGAATATTTATTAGCTACATGGCACGAGCCTAAGTTTTGTTTGAAATTTAAATTCATTTGAAAATATCACAGAAAGTAACGATCTGTTGTGCAAAGCTGCAGATAAGGTAAAGAACTCTTCCTGGAAAAAACCCTGGTAATCCTGGTTATCATGTGCATTTTGTGGTCCAGAGAGGTTTTGATGTTCAATTTACATTGGAAAACAAGAATATTCAAATAAGCTCTAAAAGAAGAGAAATAAAACAAATCTTTTGTCATAGCCTTCTGCAACCTTGATGCTGAGGCTGGCAGACGAATGGGACAGGGCCAGACTACCTCTCTCAGCCTGACCAACAACACACAGACGTCTCAGAAAGGCACGCTTCCTGGCAAGCACCAGTAATGCTATGGAGCTTAGACGTCAAGAAGCATTCAGGGAAGAACAGCTGCCAAGTTGCTTGCAAAGAACTGATTTCTTTTTAAATATAATGGCAAATACAAGGTTACTTTTAGTGCTGGTATAAAGTACAAGTTCATTTCGGGTGAAATGGTGGCAGGAGAGGTGGAGCAGCAGAACTGCCTTCTTTATGGCGTCCCTGCAAATGTGCCAACCCCATACCTAAAGGGACCATTGGTAACAAGGCAACCGACCACTGCCGGACATTTCACTCCAGCTTCCCAACTGCAAGTTCTTTACTGGGGCAACCAGGTACCAGCTCCAACACTGCTGAACACCCTCTGCTCAGGAGCAGGCTGAATGACCATCAGGCATCTAATGGATTTTGGAGTGACTCTTCACTGGGTTCTCCTCTGAACCAGTGGCTTGAGTCAAGAAGAGCTGTATAGTGCATTTCCAAAATTTTCAACTATTCAGTGGATGATCCATGTTTGGCAGAGCTGATGCACATGTGTATGGATGGAGACAACAGCATTTGCTTCATGATATTGTGCTGTGGTACTTCTGGAGGTGAGGAGAGGAAAAGAAGGGTAAGGATCTCCCTGCTAGCGTCCAGACATGCTGGGCAGGGTGTAGCACAAATGCTGAGTGTTTAAGCACCTTTTGCTCAAAACCGTTTCCAGGATAAAAGACAAAGAGCTAAAGCAAAATGTGCCCACGTCAAGAAATGTGTGTCTTGTCAGTGAAAGGTCTGTTAAGGGAACAAATAGCATGTGAAAATTGCAGAAGAGGGATACAGCCATGACATGCACTTCGTATTTAGAGTTTGAGAAATTTATCGGCTGCATCTCATTAGCTCTCTTCTTCCCACTCCTAGCTGGCCAGCTTCTTGCCTGTTCTCCACTTCAGGTGTTCGCTCTGTCAGCAGAGAATCGAGGCAACTGGTCCCAAAACTAACAGAGAAAAGGGGCAGACCTTAGAGCTGGTGGTTCGGACACCCCCTTGTTTATGTGAACCCTCAGATATGAACCTGGGCACAGCAGAGGGGGTAAAGCTGGGTGGGGAACCTGCTTTCCTGGAGAACGTTACTAAACCACCAAGGTTCATTCTGGGTATTTTTTTGCCATTCACTTTTCAGTCTGGTTGTTTTTTTAAAGTCTATTTGTGTTTCAGTCTAAACTCCCACATAGATTTCATTCTCTTTTCATGTTGGAGTACAAAACAAATTAATTCCGTGTTGGCTTATTTCATAAATCATTGACTTTGGAAGTTCAAATGGTACTTCCTCTTCCTCCTCTTTTTCAGACTGCTTTCTTAGGGAAATTAAATTAATGCTGTCATGCTGTGTGTGTGTGCATGTCCATACACAGGCAGTTGTGGGGATCTTTTCACTGTCTCCAACTTTTTTGGTAGAGAAGGACTATTCCCAGGGGGCCCATGAAGTTAAATCCTAACAGTATTGTGAAAAAAGTGTATTTGTAGGGGTTGGACAACCTACTAATGACTTAATGGAGGTGAAAAGCTGCAATGTGACCTCAGTCCCTTTAGGCACTGAAGAAGTCACATAAGGCAAAGGTATTACACACTCGCTAAACATGGGAAAGAAAAGCTTCAGTTAGAGTCCACACTCCTGAAAATGTTTTCTTTGCTAATACTTGGTAAGGTGCAGGTCATATCATTGCCTTAATACACTTCACTCAGAGAGTACCAGGTCCTTCAAACTCATTTGGACTATCAGCCACATCACACGCATCAGGAGGAGACCAGACATCACTACTTCTGGTTCTGGGGGAATTACTCCGCTGATTTTGTCTGTGGATGATACCTCAGGGCTATACGAATCAGGATACCAAATGCAAGCTTCATCTTTTCAACAGATGTTCTGGTGGAGACTGTGTTACAAAATTTAAATGTTAGAGTGTTTTAATTATTTATAAATTCAAATATTTCAAGTTTTGCAACAAATCCACAGGCAGTCACACTGAGTGGGAATAGTTCTAGAGTAGAATAAGAGTTAAGGAGACACTGAGTCATGTCCGTAAGTCTAGTTAGCCCTCAGTAAATAATTGACCCAGCATGTCACAAACATCCATTTAGGAGCTTTTAAAAGCAAAGTCATGCACATAGTCGGTCCAATCACTTAGACGCAGCAAAGCTAATGGTAAAAATAGCATTTGTACCTTGACTTTTGCATGCAGCTGAGAAAATTGTATATTTAAGGGGAGTCCCAGCTTTATGATTTATTGTGACTCTATGACTGCAACATTTTCACTCCGTGACAACTGTACACTAATGTTTATGCATTGCCTGGTATGAATTTATGTCACATAAATCACACAAGCACAGTAGGAAGGCTGTTTCTGCAAGGGGCATTTACAAATTCCACCAACAGGCAAGGTGCAATGCATGCAGATTTCACCAGGGAGGCTGAAACTGGTAACACAGCAATTCTGTCCCACAATTCAGATTCTGGTCCAGAGTTATGAACTACTTGTGTATCTCAAAATATCTCTCTTCAGCACATAAAAATCTTAAATAGGCAGCATTATCAGCAACATTAGTTGGCCACTTTAAATCCTTATCTGACCAAACATCATCTGTTTTGTCTGAGGCCTCCATTTCCCACCTCATGAAAGGAAAAGACTAAGTGAGCAATAGAGGGCTGTTTCACAGCAGAGAAATGAGGAAAGATGCCTGAATTTATCTAGCTGAAAGCCCCATGAAATCTACTCTATTCTAAATAGATGTTAACCTCCTTCAAACTAACTGGTACTTTTTATCATGCATGTTTTTCAAGACCTTTCTGAACTGACAAAATATTCATCCCAAATCCTCTGTGTGCGGATATGAAACCAATACCTAAGCTCAGATCCTCCTCCTGTCGTTCCATACAGATTCATCAGAATTCTCAACCCATACTGAGGATCAGGCTCACAGCTCTGAATTCTCATTCCAGCTAAAAAAAATGTATTCTATTACACACACTTTGTTTCATATCTCAACTTTTTGGTTTAGGCTTGACATCTAACCAGAAAATGTTACCAATATGTACAGAATTTGACTATATTAACCCCAGGTCAATCTATTATGCCCATTTGATACAAATTTAGGAAAAGTTGTTAGTTTAACAGGAACCAAAACTCCTTTCCTGGCTTTGTCACTGGCCTGGGAAAATCTGTTTTCTGTTGCTCGTTTAATCTCCAATTTGTACCCTTTCTTGCCTCTGAATGCAAGCTCTTCAGTCTAAATACTGTCCACAGGTACAGTGCCTCGAAGAGCCTGATCTGTGTTAGACTCCAGACTCTCTCGGAATGCTAACAGTTACAACATGCATGCTCAACACATACACTATTTGTACTGCAGTCTGCCGTGTTCTGGTATATAGTGAAAGCAGGAAAAATCAAGCCACAGTTCATTGCCACTCCTCCAGAAAGGAATGTCTGGGGGGATGGCTGAGCTCAGGCTGCTGTCCTGACTTTCTCTCTTGGTAGCAAGGTGTATTGTCCACAACTCAGGCTTATATTCAAACCAAAAAAACCTTATTGTCTGCCGCACTGCTAAATTATTCATAAGTTCCTGTTTTCCCTGAAAAAAAAAATGGAGAGAAGAAACTAAACAAGGTTGGAATGTCAAAGGCTCTTTCCCTCTGAGCACACCATATAGCCTACTCAATTTGAGGTGCAGCATGGTGACTTTATGATCCCTCCATTCCTACAGGAGAGCTCAGAAAGCAGAAACCTTGTCTAAATAAAGACAACCTTGGCAAAGCACATAGTTCCAGCTAGTGATGCCTGTCAAGGCAGCCTGCGGTCACAGCAAGGCCACGCAGCAGGAACAGAGAGCAAAGAAGCAAGAAAGACATTTTTGTTGAAATAAACAACAGAGAAAATGCAGCCCAATGGTGAGAAACACATGTAACTACCATGGGGAATGCCTTGTTACTGTGTCTGGAGGAAACACTCCCAGAACGTTTATTTCCGGACAGGCCCCTCTGCAGAGCAGGGGTTTTCAACCGGTGGCCTTCACACCCTGTCTAAATCCCTGGTCTAATTCTGAACAGCCGATGTGAACAGAGGGAAAGCACCTCGAGCATCTGTGCACTTACTACATACATAATAGTGCTACATACGTAATAGTGCTACATGTAACGGAGTGCGTGTGTTAATTTTCTTACAGGATCTGAATTTCCCTTGAAAATTTTGTATGCCTTCACAAATTCAAAAGAAGTTGGATTTCAGCTTCGTGAAACTCTGAGAGAGAGTAGAGGGTGAGCACCCTGTTTCAGACACAGATTTGCCACAAATGTGGTTTGGTATGGCAGCTTCTCTCAGTCGTGATGTGAATTCTGCAAAGCATAATAAACTTAGACTTACAGTTTGACATAGAAGCCTTCTTCCTGATCCAGCCATGCGGCTGCACACACACCCTAGACTCCTGCACTTCTCTAAGTCAGTACCTCGGAAAGCAGAATCCTTACACAAAAATTTCATTGCCGTTTAATATAGTCCCTAGACCAAATATAGTCCTTAGATCAAACACAACTGCAGTTCAAGTCGACTGTAAGTTCTGTCTGTAGAACTTACGATAGTTCCTTCTGAAAATGGGATTGGCAAGGAAACTTTCTTCTGAGATGCCTTTAGAAGAAACTGGAAATAAAAGAGTTAATAGATGAGCAATTGCGTGTGCACTGCAGCAGGGGTTGACAGCGACACGAGCAGACAGAGAAGTTGATCAGACTGATATTTAGATGTTTTCTTCTCCAGAAACATGGTTTGTCCTACCTAGATAAAAGGAAGAAAAGTGTAGGTGGTGTGATGGGGGACACGGATATCAGAGAGGCCCTCAGAGAGGCCCTATCAGTCTCTGCAGGCAGACAACATCCTTTAAGAACTACCGCCCTAGCCTGCAGCTCACCAAAGGTCTAAATGGCCTCCAGCTCATTCCGGAGACTCACATACTTCTTCAGCTATGCATAGGCTTCTGCAGATTTGGTTGCCCACCTACAAGAAAGTGCTACTATTTAGCATTAAAAATATTCACGTCTTTCCTCTGGTTGAAGGCATAGGAAGTCTGTCCCTAACTTCCTAAAAAAAATGTGTCTTAGACATGTTGAGATACATTTTAAGCATGCCCTTTGCCTTTTTTCATTAATCTGTTGTGGAACTCTTTTTTAAAAAACATCTCTTAGTAAGTTCAACCCATGGTCCAGAAAGAAATCTAGTGAGAATGTGGCATGAAGAATGAAAAATGGGCTCTTTGCTGAGGTTGTCTGTTCCAGGGTTTAATCACTTTGTTGTTAGGAACGAGTCCCTTTCTCTTATTTAAGCCTCTCTGACTTTGGAGTGACTTCCAGCCGTTGTCTCTTTTTTTCCTCTATTAGACTAGGCAGCAGTGGGTCATATATGCTACACAGAGAAGTGTTTATGGATTTTTTTTTTCCCCTTCTTCTGTTGTCTTTTTGATTAAGAAATTAACTGAATGCAACTCTAAGGGCAGGTTCCTTTGCAGAGGTTGTAACATCTCACAAAATTCTCTTGACTTTGCAGCATTTCTAAAACTATTTGCTATACAACAGTTTTGTTCATCTTAGAGTTGGTGACACACTCTGGACTTCTTATAGAAGCCACATGTGACAAACTGACAATAGGAATAACACATTTGACAATACAGTGCAGATCAAACAGCCTTCCTGCTCCATTCCCCAGTGTATCATCATTTTTTTGTATTACAGAGATGCCTGGGAGACAGAACCCTCGAGGGCTTTTGATCCTCAGAAGCCTGACCCAGCAGTGGTATTACAATGCTGACCAAAAAAGCAAGGTAGCAAGGTCATATACTTCATGCTGTCCCATCAAGAGTCAGAATATGGTCTCACGGGGCACTGTGAGGGACATACAATTACAGAGGAAAACAGCAGCATTTTCTTCCTTTGGTCAGAGGGGTTTTGTGGCTGTTGTTCTTAGCTGAGGAATACTACTGTGTTCAGGGAAGTGATGAAAATGGAATCCAGTTTCTAATTTTGTACTGGATTACCACTTCAACTCCAGAAAGGAACAGCAAAAAATACCCAGCCCAAGCTCAGGGATGCATACAAATAAATAAAGAAGCAAATATTGTAATTTATCTGGGTTGCAGTCACTGCAAAATGACTACTAAATTCAACAGGATAAGAAAAACTTTACAGTTGGGTTGGTATTTTGGAACACTGGCAACAGATATCATCGTGCAAAGAAGAGTGATTCATCCAAGTACTTAGAGGATGGGAGCCATGTATAGGTTCTGAAGCTGCTGACCAGCATAAACAGGCTGTAAATTTAGTAGGTAGTAGTGCAAGTCAGAGAAAACCAGGGAGAGAAAAGAAAACATATGGTCACAGTCTGAAAAGTGGATGAAAATTTGAACTGGAAAAACAAATCCAGTAATTCAAAAAGGGAAATATTTGCTTCTGCTTAAGCATATGCAACAAATCATGTTGAGAAGATCACGTATGACATTATTTGCAGGCAAACAGTTTGAGAGAGACTCAGATGGAAAACTTGAGTTCCGGATACCTCTCAACGTAATGTAATTTGCAAATCTGCAGCCGTCTTGAGTACCAAGTAGGCACTTGACTTGAACTCTGAAGAAGTCTAGTTGCAGATTTTCTTGCTCTGACCGCTCTCTAACAAAACATAACCTTTAGGCTGTTCTGAAGTTAGCTCCATTATCTGATGGAAGCTGACACAACTCAGTAATTACACCCAGATGTTAAAATGTTGTGAACTGAAGCTTTCTGTTCAAGAGCTTAACAAACACTGAAGCATGAAAGAAGCTGTGCAGCATTTTAAAGACGTGAGTAATGTTCCTCTTCAGCCGACAAAATGGTTGGTACCATATGCAAGTGGTTTCCTCTTAAAAAATTTCCGTCAGGTAAGCAGCATGTTATAGAAACCTTTTTCTTTTTTGCATGTTACCTGGTGAGCTATGACTTCTCTCAGGGGGATTCCGCACCTCAATGTCATTTTTTTTTGGTCTTTACAACTATTAACTTCTGTGGTGAATGACAGCATCTGTCCAAAAACAATCCGATGTAAGTGGCTTGGCAAGGTACTTACATCTCAGGTATCTTTAACATCTCACGACAAAAATATTTACCTGGGAGCTTGTATTATTGCCATAGACCACAACAACACAAGGCAAGATACATGCAGTGACACAGTTATCTCTGTGTAAAATGTTGTGGTAATATGAAGTTTTTCCCCTTGGTGAAAAAAGTTAGCAGGGAAGTGGAAGTGGATGGAGGTTGTGGAGTATTGGCAAATGCTTGTACTCTGCAGAGCAAGGACATCTCTTGAGCATTATCACACCTCTAATTTGTGTCCCTTGCCTTTCAGAAGAGCGGTGTTTGAGACTCTCTCCACACTGCACTCTGACCAGGGCATGTGCAGTTCTGAACGCTCGTTCTAAATGGCGAGGCATGGTGGCTACTGGGGCTGCTGCGACTAGAAGCAAGGGACGAGCTGTGCTTCTTCACGTACTGACCCAGCAGCACTGTGTTCCTCAGGCAGCACAATGAAAGCACCTCGTTATACTGAAAAGAAGGAACCAGTCTGGATCTGCTCAGCCCAGTCTGGGCTTTCAGTCTGCAAGGAAAAGAAGGGTTAAATGCAGAATGGGGATTGACAAACAGCTAGCTCAACTTCCAGGTAGGCAGAAGGGGCAGTTGAGGTTGGCATTTGGGAGAACTGATGCTGGCAGAAGATAAGAAGGTATCACAGTAAGGAATTCAGCTTGGAGTAAGCTTTTCTAGGGAAAACTATCTGTATTTGCAAGCACAGTGCATATTGATTGTCTACAGCTGTGGACAATGGCTGAAGTGCGTATCTACCTCCTGCTTCAGTAGAAATCACGGTCTTGGAAAGCACTTGTTCTGGCAAGCAAGTATAGAAATCTGATGTGGGTGTAGCTGGGTGGCACAGTCACAAATGCAAACCAGGATTCATCGTTAATTGTTAGTGTAGCTTTACCCTTTGTCCTTATTACTTTGCCATTAAACAGACATAATAAATGCTGTTCATTACTCAGATTTATTCTGAGGGATTCTAAACTTCCCCAGCTCACTCTTTAATCATCCTCTGGCTTACACTTTTGTCCTTCCTTCCAAAATGCTAGTAATAAATAAAGCTGTTTAAATGGTCACAGCACTTTGGCAAGCCTGCTAGCCCAAACGTCTTTTTGCATTTGTCTGTTGTGGATTTTTTTTAAACTCTCTAATATATAGCCTCTGTACCTCTTAATTTCAGAGACTTGAGAACTTCAGTATTTCTGAGCTTGCATTGTCGCTCATAAATGTCTGCTAATAGCTTGTCTGTAATATTCGTAGCAATGACAGCCAAATAAGGAGTCAGGAAAATGTGCTGCTTATTTGTCCTCATCTTGTCTTCCATAACTGAACATGAAGAGAAGTCATGTGCTTATATCTGATGTAGATTTGGGGCACAAACTAAAATACACTTGAGCCTAAGTAATATCTCTTTTACTGTAAGGATGAGCAAACACTGGAACAAGCTGCCCTGAGAGGCTGTGGAGTCTCCATCCTTGCAGACACTCAAAACTGGCCTGGACATAGTCCTGGGCAGCCTGCTCTTGCTGATCCTGCTCTCGGCCAGGGGGTTGGACCAGATGATCTCCAGGGGTTGTCTTCCAACCTCAATCCTTCTGTGATTCTTTGATATGCCTTCACTTGTGAAATATTAAAAAATGCTGCATGCTGTTGCTTTAATATATTATTTTCTAATCTGTAAAACAGCCATTACTTATTCCTTTGCTCTGGTAGTGATTGAGAGTCTTTACTTACAAGTGCTTTTTTGAAGTATGCTGTGGTTTTTGGATGGAAGCTAATAAAAAAGTTCACATTACTTGGCTTCTAGCTATCTGAATCGTTAATAAATTTGTCCATCAGATGATGTCACCTGAGTTACACAGAGAGATGCAAAACAAACTCAAGACTTTCCATCTTGGTGAAGGTAAGTAGGACAGCATCAGAACAGTTTTAGGGACATGGGCCCATTACATGCTGACTTAGGACTCAAGTAGATAGGGGACTTCACAACTTTGTATATTCAGCTACCTAGTATTAGTATCACAAACTAGTATTATGAAGGGTATTTTGGAAGATGGAAGCTCAAAGACCCCTCAGATAAAAAGGCAGGATTTCTAGAAATCTGTGATTGGACTCAGAGTGCAGAGACAAATCAAGATAGATGTTCATTGCCAAAGCTATAGAGAAATGTCACGTGCCTGGCTCCTGGACCACCCTGGTCTGCTCAGACCCCGAGGCACGCGGATTACAAGAATGCATTTCAAAAAAAAAGGTAAAGTAATTGCTTCCTTTCCTAGAAATTTGCTTTCAGTTTTTTGATTGGTTTTGGAGGTATTTTAATACCTATGTCTTTTAAAAAGTCAGGCATTTCAAAGAGGCAGGTGACTGTTTTAAAAAGTCAGGTGACTAGCACAATGTACACACTTCCTTCAAGTGTTTCGATACAGTTGTCAAAAAAATAGACTGAAGGAGAAATAATAAAATCTTTTTTGCAGAAGTTTAAAGCCCAGCAAGTCTTGCTCTGAGCATATGACCCAGAAGATAATGAAAATTTCTTCCACTGAGAACCCTGACTATTGTTTGGGGAGTTTTATTGGTAAATAACAAACACAAGTCCTTTCTTCCCATTTGAAATTTTGTACTCTGCATTTGTGCTGATGATCTCCACCTGGCTCATGTGTAACTAGAGGAATTTGCTCATGAGTGAGATGCAGGCATGGTATTATACAGCTTCCATTGCTAGATACTTCTGAAACTATTCATATTGTTAACAGATGTTCAGTCACATACCCAAACTCATGATTTTGAAAGTAGAATATCATGATTATTAGTGGGTATTGAAGCTCTTTCTGTATGCCTACAGATGCTTTGTTACCCCAGCAGTTCTCAGACCTCAGCTGGCCATGTGATGATGTCGTCTTCACTTTTCTTCAGGCAAATCTGTCATATTTTTATGCCAAAGCATTCAAAGCAAAGGGGATCGCACTTAATTCCAAAACAGTCACTGAACCATCTACACCCAACAAACTGCGATCATATCAGAGAGCAGTTAGTATATAAATAAGAGAGGAAAAAAGACTGTAATATAAAGAGAAATCATCACTACCCTATATTTTTCTCTGCAGGCAAGAAAACAAGAGTGGTATCAAAAAATAGCTGAATGTCTGAGTGAAACAGGAGCTAACGTCTTAGTACTAACACGGGATAATAGCACTCATTCGTCAAACAGACACTAAGATTTTTGTCAGTTTGGGAAACTGAAGGCTGGAAAGGCTGCCAGAATCACCTAAGGTTATCTCAGGCAAAGCACGCAACAAAGAGACTTAATTAATAACCTACTCCTTGAACCTCAGAAACGATGGATCCATGACTAATACATTGCTGTGGTGAGTTCCCCTAGCCTGACTGTGTCAACCATACTGCTTTCCATGGATGGAGTTCAATCATATGCATGAAAAAAAGCTGGTAGAGTAATTCTGTGATGAAAGGGAATTTGAGCTTTTAAGTTATTTAGATTACTGGGATAGAGTTATGCTGTGTAGCATTCCTTCATCTAACTTGTGCTTTTAAGTTAATGAACTCTGTTATGCAATTGTTATCTATCCTTTTTCTGGGTTGTAAGCATTAATCAATCAAAAAACAACACTGATTTGACTGGAGAAGTACTGATGGCAAACTGCTCCCTTGGAGAGGATCTAGATATTCAGTGAAGCCTGCAGAGAACTCCAACTACCTAAATTAACTTCAGACCTTACCTATTGCCAAATAATCAGCTTGGGACTGTTCTAGGATATCCATGAAGAATGGAAAGAACATCATCTGTTTGGCAGACAGCTGTCAAGCACTGAAGAGAAGTCCTTTGTTTGGATTTTTCTGGAAAAAATCTCAAAGATCAAGGCGTGATTTCTTTTGATGCTGCTCGCTAAGTGTTGGGCAAGTCTTCACATGAACTGCAAATCCAAATACCACAGAACTGCAAGGTCCTGGCATAGCCTCTAATTATTTTCCAAGCGCTCACCAGAGTTAAAACTTTTAATCCAGTTCCTCCATAGTCCACCTCGGTCAAGTTGCTTGGTCTAACTGTAAATCAGGGATCATATTTACTCAATGACTCCTAAGCACATGAATGAAAGCATCATAATTATTCCACATGATTGCAGTTCTCAAGATACTGGGCCTTGAGTTGATTTCCATTCATCTATTCCTACCTGGCAGTATGTTTTCGTAAGCACTCAAAGCTGCACTCAGAGAATACTTTATATAGACAAGCCAGAAAAGATTTTGATTTTTGAAAGAAAACAACCACCACCACCACCACCCCAAGGTATCGCAGGAGAGCTTACTGAAATTCCTTAGAGGACATAAAGAAAACTAGACAACTAACTTTTGCTGATTTCTTCTTGAGACGTGGAAAAGACAAAATTAAAAGGAAAAGAATGTTAGTTTGACTGAAAACAAAGAAAAATTTGCTCTAAAGCCAGAACTGAGTTGGCACTTCTTTCCAATATGTGCAAAGGATGATAAAATGAAACACCAGGAAAATATCACTTCTCACAATCATGGTTGTAATTACATCAAACTATCTGAATTAAGCTTTATGAATATGTTCAATAAGTACAGAAACAAACACAGGAAAAAAACCAAAAGTCATGTGAGTTTAGACAGTACAAAGCTGAAAACAACTAGGCATCAACACTTATACAGAGATTTTCCAACAAGAACGACAAGGCACTTCACAAATTTGAACTAGCTACACATCCTTTGAATAATTTGAGGAAATATATCCCTTTGAATGGGAGACAATTGAGACATGGAAAGCCTGGGCACACCAACAGTGTGCAGTGATTCAGTGGCAAAGGTAGGAAAAGCCTCCTTTCTTTCCCATTCACGAAAAAGTTATGCTGGCATAAAACTGAGGTAAAGCAGCTGTGAGTCAATGTTCTAATCTGCTGCAGGCATTAGCAAACACTCAATATCTTGACAAAGCATTTTTATTTTTTCCTCAGTAAAATGCCTTATTCAGGACAGCACTACTATTTGGGAAAGATACGTAAGCACAGATGTGAGAACCTGTAAGCAAAAATTTCAGATGGTTCACTGACATATTTTAGAATGCTGTGAACCTAGAATTTTTTAAAAAACAATGCTGCACTAATGCTGTGCTTAAGCTGTATATGAATTGTGAGAAACACAGGGGAAAAGAGGCAAGAAAAAGGAATATTTATATATTCTGTGAGCAGTGAAGGCCTCTAAGAATTGCCTTCTCCATCCTAATAATGGAAGCTGCAAATATTCATTTGTTCTGAATCAAGGCCAAAAAAAGTGCAAAAGACGCAATCTGACCAGAGAGTGAAGACACACGTACGGTGGTCAAGACAGCAAGACAAAAACCCCAAAAATCTCTGTGTGTACTCAGCAAATCCAGTAATGGCTGGATTCTACCAGTTTTATGAAATTTTTTTCTGTCTTATGACGCAATTCACTAATAAATATCACCAAGTTTTGTGAAAAATAACACTTTCTTTCAATTCAGTGCTTGTCCCTGATAAAGAAACCCAGCAGATGTTGTCCTGACTTCAGAAATGCTAAGGTGGTCACAGGCCAACATGAAGAGACTGCAGCACTGTGCCTTCAGTGACAGGGTCTTCCCCCGACAGCTGTAAAGGCTGAAAGCCCGCGTTCAGAAGGGAATGCCTAGGAGTAGCCCCAGTTTAACTCACCTGGACTTCCGCAAATGGAGACATCTCTCCGTCTCAGGGAAGATCATGGAAATTGCGTACATATTTAGAGCTTATGCTTAATTCACTCTCTCTTAACCTCTGTCATGGACGACGAGAAAGTGCTTTCTAACTCATTTTCAGGAAGACTACATTGTTACCAACTATATGGCATGATTTAATTCAGTTTTACTATGGTAATAACACACAAAACAATGACAGAAAGCCTCCTGATACTTCTCGTGGCTGACTTCCTCTCTGTATGACCTGCAACCTGCCATCTACATCCGTCAAAATCAACAGTGTGTTGACGTGGCCCATTGCTCTTGACTTGGATACTTGTCCCAGGCTAGTTAGTTTCTACTGCTTTTGGCTCTGTCTTCATCTCCCCATTGCTCTTTGCAGCTGCTATGGAGCATTTTTATTTATTAAGAGACGGCACAAGATCCAAGATCAAAAAGCAAATAAACCATTAATGATGACTGTACCAAATTAAAATCTCTCTAATCTTTCTGCTTCTATCTTTATTTATTCTACTAATTTCATGGCTGGAACAAGTCTGAATCCAAACAAAACTTCCTCCACTGTCCATCCGCACACACTAGGCACATGGCTTCAAGGAAATGCCCTGACATTGTTAAAGACAACCTACAGTATTAAAATCCAGCAGTTTTCAACCTGTTCTAAATTACCACTCGAATGCTGTGAACTGGGCTGAAGTCAGAAATCTTCAGCCCACTAAATAACACAGAAAATGGAGCATGTTCATGTTTCTCTGACAAATCTTCACAATTCTTCTAAGGGTTCTCAGAGGGCTGCTTCTGGGGCTCTCTCAGGCTAAGCAAGCAGGCAGATCAGACTTTTCTTTCTAGCCAGTCTGCATTGAACTTGCACAGTGGATAGCAGACGCATTTCTCTTTTTCTGGAGAAGACTGTCAAGACTGAGTATCTGCAAACTCTTCATAGCAATGTGGTTTTAAGACAGTGGAATTATCTCTTATTGAAAGTGGTTGAAAAATCCATCCAGAACTTTTCAAAAGCGAACATCACAATGTTATCTATGGATAGACAGATGGATGAATGGATGATTTCATGGGTTCTTTCTATTTCCAAATGCCGTAATTCTGCTTCTTTCTCTGTCTAGGTGCAACATTAGCCAGCCCACACTCCAAACATGACAAAGTAGGAAATGCATCAAGGCAGGAGTTCTTAAAAGTCACTGCAAAATGGATTCTAAAAAAGGATAAACATGATTGCAGTGATCTAGACAGTGAAATACTGGCAAGACTTTTGTCTTTGTATCAAATAGTTTTCAAGAATGACTAATATGCTATTTCCACTGGCTCCAAAACATGCAGGTACAAATTAATACAAAAGATAAGGGGAACTTCTGTTCTTCCCTAGGCTATTAGCTTAAGACTGTGAGGTTTGTAGTCCACAATTTCTATGTATTAATGAGCTGTGTATGTGGCTGATTGACCAACCACGCGTGGTCACAGAAAGCAGAGTTTTTGTTGTGCAGTTTCTTTTCTTCTAACATAGCAAGAAAGAAATTTGAGTCACCTGGGTTATCATGGTCCTCTGAGGCCCCTCAGAGCCACCATAGTCAATCTCCTTAGTAAACAGTAAACCACAAGGTAAATTTCATCAAATTAATGGAACTTTCACAAAAAACATTGCGGGAAGGAATATTTCAATATCTAGCCATTGTAATTTTCTATGTATATGTCACTGTAAGCTGCTTCTAACTACATAATTAACACAGTCATTAATGATCTTTTGCAGGAACCAAAATCTATTGTGAATGTTTCATGGGGATATGCTAACTGGCTTTATTTATTCACACAGTTATACTAGCTATAGCAAGTCTATTAGCATATTTCCTAATAATGTCCTATAACGGTGGCAAAAATCTGCCTGTTGTAAGAGAACAGTCATTGCACAAAAAAATAGACCTTTGCATTCTGCCTCTCCCATGCCCTTCCTGTATTCTTCAAAGCTAAAGGAGGCCACTGTGAGTATCTAACTTGATCTCTGAAACACAAACTGTAGCAATTTTGCCCAGTAACACCTGCAATGAAGGATATTAGGATATAGTCTGCCTTGCTGTGCAAATAAACCCTCATCTATCCCGGTGACTACTCATGGAACTAGACAACATCTTTTGTAAAAGCTTCCAGTCCTGATTTACTTATCTGAAGTGCTGAAAAAACTAACAACTTCTCACTTGATAGCTTGTTCCAACGGCTGCCCAGCCCACTATTAAAAATCCATGTCATGTTCCTGAATTGCATTCTCCTAACTTGAGTTTTCAGCCCTTGCATTTCGTTATGCCTCTGCTAGACATAAATAATGGTACAGGCTGTTCTTCCCAGGATTCTCTCTAGCGATATATCTCTGAGATATGAATTTCATTTGCTTCAGGCAAAAACTATGGTGAAAGCTTATTCTTTTCCAGCTCAGATTACTGTGCACTACGCTGCACTTGGTACACAGACGTGAGCTGCAGCTTAGTATCAAGCCATTCTTTAACACTTGCCTGCTACACACACAGAGACCCTACGTGGTTCCCACAGGTCCAGTGCTGTCGTACCCAAGCACGCCGCTCTTGCCGTTGTTGCACTCACAAAGCTCTCCTTTAACAGATGCGCTTGTGTCCCAGGGCTAATCCACCCAATTCCACCCACTTCCAGCTTTGGCTGCCCGTGCAATATATCCTCCAGCTTTGTCTGCCCGTGCAATATATCCACCAGCTTCTGTTCATTCTTGTGCGTGAAGCAATAATTGCCTGAAAAATGAACTGAAAACTTGACAAAAATATGTGTATGTGGGGAATGGGGTGAGGTGGTGTGGGAGGAAAAGAGTTACTTTCTCTTTGTATTCTTCTCTTAAATGACTCGCTTTGCATTTGCATATCTCTGCCTTGCAGTCTTCGTCTTTGCTTTTATAACATTGCATTTGCAGGTCCAAATCTGACAGGCATCGTGTTGCTGACTTTGCAGTTCCACTGTTTCCTTCTTTTGGATTAAATGATTTGGGCTTTGACCCTCTGACCTCATCAGGGATCAGCTGCTGACCCCTAAATTACTTGTACTGGAAACAGCATTCCCTGCAGTCAGCTGGCAAGAGTCTCTTCTTGCACCAGGACGGACTGTGTGTCTCTCCCATACAGATACAAGCACACAACTCCACCTGCACGGTTTCTGCGTACCCATTCTTTCCCTCTGTTTGCTCTCCCCAAGATAAAAATACGTCATCTCACTTCTGGCTGCAAATACACGCAAAGATTAAAGCCAGAATGCCAGAGAACTCAGTTTCCTGACATGTTCAGGGGGTCACATGGCTATCTGAACGAATTCATTCTCCCCTCCACGCTCCCCCAGACACTTCCTTCCCACACACAATTCTTGCCAGTTTTTGAAACTGGTACAAGGTACAAACTTTTGCATTAGTATAAGGGTGGAAGCTGATGATAATGAGGGACTACTGAATTATTCTGACACATTGGCCACGGTGATCTTACAGGGGTAAAGAACATGTTTTTTCTTGACAAAAAGCAAAAATACAAGTGAAAACTCTCAGGACACCTGCATCAGAGACAAATGTTCATTTGTCTCTTTCTACAGACACCACACTGCTGCCCACCAGAATATGCAATGGAACAGAAACCCCAGCATCATTGCTGTTTTGTGAAACTGGTGAGGCTCAATTACTTTATGCCTTTCAAAATTGGACATTCCTTGCTTCAAGCCTTTCCAGTCTAGAACAATAAGCACAGACTGGTAGCACAAATTCACAGGAAGAGAGGACGCAAGAGATATCGCAAGTCACTAGGCATAGTTCTTCATACTTTTCGTTACTGTATCATATGACCCGATTCAGAAATTCATCAAACATCTTCATAAAGAGTAATTGGGTTGTTTTTCCTCCTCCTTTCTACTCATACTGGAAGAGGAGAAACAGGGCACATTTACACATGAAGAGTTTTCTTTCCTTGAGCTCTCAAGGTATCAAGTTTAAAGATAGCTCAAATCCCTCTAGCCCATATGGCAGCCTTCACTTTGAGTATAACTTGGTGTCGGTATATAAGGCTCTTTGTTTCCCTGGCATCCTAATATTCTTTCTCCACACCCGCTCCAGTTTGAATTTTAATTACTACTTCTAAGATAAACATGTTGGAACAATTGCACAAGACAGAGTTGTGACACCATTTAATCCCATTTCTAATCTGGCTTCTTACACAAGTCATTACTGCTTAACACTGACTGAGAAATTCTCGTACGGGACATATGAAAGGCAAACCTCAGAAATACAGCAAAGAACTACTGAGGGGGAAAAATCCCCCAAAGCAAAAACCTCATATCCATCTATTTCTTCCTCCTCAGCTTCTTGGGCTAGAGAATTATCAGTTCCTATCAGACCCCACACAAGCAAATCTATCCGGTCTGTAGGTTGTAACATTGCTTTCTGCTGAGGACACCGTGACAAACAATAGCTTTGATCAACAAACCACTGCAAAATTTTATTTATTTATTTAGCTAGTTTTTACATAGCAGGCATGGTTTTGCAACCAAAGGTTGTTCGAATAAAGCAATTTGGCCAGTGCCCAGTGCAGCAATGTTTACCACAGTACACTCTGTTCAAACATGCTGGTGCTAGAAGTATCTGTCCCAAGTCTGTCAGGGTTTTTTATTACCATTATTATCAATTAGATTTTTAGCTATATTATTTTTTACTTCAGCTTTTGGGATGGGATGGGATGGGATGGGATGGGATGGGATGGGATGGGATGGGATGGGATGGGATGGGATGGGATGGGGT
>Ga0065711_1005367_pt1 | contig 20438 bp, 16 predicted proteins | sample Hoacrofraction12_FD_59098 | JGI IMG/M metagenome (GOLD analysis project Ga0065711, IMG submission 59098) | Hoatzin crop microbial communities from Cojedes, Venezuela - Epithelial fraction 12 v2 (version 2) | ecosystem: Host-associated > Birds > Digestive system > Esophagus > Crop | place...
TCCTCCTGACACCCACCCTTCAGATATTTGTAAGTATATATTAGGTCCCCTCTCAGCCTTCTCTTCTTCAGGCTGAACAAGCCCAGCTCCCTCAGCCTCTCCTCGTAGGAGAGATGTTCCAGTCCCCTCAACATCCTCGTAGCCCTCCGCTGGACTCTCTCCAGTAGCTCCTCAACTTTCTTGAACTGGGGAGCCCAGAACTGGACAGAGTACTCCAGATGAGGCCTCACCAGGGCAGTGTAGAGGGGAAGGAGAACCTCCCTCAACCTGCTGGCCACACTCCTAGGAAGCCTGTATGCATGAACTTGGGTAGCACTTAAAAAAAGCCTTAGAAAATGTTACCTTTTATTTTAAGGGTTATTTCTTCCAAGGCAGTCTGTATAGGTTTTTCAGTATGAAGTGATCTCCGAATTAAAGCAGCCACACTGTGCTCCCAAATGCATAATTACAAAGAAATACCTCTTTCTAATGCCTCACCATGAAATGTTTCATTTCCAGTGAACACACTGCCCAGTGCTGTGATTCTGCAAGGACTTGTCTTTATGTATCATGCTCACACATCCCTTTGGAGCTGTGGGGGTTGCACTCAGTGCTGAAAGTTGAGCATGTCTGAATCTTGGCAAGGTCATAAAGTGTTTGAAATAAGTTTTGAGAAGCCTGTGAGATTACTGCTAATAAAATCAAAATGCAACTTTTTTTCTTAATGTTGAAATACTCTCTGTGAAGACAATAAATAGATTGAAATGTAAAGAGATTATTTAGGTCAAGGTTGATAGTTGCTTAATTGGTCTCCAGGGCTCTCAACTCCAAATAAAGTCAAGAGGAGCCAGAAGTCTTTAACAGATCTGCAAGCCATGCTGTTAGCAGGCATAAACCTTATGAAGTCCTTTTTCCTCTCTATGCTTCTGTACCAATAACAGGGAGATAAGGACACTGATTTCCTTTGTAGATCAACTGATCAAAAGTGCCAGAAAAGCTATTATCAGTGAATACCTGCATTTGTGAATAATTTCCATGTAGCCTCTCAGATGCAGGAACCTTGGCACTCATGTAAGAAATTATTATTACACTGAACCCACTGATGTTTCCTTACTGTGAACAATTAAAATATGAGGTGTAAAGTGCCAGCACAGTCCTTGACAAAACAAAGTAGATGCCTTGCAAAAGCTGTTTTCACACTCTGCCCCATATTGTCTAACTGCACTCAAAAGAAAGTCATTTAGAGTATTATAACAACATTTGTTTGTTGTCCTGGAAAACTGATGTCAATGTCCTATACATGTCCTCTAGCTGTACCAAAACAGCAAAAAAACATCACACCACAGCATGTCTGTGTCCCATGTTTAGCATAAAACTATTTCACAAAGGCATTAAAAAAAAAGAAGATAACGCTGGAGATGACAAGAGAGAAGCTTTGAAGAGTAATATCTAGCAGAAATACCAGCCCTACGGGAAGCATATAAAATCTTCCCATGGCCAAGAGCCCCAGCCTCTGTAGTGGGTGTCTCCGAGGGCTGGGAGAAGGGCAAGTACCTGGGGGCAGGAGGTGGCCCTGGCCTGGGTGGCTGGGTAAGGCTGGGAGAGGTGTCCAGCTGCCGTGCACAGCAGCCCCGGGCTGTCACTGTGATACCCCCATCTGGATGATGCCTCCTCTGCCAGGGTTTGCACAGCTGTCATACCGAAATCCCTGTGTGCACCCAGGCTTGCAGCAGGTCAGGGAACAGCCCTGGCACGGAGACCCCCACTTCTCGCTGCTCTTACGCTGCAGCTCTCTGCTCCAGCTTGTGGGCACAGTGAGTTAAAAGCAGATGGTAGACATTTGTGGAGGGAAGCATTTAAAAACCACATGGGGCTGGGATCAGTTTGCTTCCACAAGGACTCTTCAGGCATGTGAGTAAAGCTCCGTGAGGTGGTGATGGGGAAAAGAGAGCGTTTCACCTGAAAAAAGTTCTATATAAAGAGCAGAGCTGACTGAGGAGAACAAAGTTTGATTAAGGAAAAAATCACAGGACAGAATCTACAGACTGTGGGCACAAGGGGGGACGCTGCAAAATGCTTAGCTAAAAGAAGCCAGGGAAAAGACATGGAACTGTTTTTTAATTACTCTGTCTGGGAAAAGATTATGTAGAGATTAAGTGAAGTGCACGTTTGCAGAGATAATACAGCTTGAGGGACAGCCAAGAGATCAGAGGTTGTCCTGAGCTTTACCAGTCATCCAGTACCTTTCAGCTGGTGAAGCCACATACTGCAGCACTCACTGGCAGGGCTTTACGGTCGTGCTGTGCAGGTGCTTTAAACTGTGCCAGGCCAAAGCAAAGGCACATATCATGATGAAAGGACTTGAGCATGACAAATCAAAACTCCCGAATTTTTTTTGTTAGGGTTATAGTAACTTAAAGATCAGCCTAGACATGCACCTACATAGTGTACTGCCAGGTAGGTCTGGGTATGTTGGCGTGGCATGCACTGAGATACCGCAGATGGCTCTTGCCTGTGCTCCATGTCCACTGAAAGCTGTGTGCCTGCGTGCGTGCAGTGCCAAGCCCCAGCAGAAAAGCCCCCTGGGAGCAGAGTATATTGACTTTGAATCAGGACCAGGCCAGTACGATAACATGGCTTTTAGTTGGCTGCTCAGGCAGAACTCGCTTGGGCCTGAGGGAATTATATCATGGATGGTTACGCTATATAAAGGTAGCTGGAAAGGTACTTGTATAATGAAAAAACCCATCCCGTGTTCCTGATTGCTTTACTTATTCAGCTGTATTACCACTCTGTTTTACTAACTGCCAGTTTGCTTCAATAAATTTAGCTATTATCCTCATCTTCCCTCAGAAACCTGCTGTTAGTCCGGGGCCTCGGGCAAAGCTGCGTATCGAAAACCAGTTGGTGTAGAAAGCTGGCTGCTACAATCAGGGCAGAGACTTGGATTGAAATGGTGCAAATCGGCATATGGCAACCAAGAGTGAGTAGTGCTGCATCAACACAGAGCAGCTCCGAGTGTTTTTCTCAGCCTCTTACCAGCCTGTCTCCATCTTTGCTGATTATCTGGAGGTGGGAACCAGCTTTTACACAGGTAATCAAATCCAAATGGCTCACTGCTGTTTTCCAAAGCAGGAGCCTTCTCTATCAGCAGCTGGCTTTCCTCTCTGAAATCTTACCTGATGTGTGTAAAATTAGTTGCAGGGTTAGCCCCCCTAAAATTTGCATGTGAATCCCACGTGTGTCACTGTATTCTGCCTTAAAGAGCTGTTGATCCAGCTTTTCATACCACTGAAGGGTACTTGTCAGGAGAGAGCTCCGTGGTTTCTCTCCAGTGAATATATGGCCATTTTTGTAATACAAAATAAGAGTTAAATATATGAAAGGAAAAAACTGTCTGAAATGAATGAAAATGCAAATCCTGAGTTCACCTGCCAAACTTTTAATATCCCTCAGGTCTGTCTCTACCCAACTCAGTTGTGCTGTGTTTCCAATGAAACACTTGCTACTCAACATGGGCAAACTGAAAGAAAAACTGGGGGGGGGTGTGTTTATTTATTTATTTATCTATCTATCTATCTATTTATTTATTTATTTAAATACAGCTGTGGATTTGTGACCCTCATCCTTCCCCCTATACCCTTCTGTGCCCTAGTCAGTGAGCCCCTCGGCTTTTCTTTTTGGAGAGGATTTGAGACATTGAGTGCTACTGGAAAAAGATACTATCCGGAGCCAGATGTTTGCAGTGTTTAAGTGTGAATAAAGGTCTGTAGTTTAAAAGTTTAAATTAAGTTAAAAACCAGAGTAAACTATCTGAAAAGGTAAACCTGGATTTACTCTTCTGAGAACATGGTGAGATAATGCATTTCATTAAATAGTGCATGTCCGGTTTCTTTGTTAGTAATTGGTTTATTCTGATTAACTACAAAAATGTCTGTCATAGAACTAGACACGTGCACTACTTTGCAAAGTTTCATAGCTGTACAGAAATATATCTGAGCAGATACCTTACGTAACTGAAAATCTAGAAGCAAGCTAGCTAGCTGTAACTAACCTGAAACAAACATTAGAAGGACAGACAAGGGATTGGTAAAGATTTCACTGTAAAAGTATGGAGAATGCACAAGTTCATCTGCTGAAGGATGTCTTGGCTTTCTTCTCTCTTATCCACCAGTTTGATGGTTGCACTTACAAGCAGATTCATTTGTACTTGTAGTGACTTTGAAGAGACACAAACTACCGGGTGGAAAAGCCACCTAGTGGTACAAGAAATGGTGCCAAGCAGGAGCAGGTAGCTCTGAATTCCAAGGAAAAATTTGTTCTCACGCTAGGCCACCATGCTGTGGCATGCTATGAAGGCTATTTGTTGTTACTCATGGAAACCTGGAATGTGTATTACATACAAGCAGCAAACCCACAAACGCATTAAATAAGTTTTCCAAAGGACAGCACCATGAAACTTTATGTCGGATCATTGCCTGTTTTATATCTACTGTGTAAAGAATGCAATCTCATTTAGAGCTATTTCAGAGAATTAAAAGAGGATGAATGAATTTGCCCCATTTTTCTTTCTGCCTGTCCAGATAAATACAGGAGTTACTATAAGTCCAACTGTCCAGAGCCCAGAAAGAGAAGAAAGCCCATGGAGCATCTGTACGATTTATTTTGATCTTCATTATGTCATGGCTTCAAAGCACAACTCAATGTGTTTGCAGAGTGAAGGAAGAGCACTGGTTAGCCATATCTCCATTCTGGATCCCACTGGTTACTTTTCTGAGGATCATTTCTACATCTGTTGAAAAGAATTGTGAAAGCCATCCAATTTGGGAAAACAAAAATTCACCCTCCTAGCAAAGGGCTGCTGGGTGAAGGGAGGTCGGGACAGCACATGATCAACACGTGAAAGTCTGCCTCTTAAGAAAGGCTGAGAGGAGCTGGCAAATGATTACAACAGCTCTGCTCCTTAGGACCCTTCACCTCAGCGCAAGCAGCAGAGAGTTATTGCAAGAATGAAGGCATATCTCTTTTCGGCACATCAATGATTAAACCTGAGTCTTTGTAAAGAGTAATGGAATAGGTGGTGTGTTCTTATCTAAACAGTCAAAATGTGAAGTTACAACCTTTGAAGCTTTGTGCTCAAACCATAATGTTTTCTCATTTGTGGATTCATCTGTGAACACACAGATCAGGGAGTTTTGCAGACACGGAGGGATTAGCTCATACACGTACGCAGATACACACATTGCATAGCCAGACCTTACAGGATTCTTCAGCCTGTGCTGGTAGTTGAGTGGGGATGGAGGGAGGGGGAAGGGGACGCCACGCCAAGCTACGGCTGGGTTATATATTGGCTATAAATCGTGGGACTGTGCAAGCACACACACCTTACTGCAGACTGCCTGAGACACGTGCATCCAGCTCTAGGGATTAAGCAGCCCTAGGCACTGCCTGTCTCTAACATAAGGAGTCACGATGCAGGAAAGGGCGTATGGCAAAGCCCGCAGCTCTAGAAGGGACAGGCATGAACGAAGGGGTCTATGAAGATGGAGCCTCTTCAGGTAAATGGCTTTTGTCTTCAGAATGGGAGGCTTAACAAGTCAAGCTAGGCAATTAGTGTAATTACCCCTAAATGTTTAATTTAGTTTGGACTTGATGATCTTAGAGGTCTATTCCAACCTATGATTCTATACATCTGTACATACACACGAGGCCTGAGGTACATGTAGTAAGTGCATAAATGTGCCAATCTGTGCATCAAATAAATCACAGCATTTATGAATGTGCACTGACAGAACTGCATCTGGTGAGCTGAAGGAGGAGCGAAGACGTGTAGGAAAATATCCGGAAGTACTGGCATCGCCCCGGCCGGCATGGAGCTTGGTAGCCAGGGAGGCTGGGATGTGTGAGCGGGGAGCGAGGACCATTAACCCAACAACTGGCTTGTGCACACTGAGACCTGCTGCAGCTTATGGGGTGTTGCTCTGAAGACACTAATTTCTTCTTTCTGCGGCCCTTGGCCACTGTAAGCCTTCTAGGCATTCTTGAGGCGGGTTAGGTGTGGGCGAAGAGAAACTGAAACCAGGGGGAAATCTAAACCCAGCTTGTGTGCACAAATGTTACGCAAAGCTTGGAGTAAATTAGCTTTCCATGTGAAGATAAATAGAAACCCGTGTGAGTGTGAGAGGGCACAAGTAAGCCTCCCAGGACACTCACATTTGGCTCTCCATGCTCATTAAAGCTAATTACAATAGGAGGCTAATTTGGCGGATGGGTGTGGAGGGTTGTGTCCGTGCCTGAAAGCGCTAGCATTTGTAGATGGGCTCAAGGCTCCCATACACCTGCTCCTTTCCTCTGGTGAAGTCCTTTCTGTTTGCTGAAGATTTCCAGAGGTGCGGCAGCCGAAATCTCAGCGGACTGTCTCCATGAGCGCTTTCCACGGGTCGAGACATCCTGCACGACTGCGGAACCTGCGTGCTGTGCAGCATAGGCATGTGCAGCGGCTTCTTTTCTCTCCAGAAAACCTCAGCCACTGGGGGCATGTTCAGTCCAGCTGCTTGATGCGTTTCCCAAAACTGTAGGATTTGTGACCAAGTCTCGCCCACGGGAGCACCACAGTCACGCAGGAAATCTGACACATGCTGGTATCCTTATGGAAGGCTGTTTACAGGCAGAGCAGCCTCATCTGTCACCCATTTCCAAGCTTTAATAAGGACTTTGGACGGACTTTGGGAAGTCGCTCTGATTTGCACTCCATTCACTTCGGTGACGGTAGAGAGAAACATGGAAATCTCATGAGCGCTCTCTGATGAAATTTCTGCACTACCTTTTCCTGGCATGCCCAGATTCCCAAATCTCCCCATGTGCAGATCCCTCCTTTAAATGCATTCTCTGCATCCATCACCAAAAAATATAATTGGTAGAAATCTAACAGCCTCCTGTTTACTTCAAGGGGGGGAAAATAAACCAAAACCTCTTACACCAAGCTGTTACCGTCCCACTGTCTGGTTTTTCAGTTTCTTTGATGCCCTTCCACAGAGCAAGTTCCCCAACTATTTACATGAAGTTCTTATCTGCAGATGCCCTCACTGACATGAGGACTCCCACCTTTTGAACCCTCTCCTGATTATCTGCTCTGCCAGCCTGCGTAACCCAGGCCAGCAAACTGCACGTGATACTTCTGTGTCGCATCCCTCACGTTTTGTGGGGAGTTTTAAAAGGTCAGAAACAAGCCTGTTGAAATCAGTTGGGCTAATCCTGAAGTAAAGTGCTGCTTGACAAGGATAGCAAGAATACAGACATAACCTGTAAGTTACTGATCCAGAATAAACTACTGCGAGCCTTGAGCAACAATGGGTTAAAGAGGACCCGTATCTTGGGAGCTGCACATCTGCCCTTTTCTGTACAGCCTTGAATATACAGCTGGGGAATCAGCCCTTCTGCTTTCATTGTTTTCGTTCTTCTTGTGCACTGGCTTGTGCTTGATGGGCACACAGTGGGGACAAAATAAGCTGCTGTTGGTAAATAAGTAAAAAAGGAGCACTGCTGCTTAGTCACTTCGAGCGCAGAGTGGAGGAGATTTCCTGAGTCTCAGCAATGAGTTCGGTTATCTGTGTGGGCAGCTCATGTTGTGTGGAGGAACGGGGAGCCCTGAGTTTGCATGCTGAGTGATAAAATTGGTGGAAAAGAGGGGTGGGACTGGAAGGCGTTTGATCAGTAACATTCAAGGTTGCTTGCAAGCTGCTAGGAGCTGTGAGACCTGAGCTGGTGCACGTATGATGGCCACAGCTTTTCCACCCTCCGTACTCCCACTAGGCAGAGCGCAGTGCCACGGCACATGTATCTGTTGTTGTCCCTAAGCCCCACGATGGGTACTGGTGTGTCTTGTCTGAGCATTTGAAAAGAGAAAATAAATGCATAAGTGTATGTGCTGTGTCTGAAGTACTGGTACTGTTCTGGCCAAAGAGGTAATGCTGGGAACTGGTTTTCAGTCTCTAGATCTGGCATTTGAGGCTGGAAGAGAATACTACAAGGCAGTCAGATGCAAACTGTTTGGTGTGCGTTGCTATTTCCATGCAGTCCACTTTGCTCTGAGTAAGCACAGCTCAGTCCTTGGCAGGGATTACTTTTTGTCCTCTTCCAGCAGCTGCATCTTTGCTTTGTCTGTGAGTGGCTTAGCCGAGTTTCAGGCTAGGGTCCCAATAAAGCCTTAGCAAAGCACCAAACCGCAAAGGCAAACAAAAGAAAAAGACATGTATTTGTAGTGAATAAAATTGTGTTGTATGACTGCAAGAACATGGGATGCTGGGAACTGCTCATGAAGACAATTTGCTTTAAAAGAATCGCCGTGGAAATTGCTTCAGAAAAGCCCTCCTGCTTTCTGGTGTTTCTGCGGGTGCTTGCGGTGCACGGATAAGGAGGATTCAGCATCCCTCCGCATCTGAGTCCTGCTGTTCTCGCCGAGTCAGGCAGGGAGCCTTGCGGGGTCTGCAAGCTTTCTGCAGCGGCTGAAAGCGATATTGTCAGGCACAAGAGCCTTTACTCGGGGAGAAGCTTTATTGCCTGTTTAATACACTCCCAGAGGAGAAAACGTGTATTTACCTTGAGATTTAGGCTGAACACTGCAGTAATCCTGAACAATCCCAGAGTTCTCTATTAGTGTTAGGTTTTAATGAACAAGCCTAAACTGAGGAATGCTTTAACTCTCTGTGTAACTGAACTCATTATTTAAGGTCTTGATTAAGTGTTTTCTCTGTCAAAAAACATGTTTTGTAAATTTTCTTTGCAGCCTTAGGAATCCCTTCTTATTCCCTGTCTGATTACAGGTCTGTTACAATTCAAGACTCAAAAAGCAGAGTATTCTCAGGTTCTCAGGCCATGCTCTTTGTGTAGTCTGTGGGATCAGGCAGCCCTGCCAATACAGTCTTGCTGCTACCTCTCCTGGGGAAGGCCCTGGAAGCTGCTTCTGCCTCCATGTTTCCTGTAGGAAAGCTGGATCTTGGAGAAAATTTAACCTTCACAGTCTAAAGTTCTTGCCATGATATGCAATAGCATTTTCCAAACAGGATGCTTATGGGTAGACCTCATGCACTTTGAGTTGCAAAAACAAAATAAACCTTAAATGCACAGTTCTCTCCCAGTTTTTCAGCCTCTCCTTACTGCCTCTGGTGGTAGCAGGTTTTCCTGGTACCCCACAGTGGGCTCTCCCACCTTAGTCTCACACTCATTTCTAAGCCATGAGAGGCTTTATCATTCCCTTCGATACCTTCCTTCTTATCAGGACTATAAATCTGGCTATTGCCTTTTCAGGTTTCTAGGGAAACACCTTCTCCTTTAACTTCTCTTCTGACCCAGCTTGTTGGCAAACTGTCCTTTAAAAGCACACAGAGAGGCACGGACTACAGGCGTGACAATTCTGATTTCTCAGGTTTTCACGGCTAATGTCAGATGTGATGGCCGAGGAGCGATATATAGTGCGTGCCACTATTTAGTGTGTCCATAAATGTGCAACGTTAATCGCTGTAGTATAAAATGGGCTCAGCAGCAAGATCCCTTCCTTCTACTGTTTCAACCCATCGGTTCTAACGCTGAACAAGAAAGTTTGATTCCGTGGTGCTTAAAACAGTGACAAACAAAAGGGCTGGTCTCAGCGCTGGGTACCAGTTCTCCTCCAGAAGCTCGGGGTCACGTAACATTTACAAACCATTGGGACAGACTTTCCAAACTTTCCATTGCTGTTGCCTTTCCAGCTGCTAGCAACAGTGGTGGCAATTCCTCCTTGGAAAAATCCCTCCCAGACACTCATTATCTGCTGGCCCGCAGCATTAATTGTGGTTTCCCCCTTCGCGTGAATAATGCGCTTCCCCACTAGATGTCATCGTTGCTTCTCCAAATCACATGGGTTTTGATTAAAAGCATTTAATGAAGGTCCCTCATTCAGACAGGCCTTCCCTGCGCTGGTGGGAGATTCTCCCCCCAGCTGGGACCTGGACGGAACACTTACTGTAGAAGAGTTGCACCAAAATGCTTTGGACTTCATTAGGAGGCCTTGTCATGCAGATACGTGTCCTTAGGAGCCCACCTACTACCCCAGCTCTTGGCACCACTCTCCGAAAAACCACTAAGATCATTGGAGTTGTTTAATTGTATTTACTCCTTTGGCAATAAGGCTATATATAATTAAATATGACCCACAGCAGCCTCAGTTTAATGCAGCCTGAAAGTCACGGCAGGTTGCAGTGCTGGTCTTCTGACAGGGTGCTCTGGTCTGAGGCTCCGGGACCCAGCACTGGTGCAAGGCAGGGACCTGGCTTCAACAAGTGCCTGCTTGGCAGGACCAGAAAGAGTATTTCTTATTTTCAATTTATTCAGTTACCTGGTTAAGGATATCTCAAGAAACTGATTGACAACTGAAAAAGCTGAAAATCTTGTTTTCCTCCTCTTACCTAAGAAAGGAAGACAGCTGAGGACGGGAGCTAGCACTTCTGAAATCTTGAAATCCAGAAAAAATTCCAAATCAAATTACAGGAAATTCTCCTTTCTTTAATAAAACATTTACTTTTTTTTTAAATGTAAGTTCTATGCCTTTTCCTGTATGTATTCAGGACTGTTAAGATATTTTGTGCAGTAAAAATAAATTTTAAATCATGTTTACTCATTTTTAATTGCAACTCAACCTCCATCCACAGTCTGACCTAAGTGAAAAATAATCTTTTTAAAAAAAGGCATCGTTCACCATTTTTAATAGTTTTATTAAAAAGATAATTAGGAATCTGAATAAATGCATATAAGATACAGACTCACTTGAACAAATAAAAGCTACTGGTACCCTCCTGGTTAGTAACATCTAATTAATTCCAACAGTCACTGAAATCAATATTCTTTAAAAATTGAAATAACTATGGAGACCCAAAGTAAAAAGAAAAATACCAGATAGATTTTTAAAATTAATATTTTCTAATTATTGAACTCTGTCATTGTTAAAATTCATCTTTTCAGTCATTCCCTGGAATATACAGTTAATTGACTCTTCTAAAGACGATGCACAGTAGGCAATTACCCTTTTGCTGCTACATCTCTGGATTCAGCTTTTTCATTAAATTATAATTATAATGGATCTTCGAAGCTGTCATGAAAATGAAGGATTAGTAGCACTGAAAATGAAGGTTTAATGGCATGAACTAAACATCAGCTATGAGCAACTTCTCTTTGCATTTCAGCTCTGGCCTCTTACCCCGTTCCCATTTCACTTCTGGATTTGCCTGAAGTGAATAAGGAGCACAGAGCCAACTTACACAGTGAACTTTGCTATTAAAACAGCATGGAGTAATACTTGGAAATTGAGAGAGATTTACATTTTGTTTCAGTCCACGGTGGCAGTGGAATAGCAGCATCTCTGTGTCACACAAGGCTCCCTCGGAGGCCCATCTGGCACTTGCAGAGGAGTCGTTTCATTGCTCCCACAAGCACGTGCTCTCCCACATCCCACTTACCTTTGCTTGCACTAGCAAGAGTTGAGTTTTGTCCTAAAAGATGCGTTCTTTTATAGAAATACAGTTTGCCCATGCACGTCTGCCTGCAGTTTGTTTTGTATTGCTTGGAGAGACCTTGACCTGGCTTTTCGTTCTGGGTCGGTGAAACATCTGGATCCTGGTGCTGTGTCTGGTTATGGAAGCATGAGCTGCCACATCGCCGGACAGCTCACTGCACATCTGGTTGTCAGCACTGGTTTCTGCCCGCCGGCTGGCACTGCAGGTCTTGCCATGGTCCAACTCTGCTGCAAGCTCACGCTGGAGGGGTGGCTTTAGGGTACAGCTCAGCCCCCATCAAACCGACAGCAAATCCAGTTCCCCTGATCCCTCGCGTCGGTGCTCACTGGAACGGTGAGTCAGGGAGCTCAACCAGCCCGGCCAGAAGCTACTTTTATTTTTTTTAATTGAGCTGTTGATTGCTTCAGCTCCTTGAACGGCGGGATCGCTGCCTGGTCAGTGGGTACCAGTGCCAGCGCTGCAGTCCTGCCCAGCCACGTGTGGGGTGGAGAGAGGAACAGGGACCCCACCATGTGCCTCGGGGGCTGTGGGCAGGTAAACGGGCTCAGCCACATCACAAAACCACATGCTTACGATTACTNCCTTTGAATTGCATCTAGTGATGACATGACCACGGGATGGATGTGTTCAGTAAGCTGATCTGATTGATCAGAAGCATCCCAGAAAGTGCCTCCATGAAAGAGTAGAATAGAATAGAATATTTTCAGTTGGAAAGGACCTAGAATGATCATCTAGTCCAACTGCCTGACCATTTCAGGGCTGACCAGAAGTTAAAACATGTTGTCAAGGGCATTGTCGAAATGCCTCTTAAAGAGGCAGGCTTGGGGCATCGACTGCCTCTCTAGGAAGCCTGTGTCTGATCACTCTCTCTGTAAAGAAAACCTTCCTAGGAGTTTTCTGTTGGATCTGCTAGTTGAGCTGACTCACCCTGCAGGCCTCTCATCACTAGATCTGGTGTAGGATGGAAGGAGAGGGCACGGCTGGGGTGGCTCGGGATGGGATCACCCTGCTGTGACCGCCCCACATAGATCAGCTTAAACAAAACACTGGCTCGCGCTCACCCACGTGGGCAGAGATGCAGAAGCTGCAGTCCTCGCCTTGCCTGCTCTCCCTTTCTCTGATCCATCAACCATGGACCCCCGTGCTGGCTCCAGCCAGCCAGCTGAAAACCAACTACACGCCTTTTTCCGGACCATTCTGCAGCTGAATTGGCTCATTTAATCTGGGAGTTGTGGCTCCCACAAGTGCCGGTCCAGTGCAGAGGAGACGTGAAGACCATCTGGCTAGAGGTAGTGGGGAAGGACAGAAACACCTCTTGGAACAGTGGCAAGGTCTTGCATCAGCCACCCTCCACCCGAGCACTGGCCCTGCCAGGACTTCATCGCTCTTCATGCCCACATTTCCCCTGTCTTTGGCCTGCTCCCTCTGATCTGCGTGAGCTTCTGCTCTGCTGGGACTCCTCTGCTCCTGTCTTCCTCTGGACCATTTTGCTCCCTGCCTGCCAAACTCAAGCACCAGTTTGACCACCTTAGGCTTCAACTGGTCCGACATCCACCTGCCTCCAGAAGGAATGAGCTCCTGCATGGGTACCCATAACGACTCCATTACCTCTGACACCTCCAAGGCCCTGCACAGACTCTTTTTACACTTCTGCTGGTGGCAGCAATATGCCCCTTTGCCACACGAGAGTCCTGGATTTTGTGCATTACACACACTAATAATAACAACTCCCAGAAAAACTGCAATCATCACAAAATTTTTGCTGTGCCTGCAAGTTGTACTTCTTTGACCTTGCTTTTTCCAACGCAACCAGTCTTTGATATATGATAATGTATTGTGCTGGCCTAAGTATCCAGAAATGAAAGTCAGGAGAAAGTATTTACTTTATTTCTGCAGAATAAGGGCCAGGGATTCACTGTATGGCAGCCAGAAGATGTCCAGCAGCTTCTTCTAGTGCCCAAAGCTGGACGGGGCAGCTCGGTTCCTGCTGCACACTGAGACCTGGTCTTGGTAGTATGTATCTGAGTAAGAGGTCTGGGACTTGCCGCAGGACAAGCCCATGTCAGGAGCAAGTAAGGAGTGATAATGAGAGGAGTGACGCTGATCGACAGAGGGGACAAGGGGTTATTGCTGCCCTCTGAGGCTGGGGAAGCCCAAAGCTGCCCACAGGAGGTGTGACCGGCTGCCTCTGAGCTGGCTCCTCTGCAGGGCTGGCAGCCAGCGCGGTGGGTGAGCTCACCCTGACAGATCAGCCGTGGGGTGCAGCATCCCCAGGGTGGGGATGGCAGGTTGCAAGGCCGTGGAGAGCTGTGGGGAGGACAGGGGTTGTGGGTCCCACCTGTGGGGCCCTGCAGGGCTAGGCTGGGATGACAGCAGCGCAGCACCGACCTCGCTGATTTAACCCCAGATTTGTGCTGTTAGGGGCTTTTTTTGTTGTTTTCCATCCCTTTCTTTGAGATGAGAGGGTGACTGCTGATTGCCAACTGCCCACTGTTTGGGCTAAACACAAAATACATGTCTATTTTTTTCCAATGCAAATTGCAAGCAAGGTGTTGCTCTGCAGTCAGCCCCGGGCAGCAGATGAGCAAGCAAACCCATGACCGGTACTAACACGTGGCTGGTGGCTGCCTGCGCACGATGGGATGGTGATGGTGGTACACGTGCTCTTGTGGAGCAGAAGGTCCCCCAGCACCGGAGCCTCGACAGCCAAAAATAGCCGGGCCTGTCGCAGGGAGGGTGATACAACTGGGGGCTGGGGCCACGCTTCAAGGGACAGTCTGTCACACTGTCAGAAAACACAGCAGTGTCTTATTTAGCATGCATTTCCCTTGGTTTCAGGAAAGCTATTTACACATAAATACCAAATCGTTTACTCAGGAAAAGAGGACTTGGTTAAAAACCTGCCATGCCACTGCACAAGTGTTTGGTAGCTCAGGATCCTCATGGTGGGTTTAAGGGAGAGGATGCGTCCCCTAACGCTGCTTTTAAAATAGACCGGTGTGTAAATGAAAGAGCAATTTAAGGACTCCGGGCGATGCAGGACGGCAAACATTTCTCGAAATATGGGAGCTGTCCTCACACAAATTATAACAGATGACAGTCTACTAAATATATCCACAATGCCAAAACAAAGAGTGCTAAATACCAAAACAAGAGGTCACTGCAGTCTGTCTTCCATGCGCCACTTTTCTTTCTGATCTGCAAGAGATTTCACCGGGAGCACTGAAAGATGAAGCAGAGAGGTTGAATGTGTGCGAGCGTCTGCCAGGGAGATGGATTCCGTTTTGGCAAACGCCATCAGTTGTGCCTTCGAGGGTCAGTGCAATATCTCATTATGGTCCCTACCTATCCCCTGGGACCAAAAACGTCACAGTCGTACGGAAAATCTTCCACTAAAACAACAGCTTTACACAGGTAAGGACTGAATGAGACTTTCGAGCTAAAGAACAGGATAAACTGGAAAACAATAAAGATAATGAAAAGTTAATTGTATCTCTTGCCACGAAGTACATGTTACATATTGTCTGCTTTTCAGGCTTGTGCATAAAAACGCATAATTCTGCATCTTTAATTGAAATATGTATTCAGCTTGGCTGTTTTTCTGCTGACAGCTGAGTGGAGTTACACTGTTAATAATCCTAACAATTATTTAGTGGTATTTACATTGCACTCCTGCTAAGAGATCTGAGCTGTGCTCTAAGATTATAGAAACCTGGAACCAAAATACATTCCCAGCCCAAGAGCTGAAATCCAATCATAAACGTTACAGTAAAAAAAGCCCCTTCTAGTTTTTACACATGTATGAAAATATCAGCCTAAGGGAGTCAGGAACTCACATCAAACTGAAATGTGTAGAAACTATAAATCTAATTCCCTCAGTCCTTCCTGCAAATCTCAGCCAACTGAGTCATCAGTGAAGAAATAATCATTTTAGTGGGATTCCTAAATAGCCCCCTGTACAGGTCTCATCCCAAATGAGGGCAGTACACGGAGGAGGGCAGTATCCAGGCAGGCTCATGTTTGATGAGCTTTAATCCCCTTGCAGACAAAATCCTGAACTTGAATGCATGGAAAATTGCTGTTGCTAATCTTATTTTGCAGGAAAAAAATTATGTACTTCAGCCAGCATCTGGCAAGGTACAGGCTTTTAGCTTCTGACTTAGAAGGAAGCTTGTACACTTATACACTTCACTGGCTGGTAAAGTTTCTGGAATTATATTTTTTCCTTTAAAATTTTGAAGATGCAATAGCAGCCTGAATTCCCCTTTTCTGTGTTGTGTATCACTGCACAGTGGCAGCAGGGCAGTAGACATTTCATAGGCCATAAAACCAGAATGGGCTTAATCCTCTTCTCACACTAGATTTACATTTGTGTGACTGTTAGTAAAGTTGGCAGTAAAGATGTTGACAGAGCTGAGGGCTGGCTGGGGCCCAACGGCACTGATTTTTTAAAGGTGGTGATTGGGATTACTAAATCCTGCTTCCAAAGAAGCTTTAGCCCCACTTCCTACCCTTGAGAGCTTTTTTTGTTCTCCATTGAATCATGGTTGAAAACAGGCTGTAGCCACCCAAGACATGTAGGTGTTACAGTGGAAGCAGAGGCAAATCAAACCGCTGCTGCCTGAGAGCTGCCCAAGGGTGCCGTACCCTGATGATGGGGGTGCGAGAAGGGTGCCCGGTATGGTATGAGCGGGAGGCTACTGCTGATGTTGTTTCTGCAGTCTTCAGCCCAGCTGTGTCCTGGAACGATCAAAACCGAGATGCCAAACTGCTGGTGGGATGCAGAGTGCTTGGGAGGCACCAGCCACCCTTGGACCATGAGGGTAAAGCTGATAGGACCGGGGTGGTCTCAGTTGCAGGCTCATTACAGCAGTCTTACAAATACACTGCAGTACAAGCACTGCAGCAGTGACAGTCTAAGGATAGAAGAGGTAATGCTTTTTATTAGACCAACTAATGTAAGTGAAAAGAGTGGATGAAGTTTTGGTTTTAAGATAAGGGGATTCTGAGCCCAAAACCTTGGCTGAGTTTAATGATACGATTGGGTCAAGGTCTTAGGGATTCCTAAAGATCCATAAGACCGTGACCCAATCTTACCAGGAGTCTAACAGACTCCTAAACCACCATCTGCTAAGCCCATCAGGAATGCAAGGCTTGAAGTGGGATCCAAAAAGGCTCTTAAGTACCTGAAGCAGGACTTGGACAGGTCGGAGGTGCCTCAGTAAAAACCTGTGAGCCAAGAGACTCCACTCAGCTGGTATTGAGGGCTGGGGGGGTGCTCAGCTTTGAATTTTCATTTTCAGGGTGCAACATCTCTGCATAACAAACCCACCTCGCCTGTAACTAAGAAGCTGGTGCACTTAGGGAGGTGGGAAAACATAAACTGGAAACCTTTATTCATGCACAGTTACAAACGGAGCAAAATGAGCCCTGCTGAGTTCAGACTGCAGGTGCCTGTCCTCAGGAGACGAACCTGGGCTGTGCCTCTGTATGAGCAGAATTCGGTGCCTCTGCTCTGAAAAATTTGGGAGTTCGCACCAAACTGTGTGTTCAGCATCGGTTACCTTAAGACAGCTACCCCCTTGAAATCCCACTCGTGCAGTGCTGTGCAGGAAGATGTAAGGGCACGGTGCAGGCTCGTGGATGCTGCTGTAAGGTTCAGGCACTAACTTGTAAGCGTAGAAGTCTTCAGTTTGTCCTGTCTTTAGCCAGGAACCATAGTCCACAGGCAAAATCAGGGGAAAAAGGGGACTGAAGGTGAGGATATATACTCGGAGGAATGTAGATTTACTAATTATGAACCTATTCCAGAAGATTTCCTAGTGTTCCTAACCTATTTTTCTCCTTTGGAGCTGTGCTTCTCTGTCCTTAAATTAGCTCATAACCTAACAAAGCATTTAAGCACGTGCAACTTTAGCCATCTCGGTGTTTCCACTGACTTCAGCAGGAACAGTCAGGTGTTAAAGGCAGCTTCCACGCATAACTGGTCTGCTGGATTGCCATCTTACGCGCTGGGGACAGTGTCATACATAATGTTTAGATTAAATGGGAGGGGAAAAGGGAGCATTTCTAACGTGATTACAGTCAGATTTCCTTTTATCTTTCGCAGAGGAAAATAATATGCAAATGCTGCACGTGCTTACATGGATTCAACCTTTCTTTCCCCTTTTTTGATCTCCCTAATTCTGATGAACAAGTTGCCCATGATTGCTGAAGAGAAACTCTCCCTGCGGCATTGGGCCGTGGGCATTTTTTGAGGGGCACTGTGGGTTTCGGCAGACCCCTGTTCGCCTGCTTCTGGCTATGCTTTCCCACTCCAGCGCTCTTCCTCCAGCTGCACCTCAGTGGAGACGAGGTGAATCATGGCTGGGAACTGAGCCAGGGTAAAAATAACTGAGGTGGGGAGGGTGCTGTTTTTTGTACGCAGTCTCCTGGTCTGCTTGACAACACCACTGCACAAAGAGCTGCACCAGCACAACGGCGGGACCGTAACCCAACCGCTCCATCGAAGCGCTGTCATCACAGATGATGGCTGCAAACCTGCAGCCTTGTTTCCCTGGCGTTGCTGCGCCAGCCAGGGTAGTAGGTAGGAGGTAGGAAAGTCCAGAGGTGAGTTTCTGCTCTCACTCCTCCCTCCTCTTTCCCAGTCCTTCTCTCTCCTGCGAGGAATGGGGCGAGCAGAGAGCAGCTGGGCACGGAGGCTGAGGTTTCTGGCACGATGCTGGTCTCTTGTTCTCTTGCAGTATCATCCTGTTCCCAGCTCCAGCCTGTGCTGTGCATTCCCGCCTCTGTGCTGGATCCTGCTGCCCCCTCAGTGGTGCTAACACACCTCTTTGTGTGAAGGTACCGCAATCAAATCCTGGGAGCAATCCAGCTGAAAACAAAGTGTTCTTCTTCTGGGCTAATTTTCATCTGGCTCCCAGCTCCCGCGCACACACTGTGCCAGCACAGCATGGCGGGCTGCACGCAGGGGAAGGAGGAGGGTCACCAGGCCAAAGGTTGGTTCTGGCAGACTACACAGCAAACATGACTTGGAGTATTCAAACAAACTTAGTTTACACAGCCATCACTATCCTTCAGAGTTAACACTTTATCCAGCAGACTTGGGGAATTTGATCTCCCTCCAATGACAGAATCCCGTCGTGCAAATTCTGCATTACAGAAGGGATGTCCTACCATGCAGCTCATGCCGTTCATCCACACGGGACCTGCGAGCATGAGACACCCGCAGGCCTTGTACGAGAGACATCCTGCAGCCTCCAGCTCTGTGAGTCTGCTGTTCAGGATGGTGTGGGAAGGTTGGGGTGAGACACACTGCCGAGGTGATTCTGCAGTTGTTCAGGAGGCACACGAGATTTGTAAGGGCTTCTCCCCTCCCCCGCAGTTACCTTCACCGTTGCCGGCTGTAGCCTGGTAGTGCTGCTTTGCAGGTCTTTTGCCCACTGCCCCATGCATCCGTCCAGACAGCTCATTTTGGACACCCGTGGGCAGTCGGTGAGAGCCCTGCTCACGCAGCTTCCAGCTGTTCACCTCCCACAAATGGCTAGCCTTGCTGGCAGCGCCCGTATGCCCGTCAGAGCATTAGTCTGAGCCTTTAGCAGTTCCTAGCTGGAAGGCTGTGTATAAAAAGACAGATGAAAGCTTATTTTCAGAGTGCCAGGCTGTACTGAGTAATCAACAGCTGGAAGATTTGGATATAAAGTAGGCATATATGACTTAATTCTACCTTTGTGTCCCACACCTTATTTTAATAGTATTACTATTTAATTGCTTGCATTATGCCTGTCCAATAATACAATTTAATGTTAATAATACTTAGTGTTGTATCTTCAAAGTGCTTTACAAGCTAGTTATGAAATGCATAAATTAAGTGAAAACAAGCACCTTGGGCTGGGACCTGCGCTTGTGTTTGACAAAGCCTGCAGTGCTGTGTACGCTGGACCGAGATGCTCTGTGATTCATGGCAAGGTTAAGCCAGTGAGAAGAGCACGAAGCGATAATGCGGGGTGGTGTTCTCCGAGGCACAAAAGGTCAAGACTCCATGAGACTTTTTTTCCGATTAATTCGATGGCATGAAGAGGAGTCTCAAGGTGATCAAGAGGGGTTTTGAAATAACTCTTCAAGTAATAGAGCTTGGCTTCGATATTGCATCTTCTTCTTACTTAAACACAAGAAAAAGTTGAAAGTGCTAAGTCAGTCAGAAATGCTTGTTTCCCTTTGAGGACACACAATCCAGTAGCCGTAACGCAGAAGTCGAGGAACTACAGCACAGCCTGCAGCCCTTTGCCTTCAGCTGTGTCCATGGAGTACCAAAGTCAACCGCATCCCTATACAAACACTAATTAATCCTCAATAAAACAGGTAAAAAAGTACACGCAGAGCACTCGCGGGGTGATTTGTTGCTAGGACAGCGCGAATTGGAACAGGTGTTTGCCAAGGCAGGGTGGTCAAGTTGAAACCAGCTTTAGCTGGTGCTTCTGCAAGACATCACCTTCCTGGGCCCCAGATGGAACAGCACCCTGAAAGGTGCAGGGTTCACTTCTGCCTGGAAAAGGAAAAAATCACCCAGAAAATCAGGGCTCCAAATCTGGCAGCGCTTCTCCAGACACGTCTGTGGGTATACAGAGAACCTGGCATACGTAGGTGCATTTGGCTTTGCAGCCTTCAAACACAGGACCTGGCTTGCTCTCACTTTTTTAAGTTGGTTGATGTTTTATTGGCACAGGTTGAGGAGAAACCTGATGAATCGGCGCTGTCTGGAAGTGGCTTTTAGAAATTGACATTTTTGTTTGGATAGCCAGCTGACCTCCGGGCGTGTAAATCACAGAATCACAGAATGTTCGGGGTTGGAAGGGACCTCTGTGGGTCATCTAGTCCAACCCTCCTGCCGAAGCAGGGTCACCTACAGCAGGC
>Ga0065711_1036900_pt1 | contig 20438 bp, 9 predicted proteins | sample Hoacrofraction12_FD_59098 | JGI IMG/M metagenome (GOLD analysis project Ga0065711, IMG submission 59098) | Hoatzin crop microbial communities from Cojedes, Venezuela - Epithelial fraction 12 v2 (version 2) | ecosystem: Host-associated > Birds > Digestive system > Esophagus > Crop | place...
AAGAAGATAGCACCTACTAATTCAGCCCCAGAACTTTATCAATGATCCTGAGCTCCCCTGCTCCAGCACACTGCTCACCTGCTAAACATGCAGTACATAATTAAGAAGCAATCACTACGCTGTTGAAAATCCTGAGTGAGGACAAAGTACGCAGGTACAAAAAAGGTATCCTCTGGGCTTGGGTTATTGCTGCAGAAGTGTTTGTTTATATACCAGAGTGGTTAACTTGATGTAAAATCCTAGCGGAGACAACACACAAATAGTTTGCACGTCGCTGTAAATGGACGCCTTTAAATGCAACTACTGGAGGTTTTCAGTAGGAGTAGCTGCAGCTTCATAACCTACTTGTCTACTAAGGGCATTCTCCACTAATAATTTGTATTTGTGAGAACTAGAATTGAGATAGAAATTTGTATATTTAAAAAAAAACCCACGTTTTCCATCAAATCGAAACTCTAAATTCTAAAAAGGGTCTAGAACACAGCCATTTGATGAAAACCTAAGCCCACTTCTTGGATATATCACAAACTGCCAACAGTTTCAGAATGGTGAAATTACTGCTTGCTTTGCTTGGTACTCACGGTTAGCTCCCCTCATCGGTGGCACAGCCTTCTAGAACCACTGAAAACATATTTTAAAAGGAAGAATGCGAAGAAATTATTTTCACCCATAACATCAGCCTTGAACTTAAGCCCTGTGATGTGTTACCCCACTTGAAATGATAATTTTTACCATCATTCAGTAAGAAACTTAGAAACTCTGCAGGAGAACATGTGAAAAACTGAAAATAATGAGATAAATCACTTTCAAATGTAAGTCCTAAAGCATGCTAAGGCACAAATTATGACCTGCAAAAGGCACATGGATGAAAGAATGCCAACCCCGTGGAGATTTCCAAAGCCAGTACAAGAGAGGGGAGCCAAAGGCCTTGTTTTTTCCTCTTCTTTTTTTATTCTATTTATTTACTATTTTTCTGCAGTATGTTATGAAAGCAACAATACTGAAAAAATGTGAATGCCACAGGTTATGCACCTTTCATTCCATGCTTCTTAAATCCAATAATCATATTGTTATACTCATGAAATCTGTACCTCCATTCTTAATCGGAGAGTTCTATCCCTAAATTAAATTAGTGATGGAGAACCACAAACAGATATATAAATGAATAAAAAAAAAAAGAAATACCCTTTCATGTTTCTGAGCTCTAAATCAATCATAATAAACTTGGAAAAGACCTAAGGGTCACTGCAGACGGCACAGACCTACCAGAAAATAAGGCACTGAAAAAAGGACAGAGTGTAGCACTGTGGATTTCTCTGTCTATTGATGGCACAATACCATGTGTTCTCTAAGGCTACTCTAAATCACTAGTTACTCTAGTACTCCTATCTGTAATTATTCTCTGACAAAAATGAAAGCCAGCAGTCAATACTGAGTGCACTTGAGGAAAAAGGGGAACCTACAGTCAATATATATTTCTGTATTTGAAAGGTAATTTAATATAGTACCCTGATTTAATCTGAATAATGATAGCTGAACAACTCAGTTGTTCATGTTCATAATTCAGAGCAAGCAAAATGAATTTGCAAAATGATTTAAACTAAATAGGAACAAATCACTTTTCTTCCCGAATAAGACTGGTCACACAATGAGGATGGCAATAGCTTATCGAGTGATAACTAAAGTAAGAACAACTTGATATATATAGATGAAACCTTGATCTGGTAGCTCTTTCTTCCTACAATCCATTTCTGCAAAAGACATTAATCTTGGCAACTTTCAATCCCTGAGGAGAGCTATTGTCATTCCCATAAGTACTTTTAAATTATTTTCTTCCCATTTAACCACAAACTAAGCTATAAATACACAATTAAGGATTAACAACACCATTCATTAGATGTGACACACAAGCCTGACATGCTGTTGTGAGAAGCACTCAGCACTACTGTCTATTTGAAAAAAAAACTTCTACATCTTTTCAGCACAAATATTTGTCATACGTAAAGCTATAGGTGATACCAGTGCTAAAACTGAGAAGGCTTTTAATGGTTTTAGATAAAATAAGATTAAAATGGTTAGTGTTCTTTTTAGGGGTGAAAAAAAGATCTGAGATACAGATGATATGCAAGTGAGTTGTGCCTTTCATCTGAAGATAACTACTGTCGCATTTTTTTAATGTTTTTTTGCTTGCTCTAATGAAGAAGAAAAAAAATTAAATATGCAACATTCTGCTGGTATTTTTTACCTAATGTTAAAAAAAAGAAGAAAAAATTTTAACTAGGTTCTGCTACTCTGGGAAATTACTAGATAAGCAGCCAAACAGTTTCATTTAGAGAAAAATTGCTTGGGGATTAAGTTAGGTGACGAATGTACTGCTGTTACATCCTATCTGTAGCACAGCTGTCCCAGACCTCCTGAATGACCTTCTGCGTAATCTCTCTGGCTGCGGCAATTCCTGCCTTCGGGGAACAGCATGCAGCTTCACAAGTGAGATCTCCACATCTAACTACTCAGAAAGCATGTGTCAGTCACACATGCTGATGAATGTAAGATTAGGTTCCCTTTTTAAAACCTTGATAACCCATGAAGCATTCCTAGGGTGCTGAAATACCATCTACAGATGGATGTGGTCCACAACCAGTTTTCTTGCCTTTCTTAAAATGTTTCTGGAGTGCCATGCCAATAGAACCCTGACTGTAGAAACTATTTTGTTAGGAAAGAAAAAATCAGGATGCTGATCTTACAAGAACTATGGGTGGTACATGCATTGTTTCCATTTCTTGAATGAATACCAGGGTAACAAACAGCTCTGTCTATGGAGAAGGGATCTGCAGATTTGCCCCTGTCTGCCTTGGTGTTAACTTCATTGGACACAAATATACAGCTTTGTACTGCTGTGGTCATGAAGGCAGGGCTTGTTCAGAGGTCATTCTGTGAGACGAATTTACACAGTGTATTTTCTCCAGAGGAGAAAATTAAGAGCATGCTTAGCAGGTTGTCAGTATTGCTTGGAAAACACAGAACGGATGCTAAATAGTAATTACCATTGACCCAGGGCTTTAGTTCGGAGACATAACACCGACAAAGCCTGTAAGAATGATTGGTGTCTGGAACCTATTTTTAAAGCTGTTTGAAAGATGATTTACGGCAATAATAACCATAAATTGAGGGGGAAGGCAAGTGGTTACAGTTCACACTGGCTCCAGTCTTTCCCAGATAACATAATTTGTAGGAAATGACCATCAGAACTCCTGTAAAATCTGTAACGGAGCCACACACACTGGTGTGCTCAGTGTACCTAGTCAAGGATGCTATTATACCCAAAGAATGTGAAGCAACTATCCATGAATGCATCCAAATGCAGGATGTGCAATACTGCCCACATTTCAGGTAATGGAGCTTTGTCTCTGCCTTCTCAGCGTTTAATGCGGACTGCAGTATCTGCATCTACACTTTATTTTCTCTCTTCTGCCTGCTTCCTATATGGACCTGCTACAATTTGGCTTTCTGTTAGGCATGAACTGTATGAAACACAGGAGTCTATTAAACCACCCAATCCATCCTCTGAAAAATAAAGAAGCAGTCTTAATTTTTTTCCATCATGGATCATTGAGCTTGCTGGGTTTTCATCAGCTACTAGTGTACTGGATTTCCAGCTAGCATTGTTTCCTTTTAATATTTATGAACAAAGTATCTGCACTGGGTTAATACTGTAATGGGAAACCATATTTCACTTTTGCTTAAGGAAGAATACTTATGACGATTCCATGTCCTAAACATGATGGCTACCTGACATAATACCTACACCATTCTGCTACAGAATTGCTGTTTTAGTCCTTCATAAATCATATTTATTATCTAATGCTTATTAATAATGCAGAAAACTAAAGTGAAAAACCAGTGCAAGTAAACTGTTTACCAGTAATGGATTTTTCTCCTAATGAGAATGCTGCAGCTACAAGCAAAAATAAACAATGGCCTGTGTAAGCACTCCCTCCCCCTTCAACGTTGGATACCAAATTCAAGTTCACTTTGGATGACTGCAGTTTCAGTGACAGAATCCTAAGAGCTTTTAAAAGTGGGCATTTATATCAAGCTTAGCTTGTCAAATAATTTGCGTAAGCTACAAATCCGAAATATTTTGCTTCAGAATTTCCACATTTCATTTTGCAATGTAAGAACTTCACTCACATATTATGTAGCGATTTTTTTATACTGGCATAATTTTTACAAGAACAATTTTAAATCTGTGAGAAAGTATTAAGCTATCAGTTTGCTACTTCTGCAAAACAGATATTGCAATATTTCTGATCCTGGCTTGCATGAATATGCCTGAATACCAGTAAAATCCCAGTCTAATTTCTGTCAATGTTGATTTCATTGAAACAGGTATTAGATAATAGGATATAAAAATAATCATGTGGTAGTGATTCTAAAAACAGTAGTAATTATGAGCTTTTCTTAGTTATTTTAACAACAAAATATTTTCTTGTGTATATTACAGTTTAAACAATACACTACTATTGTGTATGTGACATGAAGTACAGAAGGGAAAGAATTATATGAATGGCAAGAATGAAATCTTCCTTTCCCTAAGGAATGTTTTAAAAGCTAAATCTGTTCATAGTTTTGATTACATAGAGCAATTACTCTTCATCTTCTGTTTATGCAGCTATGATACCTATAGGTCCAATGAGAGATTGTGCAATAAGTGGAACCATGACAGAGCTATCTCAAGAATCTCACAATCTTAAACCCTGACAGCAGGCAATAAAATGTTTGCTCTAGTGGTCAAAAAACTGTGTGCAACCAGTAGCCCACGGTGTTATTTTGAGCAGCAAATACTGAAAAAATGCCTATGCACCATCTTCTAGCTTACCCCAAGTGCACCTCAGATTTTTAAGAGCTGCTAAATATTTAGAAGAAATGAATATTTTGAAGTCAAGAAGTTTAATATAACTAACCAAAGTTATGTTTTCAGAGATCAAGAGACTTTTAGAAGATTCTCGTTCAGGACACGGCAAGCACTCTGTCAGCAGACCCAAGATAGGCATATATATATGCCTAATTATACACAAGGTAAAAACAAGTCAGAAGGAAAATACAATGAGAAACCAATGTATCCAAAAAGCATGCAATCATCAAGTGGTTTGGACTCGCTCAGTATTGATCTAGAGGGCTTTAAAATTTTGGCAGTTTTGATCTACAGTTCAGTGATCATTCTACCGTTCTCAGATATGAACAGACACAGCTGCCAGCGTGAAGTTAATCTGTCAACACAGCAGAGTTTAATGCAAGATTTCCATGAATCAAGTCCAACATATATTTTATGGTAAAATTACAAGCAATTTAAAACTTCGCCTTTCTACACGAGGATGGTAAATTATAGGGAGTGTCTTATTTAACATATTTGTCTTTAGGACAGCTTAGAATAACCATTGAAGTATCACAGCCAGTGGAGAAAATTAAAATTCTGGCTCCGCTTTCCAGTTTTCAGGTATTGAATTTTTTTAAATACTCCAATTTTTTAGGTTGTCAGCAAATTCCCTTTAGGTGTGTATAAATCTTCATTTCTAAGTTGAAGAAAGGAAGCAGCAGAAATTGCTACCAAATGATCTGAATAAAGCTTTTGTCTTGCTAAATAGAAGAAGATGATATACTATGAATCAATGTATCTTTGAGCAAGCAATCCAGTGAAAGATTCCCGGGGCTAAAACAGTTGTTTGGAAAGAACCAGAAAAATACCACCTGTCCATCCAGGATACAACTAATCAGGATAAAGAACAAAAACCACTTTTAATGACATCTACTATAACAAAACACTTTTGGGGAGCTGCTTTGACTTCATACAGTGACAAAAAGTATAATCAATGGGTAAGTCTTGAATTCAAGCATTTAAAGGACCTCATAAATCACAGCCCACTGTGTTTAAGCTTTTCTTCCAATTGTCCTCTCACAGGGAATGTTACTTGAATGAGTCACAACAGTATATTGTAATTGTACTATTACAAATTGCCATATCTTCAACTTTGACACTGTATGAGTTCCCTGCAATGGGTAAAAATGAAGCTTAATAGCCCAGTATTTAAACTAAGAATCCACAGCCTTGTCATTATTGTGGGCATAATAGCAAGCCTCATTGGAATCGGCCATCCAAGGCATGGGGAGTCCTGGAGTTAATTACATCACCTTAGACAATAATTTGCTCTTTGGAAGGTAGTTATCTCTTTCCACAGTTGGTTCTCTTTTTTGTTGTTCTGTGATGTCCCATTAATCACACCTACATTTACCCTGTGTCATGTGATTCATCATCCTTTATCCCCGCAGATGTTTCCATCCCTTTGGACTCAGATAAATGGCTAATTTAAGCCGGTGATGTCCAACCTTGACTATCACAATGGCTTGTACCACACTGCTGAGGATCAGCTACTACATTCACACAGACCAAGATTTTTAGCCACTCCAATTACTCTACAGCCCCTGTTTGTACGTTGGGGTGGAGATCACGTTTGTCCCAAATGAGTGGATAGCTTTTTGGATGTAGGCCTGACATGACAGGGCACAAAAATATGCATGGCTTTTTCTAACGCAAGACAACGCTACTTCTTTTCTTCTCTTTTTCCCTTCCCTGTCTTTAAGTCTCTCAAGTTCTTTCCTAACATAACCTGAATCTGACTATGTTTAAAGGACTACGGAGATGTGAGAGGAAGGAAGAAATTTTTTTCTGTTTCACTGTTTTTCCAAGCATTTTTCCACTATCTTCAGTCATTTTCCTTTTTGATACCTGTAAAACAGCCACAGGGGAGAGAAACATTTACATAAAATTAAAATGAGATATAAAGTAGGTGTAATATCTAACACCATAATTTGGCAAAGTATTTCAAATAATAATAATACCCCTTGACCTGTGTTTTAAACATAAGGGTTTTCCTATGATTTTATTCATTTCTACTATTTTTGAAAAAACAACAACAGACTGTTCATTCAGTGGGAACTAATAACTCGTTAGTGTGATGTGTATAAGTGTATCAAAATGCTACAGAAAGGTACTGTTAGTTTTTTCTTTTCTTGAGAAAGTGCCCGAGGGCAGGTGTAAGACACTGTGACTCACCCTTGTCTATTCTGTGAAAATCGTAACTTGTAATGGCTTTGCAAGAGGACTGGCTGCATCAGTCTGAACAATGCAATGGATTTCCATGCAGGGAGCAAAAGCTATTCTTCACAAATTACTGCAGTCTGATGTTTGCAACAGCTGGAGGAGTAGGTGAGAGATGACAGCAGAAAGCGTGATGCCATTGCTGGGCTGATGTCATGGTATTCATGGTAAAGCACGATTGCCAAACTTTCTGTGGATGCGTGTTACAAACTGCTTCCAGCTAAGTCTTCCTCTGAGTTACATGAAGGAGTGTAGCAGAGGGGACAAGAAGAGCTGACAGAAAAGTAGAAATGCCTGTTCATTACCAGAGCTTGGTGGAGCACACAGCACATCAAGTGTGGTGGCAACCCTGTTCAGCTACACAGAAGCCCAAGCTGGAAGGGATTCAGTTAGGACCAAGCTGACAGACTTGTACCCCATATCTGTCTGTGAAGATTAAATAAATTATATTGTAGAACAATGCTACACTCTCCAGGTCTAAAGCAGGAGTTCATGCCACTGTCAGCCCCATTTGCTCTACTCCTTCTGCCCTACATTGCCATTTTTGCTTCTGCTAGAGGAAGACCTCAGTTTTCACCAAAGACAGACGTTTAAGGACTGAAAATTTAGTATGCCATTTTCTGGTAGAAACACTAATGGCTTTTGAAGAACAAATACATGTAAGAGATATATTCTATACGAAAATCTTATGAACTCTTAGGTCTTGTCTAAATTAAGTTTAAAGTGTGATGACACTATGTGTTAATTAGGTTTTGAAGATCATGCCTGATGAGAGATTTTTGGTCCAACTTAAGAGATGCATGAGGTTGAATATCTTTTCTTCCGATTGCTAAAGCATATAAGTCAGTATGTTAACTAATATAAGTTTAAGCCTAGTCAAGGCAAGACTTTAGAAACAGATCTTAATGCTGCTTAAAACTACATTTTGAAAATGCTTGTTTGTTTGATTTTGGTTATTCCTTGGAAGACACCTTAAATTTCAGCTAAACCATCATATTTCTAATGGTCATCAAAATGAGTGAATTCCTGCATAGGCCAAAGTTTCCACCTTTTGATGATTCACTCACTTAAGGAACAAGTTAACAGCCTGTTAGAGAACACTCTTTTACCCCTTTGGTGACTTTTCATGCAGGCAATGTGCCCAGTGCTATACCACTCATAAAACTTTCATGTAGCAGCCACACTTTGCAATGAAGCATCTCATTAGGGGCTTTATTACTCACACTTCAAGAAATTACATTCACATGATTAGCTAACTATACCTTTGGGAGGAAATATTTAATGAAAGAATGGGACATCACTTAAAAAGAAACCCATTTTTTTTGCAATTATATCACCTGTACTGATAAATACTGATTCAGACATATGTTCCTCCTACAGGGTCAACACTCTGCATGCGTAATCTGCTACAGTTTTGTCGAAAGCTATATCACATCTTCATAAAATATTAGTTTAGCTTACTCCTCTGTGAATATGGCATGCAGTTCCACCTACTTCATCAAACTCTGAGGGCAGAGAAACAACACAACTTTTTAGACATGAAATTCCTCCTCTCAGTTCTCCAATCCACCGCAGACTGACAGATCAACAGGAGCTAACACCACAATTTTCTATTCCCTGCTAACCTGTTGACTGAAGCATTTCTCCTGATAAGATTCCTTCTTAGGGCAAGGATATTTTCCCTGCTATTTTACCATATGATACAACAAAGATGGAATATTTTATAAGGAAAGTGTCACAGAACTGATCTCAGGCAACAGTACTTCAGAGTGCCATCAACCACATCGACACTTTCCTCTGAGACTTTGAGAGCTCGTCCAGAGACACCTGGGAGATGCAGGGAAGACTATGATAAAGGCCCTTCAGCCTTACCTCTTCATGATGGCACAGCCAGATTGCCTTTGCTCTACCACTCCATTTAGTTTCAGAGGCTGCAAGCCTTCTTTATTTTATTTTTTTAAGGTCCTGTAACTTCTGCTTTTGTTAGAAATGCTTATTGAAAAAAACTTCACGCTCCCCACCACATGCATGACAGCTTCGGCCTTATGTGCAAGGACATCCTGTGCCTAAGATGCCCTTCCTGGTGTGCCCTGAAATCCTGCTTGAGCTCCCACAGGAATGATTTGGAAAGGCTCCTGCATTTTATGACAATGTGGCACAGTTGACAGTAGCATTGAACAAATCACTGAGGCAGGTATTGTGAAAGGTTCCTACTGAAATCAAGTCTCTCATATACCTTGGCTTTTAAAAGGCATGTGCTGAGTTAAAATGTTTAGTTCTAATTTCTCACATCACTGCCTCCCTATGTTTAAAGTGGATACATGCAGATGCAAAATGTTAATTAAGGACTAGATATTACCTTTCTTTGTACTAGAGCTAATAAAAAGTACTACCATTAAATGACAAATTTTTGATAGGTGCCCTGGGTTCAGCTGGGATAGAGTTAATTTTCCCAAGAAGCTGGTTGGGCTGACCCGAACAGCCAACCAAATGGGATATTCTATACCATGGGATGTCATGCTCAGTATTTAAGTGGAGAGCTGGCTGAAGGAGGGGCTTTTGCTACTCAGGAACAAGCTGAGCTCAGAGTGGTGATAACATTGCATGTTATATATGCTTTTTATCAGTATTATTGATTGTTGTTTTCTTCTCTCTTTGTCATTCTCTTAAAGCGTTCTCATCCCAACCCACGAGTTTTTGCCTTTTTCCTTCTGATCCTTCTCCCCATCTCACCGGTGAGGAGGAAGGAGTGGGAGAGTAACTGCGTGGTCCTCTGTTGCAAATTGAGGCAAAATGACAATAATAGGTTTATTAATTGTTTGCACAAAAGACTAAGACTGTATACAGTATACAAACATTACACCAATTCTGTGAAAATTCCATTGTATTATTTTCTGATTCTAGCTACAATTATAAAGCAAAGAACAAAAACATACAAAAGGAAGAATTTTGACTCATAGTGGGTAAGGTTTGATTTTATATCATATCTTCCATTAGTTAAATAGGATGCCTGACCCTAATTTCAAGTGTAGAGGATTAACCACAAAGGCTGAGCATCCTTCTAAAACACAAACATACCCCTGCACCTGTAAGTTGAGGTACAAATGATCAAAAGCCCATTTTGTCATTGGTTAAGTTATTTTCTGCTTCACAGCTGTCTCTCAATCAGTCAGAAAGCATTTTGTGTTTCCATCCTCTGGGAATCTTAAATTTTGATACTAACAGACACATCAATATACACTTTATAATTTTCATGTGTTATTCATCTATTAATCCCAAGATGAACACATTTGGAGTGAGCTGGATACTGACTTCCAAATAAAATTACTGCAAATTTTGTTTCACTCTTCAGTTATGACAAAGAAAATATATTCTGCCAAGTTAGCTGAAAGTTGGCCATATTGTAAAAATTCACTATGTGCAGCTACTGTAATTGTGGAATATATGAACTTAGATGCAGATCGCATTATACTGTGATTCCTTTCAGTGTTCTGATAACGATGTACAAAACTCTGCTTCTTATTTTTCTCTACATCCAATGACAACAGATATGACTGCAATATGCATTTTTTACATACTGACTGCATTATTGCTTACAACACAAAAACTGAGGAATTCACTTAATGTTCCAGGTAATGTCTAATTGCTATTATTTTATAAATTGTGTCTGTCAAAGCAGAGCCTTGTGACACTAGCAGGTAATTTTTATAAGGGATGATAGGAAGTGATGAAAAAGAAGCTGACAAACCAAGCTTCTGCCGCTGCTGTTGTTCTTGTTCTTTTGGATCTAAATATTCAATAGGTAGCTCCACAATGAACCCATGTATTGCTATGTGAATACTGAAACTGAACCTCAAGTGGTGAATGCTTAAAGGGGTAGGACATATGCAATGAATTACTAACATCTTGAAATGAACAAAAGATATTTTCTCAAGTGCAGTAATAAGTGTTAAATAATGAAGATGTCTGCAAGACTCCAAACAGAGTCATAGCTAATGATCATTACTGTCAGCCCCAAGTCCTGCCTGAAATGTTTGCAGAACTGAGTTCACTGTGTGTGTCTCCCACTTTACACCCAAGCTGCATGATCTTTGTCAGTAATTAGTGTAAAGTTTGCGATGGACCTTGTAACTATGATGATCTATTGATAGCAGAGCGCTTAGGTAAAACAACGCTATGGGGAAGAGAGGATAATTGTTACTGCAGGTTGATCACAAATTTTGTAAAATTGTGTTTAAGCTAAAGGGCAATGGAGCTCCATGAAAGCTCCTAGGGTTCCTGAGCCCCTAAGTGTCCAGATGAGGAACACAGCTGGACTAGTCCATAGATCATTTCTGGCCTGCATAAATGTCTTCTTTCTCAGGGAACTAAGATTTATATTTATACATATCCAGGTCTTATCGTGAGGATGGGGTGGGATTCCTCTACAAGGGGCTAGTGACATGAAGCTATTACTACTATTGCAGGTGAAGAGCTAATTTTAAGCATGCTTCAGAAATGCCAGTGTATGAGGAAAACAGTTCAGGTTGCTCTTTTCTCCCTATGTGGGCCAGAGAGAGGGGAAAAAAATAAGAGACATTGTCTGATGTCTTTTCTGGAGCTAACAAAATTAAAGTACTGATCAAGGACTTTTAGTCCTTTGCTGACAACAGCTCAGACACCACTGTTTTATAACAAGGTGTCTGTGCAGGTGCTGTTTCCCCTCGCGGCATAATCCCTCTAGATGTGCACCCCAGTGTGCCAGGGTCTGAGAGCTCGTTTTGGATCCATGTCTAGTATTCCTCTCTAAAAGCTGAACTCATAACTGGTCACTCCGCCTTGAGAGAACATCTATTTTCCACTGTCATTTTCTCATCTTGGCATGGTTGGACTTTTCTAAGAAGAAACAGATTCTGTAGGCAAAGCTAAATTAGGAAGATGGAAAAAGCCCTTTGTATTGCCTAGGCAACAGTCACCTACATTTCAAGGTTTTTCAATCTCATGCCTTTACACTCACTCTTACAGTACAATCTTCAAAAGTGTTTCATAACCATTCTTTTCAGCCATGACACCCAGTGGAAGTCGTGAATGGCATAATTACTCATTATAAGTTTATCCTTTTGTTTTCAGAGATGCCTTACACACTTCAGTGCTCAAGAAATAGTAATACAAGAGAATATAGTACGAAAGTCAAACCTTACACTTGGTCATCCATTACTGATTTTCATGCACCTATGCACAAAACGGTATCTGATTTAAGATGTTGTTTAGCATTGAAATGTTCTCATCTCTTTTATTCAATTTGAGAAGAAAAAAAAACCAGCAAAATTTCTTCTAGCAGTAGTTTGTTTATCTTCTGCACATTCACAGCATGAGATGGTGATGTTAAAATAGAGACCCACATATTGTAATATTATTGCTACAGCTATATTATAAAAAATTAACATTCACGGCAAAACCCACAGATGACTACCTTAGCAGCTGAAGCAAGGCATTGAAGGATAATTCAGGGCTGCACAAAGTAGCCTGCAGTCTCAGCCTAAGCATTTTGGTGCTCAGCAGCACCTCTTGCAAAAGACCAGAAAGTACCTGTGAGGACTATCCTGGAACTACCCCTGTAGCAGGAATCGTCTTGGATTCAGGTGTCATTTATGCAGCCTGGGACAAGCAGGCTGTGCCAACTGCCATAGGCTTTCTCAGCTATTTAACTCCTAGATGGCCAAATTACATTGTTACCCCTGAAGTCCTGATACTTAGCTTGTTGTACATGGGAATTGTGACTCCAGAAGCACCTGAAACACCCAAAAGGTCTTTTTTAGGTAAAGTATGTGGAAATGCATGTTCTGGAAAGTCCTAGTAATACCTTTGAAAGAGCACTGCAATACAGCCTGTTCTGTTAATAATCCATGTACTAATCAGTCCCTAAGTAATTGTTGACACCACAGAGTGCAGCAGCTCTGAAGGGAAATTACCAGCACATAAGTTACTTCTGCAGAAACAGACTTAGCATTTAGAATATTTTCATCACCACTTTCCAGCTCATTAACCTTTTTGTATCAGCAAAAATACGGACATCCAGCCAGGGTGAACTCATGAATCATTTCATTCGTTTCAAGTGTGTCCCAGTAAGATCTGGAGAAAAACTGAACGGAGGCCCTCAGATGTTTGTTTTTAACTATCCTTGGCATAACTACAGTGATGATTTCCCTTTAATTTAGTGGTAATTATAGTTTACATTAATAAAGTGGCCTTATAAATTAGAGGTAAAAACTTTACAGAGATACTAAGAGACAGCACTTGCAATTTGTTGATCAAAGAGCAACAGCGCAGAAACATGCAGTAAAGAGGGAAAAGTAGCAAACATCATATCTGAATGAAAGCATATGACATTTTACATTAACAGAAGGTGATTATTCATACTGGAATTTAAGAAGGACACCACCCTCTACTACGTCTGCAAAATATTCCTTCAGACATTTGAGGTCCCATGCAGGAGTAGGATGTAGATGTCTGTTTAACAAAACAGAAAACTCTGTCCTGGTTTTGGCTGGCATAGAATTAATTTTCCTCCCAGTAGCTGCTGCGTTTTGCATTTAGTACTAGAAGAATGTTGACAACACTGAAGTTTTCAGTTGTTGCTGTGAAATCAAGGACTTTTGTCCCGTTTCTCATATTCTGCTAATGAGCAGGTGTGCAGGAGCTGGGAGGGAGCACAGCCAGCCAGACCAAGCTGGCCAGCGCAAATATTCCATACCATGGACTTCTGCTCAGTTTATGAATGGGGGTTGGCCAGGGGGCAGGAATCTGCTGTTTCTCATTTCTGTGAGTTTGAATCCTCTCTTGGGTGGGAGTTTGAACTTTTACGGGAGTTTGGTCTTTTTCGGGAGTTTCGTGAAATTCGCAAAATTTACTGTTTTCCAGGTTCTGTGATCGCTGCTCGAGGACTATGTGTGAATCAGTCATCAGGTGGTGAGAAAATGGTATTGCATATAGTTTGTTTTGCATATTCATTGTTATAATTATTCTTATAATTATCATTACTAATAGTAGTATTGGCATTAGTATTTACTTTGTTGTCTTATTGAACTCTCCTTATCTTAACCCACAAGTTTTATCTTTTGTCGATTTCTCCTGCCCACCCCACCAGGGAGAAGAGGAGGGGTGAGCGAGTGACTGTCAGGTCCTAATTGCTGTCTGTTGGGTTAAACCACCTGGAGTCAGTGTGCAGTCTTCAAAGACGTACTCCTGGCTATGTGGCTGAGAAGAAAAACCCTCTAGCACCAAACCAGCAAGTAAAGATAATGTGAAAGTCAGAGTGCTGCAAAACCCATTCAGTCTTCTACTGGGGAATCACTGTTAAAGTCCGGAGTGAAATGGCACTGAAACTTCCCTTTACAGGCAATGACATACTCTTCAAGAAGCTTTAGGAATTGTGGTATCTAAATCTTCTCACTTCACTTAAACACAGAGGTAAAATAGCTAGCTGTTGAAGTGTTGCCTTCTAGGCAGCAGGTACATGATCAGCAGCTGGTCTTTTAAGAAACAAAATATTTTCCAGAACTTGCAGTGATAAGGGGTTAAGCCTTTGTGGTGTGTGTCTAAGCCTATGTTGTTTACAGCAGATGATGTCTGTTCAGTCAGTTCAGGCTCAGCAGTAGATAGTGTACTGCCTTGACTCTACTGACCATACTTCACAGTAAAGCATTTTTACCTAATGTCTTTTAAAAAGGTAGTAAGTTTAGCGTTGGTTTGTTTTTTTTCAGAGCCCAGTCTAGTTAATGTGCTCTGAGAACATCTGCCGAGTCAAGCTGTAGAAGTAGGACAGATAGATAAGGATGGACCTTGGTGTATGGATTGAGAGAGTGGTTTTATGTGGGCTAAATACTCTGACAGAGGCGTTCCCAGGCTTGGGCCACAGCAAATTTTGAAACACTTGAGAAGCTGAGGGCCAAAAGCTCTCAGGAGTAGGTATTAGTATAGAAGAGAATTTCAGAACTGATACTTCTCATCAATATCCCAGGATACATGCCTTTTTTTCGATCAGAGCATTTAACCCATTTACTAAAGAATCTCTGGTCACTCTAACCTCACACTTGCTTCCATTAAATGAAACCTAGTGGTGGCTGCAATGGACAAAGGGTGACGCCCAGGTGACACCTGTCATGTCAGGTGAGATGTCATGAAAAAATTCCTCCCACACTTCACATGCATTGATGCACAAATGATAGACTATGCCACTTGCAGGTTTTGGATTTACAAAATTGCCACCAAATTGTCAAATCTCAAGAAAAAAAAAAACAGGAAAAGAAACAAGTCAATCAGTAATCTCTTCTTCTGTAAATAGTGTCAGGATTTGAATAGCATGAAAGCTGAAGAAAAGCTACTCCAATATTTATAAACCAAATATGTTTACATTGTATGTTAGGAGACATGACCAGATTTCACTTTGCTGATCCTCTATTAAGAAGCGTTTAGTTTTGAGTCCATAAAGAAACTCACTGATTTTCAGAAAGTGAAAAATATTTAGAATGTTATTCTGTTTTCTCTCAGGAGACTGTTATACTGCATTTATAGCAAAAAGAGACAGAGGAGTTGGACAGAAGTGACTGGAAAATGCACTGAATGGGATTTAATTTTATGGGGATTTAGGTGCCTAATTCCCATAGATTTCTTTGAAAACTGTTTATTTAATAAATGTATTCAGTAAGGTCAGACCTCTGCATTATTTTAAGACTAGGCACCATTGGACCATCTAGCCTGTCCGCTTGTATTATATCAGCTATAAAACTTCATCTAGTAACTCCGCTAGTAATCTCAATAGTTTGTGCAGTGGAAATAAATATCTTTGGGGGGGGAAAAATCCTTTTCAGAGCTGAAGACATCCATAGACAAAAGACCTATATTTTCACTTGATATATATTCCACTTATTGCTCAATCCCATGGCTACGTTACGTGCCTGATTTCTCAGGTGAATTTATGCAGCATCAGCATTCAGTCTTCAGCTATTCTTAGGCCATTTCCTACAATTTTTTCAACAACCTTTAGACCCTAAGCTCTATCTTGGAGATATTATGTGCTACCTGTTTTTAAATTACTATTGTCAGGTCATTTCTTGAATGAAATGGCTGATATATTTAAAAAAAAAAAAAAGATGCAAGGAGATTTCAACCTACAGGTTCTTCACAATGTATTCAGAAAAGCCAGCATTTCTTGTTTATGTATTTCACACCAACCTGCTTGTCGTTTCTGAATAAGCAACTTCTGAACATAAAAGAGGCACTGAAGACACCTCTGCAAACATTTCTGGAATGACTCTTAGCAAGTGGCTATTAACAGATATAGTCAAAACACTTTATCTCTATGAACATTCTTGCCAATAAAATGTTCTTAGCTGAGTTATAAAACAGTATTTGAAAAGCACAAGGAAGCACTATGGACACTCTTAAAGTAATATGTGGTATTTGTGTGTATATATTTCACAGACTGTTTAAACAGTCTACTATTTGCTTAATTTTTCCTGACATTGGCACGGCTGTAGATTTGCCATGACCATGAGAAAGTGTGTAGACACACTGTCCAAAGAACTAACTTGGACTTGAGATACAACTACCACTACCATGTTCTGAAATGAGATATTCTGTGACAGTCCTGTCACTTGCTACCAGGAGCATCACTCGCTTAATCAGCAGAAAGTCATACTGTCAAGCAGAGACAGCAGGGTGTTCATCGTGTCTGCTGACTCAGAGGGAATGTCACTACTGATTTTGCTGATGCTTTCCCCTTTGTAGCAGTATCTTGGCACCTTTTTTTATTTTTTTACAGGTAATATTACTAGAGTTACCATACCAAAAACCAAGAAGCAGGCAAAGGGAAGTGCGAAAACACATTGCGAGTATCTCATCATTTCAAGACAGCATGATTCCCAGTTTCAGAGAGAGCTTAAACCATGTGTAAAAACATTTTTGGAAACAAAGTTTAAACATGTGGCAGAAAACCGTACACTTCACCTGCAGAAATTCCGTGCCAAGCTGCAAACGAAGTGCAAATTAGAGGATCTGTTGCATGTATGTTTTCCTCTATTAAGTTACATCTTTTAGAAAGATCTTTTCTTCCACCCACTAAGAACTATTACAGTTTTAAGTGCTATGGAAAATAATGTGCACAATGGAAGAATTTCAGCCACAGGCTTCTCTAGTTACCTTCTCTAGTGGTCTTTTTATGTTTCTTCTTGCTCTTTCCGATCTTTAACTGCCACCTGGCACTCTTCCTTTAGCACTGGAAAAGTAGGCCAAGCTTGCCAATAGCATCGTTTGAGTGACAGGCAGCGAAAATTTAAACAACTCCACAAAAACATCCTTTTCCTCTGGAAAAATGGAATTTGACATCTCTATATTTCTTGGGGTTCTGAGGTAAACTCTGCTTTATGGGGCGTAAGGCCATGGGCAGTGATTTCATCCAGCAGATATAAAAGGGTTTTATTCATATTTTCAGAAGCAGAAGTAACTGTTTGTTTTTGTCTTTTTTTTTCCAAATACTGCTCTGCTGCTTTCCCAAAGCAACTTTAGATTTCTAACTTCCACATGTTGATGAAGTAGTTGCATTTAGTGCTTTCTATTCACATATGATTGATACACAGAACTCCTGGCAATTAAAAAAAATCACTTTAATTTAAATATTTGCCTTCAACTGCTAGATACCTTCATTTGTTGATTATAGCTTGTTAACTGAGATGAGAACTTTCTTGGGACAATTTGAAAACAATTTTTCATTAGAAAATCTTATTTCTTAATACAACCTTTTTTCTCTTGGCCAAAATATATCAAGTACAAGAAAACATTTGCAAAAGTGATATTGATCAGATCCAGAATGAAGTTCTTATCAAAAATCAGAATGTCTGTTGTCAAATTTTTGCATCACATGGAAGTAGTTAGAAAACTGTATACAAAAGCCCTGCTTTGTTTGGTTCAGAACAAGACTTTGAGGCCAAGTATCCCACCACAACATCTTCTGCTTTAAACTAGGAAGTACCTTCTGGCTTTTCTCAATGAAATTTCTCCCCAAATTTTTTTGCCATAATTATTATGCAAAATGAAAATAAATTTATAAAATCTTTGGTTTTTTGTTAGAAGAGTAACTGTTCTCTGGACAATTCCAGTTTAGAAAAAAAAAAAACACCATTATGGCAACCCAATACGATGCTCTTGCAAAGGCTAGCTCTACTCCAACAACAACTGAGTGCACCTACTGTACATTGCAATAAATTAAAAGCCCCTTCGTTTTCCCATGTTTTGCAGTGGAATTGCTTTTTCATCTTAGCTACTAAACACAGTAAAGCCAGAAAGTCACATTGCTCACTGAAAGACAAGGACTCCTATTTATCACAAGTGATTTTTAGGAAAGTTTATTGGGATTCATACAATATCTGCCCCTCAAAAGTCATTCTTCACTATGAAAAATTCCATTGGAATTCACTGTGCAGTCTTACCTGAGAAAAGGGAAAAAAATATCCCAATTTCTAATCTTAGCACCTCCTCAGTAACTTTGGTTTTATTCTAATCAAAGGCTCTCTCAAATCTTATGACACAGGCTTCTCTCTTTACATCTCCCTCATAAATTCACAGCACCATCAGTGAGATTCAGTGTAATCTGCCTGGATTCAATGGAATCAGTCTAGATCTATAGTAGTGAAATATAACCAACTGTGGTTAAAGGCTACAGTGACATTGCGCAGATTGTTTCTGCCTCTTGCATTGACTTCTTTCCCTTTGACAGCTGTGTGCATCTGCCACTTGTTTTAATAATCTACTTTCTAAACAAACAGTTCAGCATAATGGGAGGGGCAAAAAAGGTAAAAAAAAAAACCCACACATAAATACAGACACTGAGCTCAGGAACACGACTATAAATTAGTCCAAATCATTCAGGGCAAAGGCCAACCTTCTCCACAGCCTAGGTGATAAGTACCTATTTCCAAGAGACACTTAACTTGTAAACAGCTCAGGATTAGGTGCTACTTTAGACACTTTCTCCAATGTAATACCAGTGTTGTGAGAGTCCAATATTTTTGTTACAGTAAAGAACTGTTGAGGGGATAGTAAAGGCACTCCAAAACCACAGAATGCAGGAGCAGCCTTTCTCCTGGCTCCCATGAACACTCAGCACAGTCCATCTCCCTACAGGTATGTGCATCTTGAAGAGAAATTGCTCTATGACCCCTTCTGCATGACGTACATCTATTCTTGCTTTTTGGCTATTAGTGCAAAGTTTGAGACAGTTGCCCTGGTGCTGGCTGGATTAGTTTAATAAAAGTCTGCAGTGTTTATTAGCCGAGAGAAACAGTTGTCTCCAGCATTCCTGGGGGTTTATTTTGCCAGGAATTCCTGCTCACACAACAGATTTCAATATTCCTCTTTTAAGACAGGAACAAACAAATGAACCTACTGAGAGTAACTTTTGTCAGAGCTTCGTAGTGCTTTTCTAATAAAACACAGATGATCTATAATGTGTTCACATGGGAGAGTTATTTATCATATAAATTAGTTGCAGCACAAGATTCTTGGGTGCCAGAAAGAAGTTTCTTGTGATTCCACAACAAAGATCTTCTGTTACTGCTCAGAACAGTCAGGGAACTCTTCTGTACAGCACTAAAACAGTAAGATATTCTCACTGGTTAATAGCCACAACCTGTCTCCTGGCATGTGTGGCAAACCTACAATAACTTCAATTGTTCTGCCACAAGACAAATCCCCAAGAACTGCTGGCCAACCAAAGAGCAACCAGGGTACCAACAGCTACATCCATGTTATGGATGAAATTATTTTTTTGTGTATCACTGGTGCCATAAGCAAGGTTTGGTCATAGATTCTGGAAGCTAAAAAGTCTTACCTGCCCAGTGGAGGCACTGCCAGGACAGGGGTGGTTGCCATAGCACTGCCATTCTCCCAGGAGGGCACAGCTTCCAGCATCACCAAATCTGCCTGGGCAAAGACTGTTTAGGCAAGGCACTAGGCACACTTTCTGTCCCAGTCTTTTAGCTCTCTATTAGCTGACTCAGCAGTTAAAGGTATTTTTCATTCTCTATACCCTTGCACCATGCAGCTCAACTACAGAGCCAACAGCCTACATCCAACTGGCCGCATTCAGTGAAGCAGGTCAGGTGGAGGACCAGCCAACACAAAAGGCAGGTAGGAGGAGGCAATTCTCAAGCAAATATGCAGTAAAAAGGATGTAGAAGAAGCCTTACTTATTCATTCTCCTCCTTTCTGCCAGACTTTAAATACTACTGCAATATTCCCCCCCCCC